>PPYF01130590.1_pt1 | contig 18066 bp, 13 predicted proteins | sample 1559871 | NCBI WGS metagenome assembly PPYF01 (sample SAMN08240021, study PRJNA423297) | Human gut metagenome, whole genome shotgun sequencing project.
GGCGCATTCATGCTTACAACTCCTCATCCGGCAAATCCGGCACGATGAACGAAGTTCTTGCCGGAGCCGGTGTTAGACAAGCGGAACTCCCGCCCGCAAATCGGCAAGTTCCGCCAGCAGTGCGAGTACGTGCTGTTCGCCACCAAGGGACGTTTCGTCGCGCATACGCGGACCTGCTTGCCTGGCGTATACTCCTACCCGGTAATTCCCGCGCAGAAGGTTCACCTGACCGGCAAGCCCGTGGCGCTGATTGAGGACTTGCTGGCCGTAACAGCTCCGCAGGCCAGCGTACTTGACCCGTTCATGGGAGGCGGCAGCGTGGGCGAAGCGTGCATCAGGACAGGCCGCAGCTATGTGGGAATGGAATTGTCGCGGGAGTATTACGACATCAGCCACAATAGGCTGACAGCGGTGCTTGCGGCGAAGGAACAAGCATAAAAAAGAGGCGCGGTTTGTGTCAGTTTTGACACGCACCGCGCCTCTTCCTCTTTGGCTTGTTTTTCAGTCAAGATTCTTAAAGCAAAAAACATGCCATATTAAAAAAAGTGGTCCGAGCCGTTCTCAACTCTTGTGACGGAAATTCTCAACTTGCGCGACTGCTCACAACAACTGCCATACGGCAGAACGGCATCTTCCTGTCACATACAGCGAAGTGCTCTGTGCTGCTTCTGTTCACTGTCTGCGCGGGCTCCACTGGCCTGCATTGCCCTGTACTGTTCGTATTGCCCTGCACTGGCCTGATTTGCCCTGTACGGCCTGCACGGGGCCTGTGGGCGGTGTGGGCCATTGTGGTCCCCGGTCTGCTGCTTTTCTGCCTGTGGCACAAAAAAACAGCCCGGACTCAGGGGCGTCCGGGCTGTTGTCTGTCGTTATACGGGCAGGGCTTAGACCTTTTTCATTTCCGTCATAAGATTGCTGAGCACTCTGGACTGCTCTGCCACATTCTGCATGGCCGTGCCCGAATCTCCCATGATGTTGACCACGTCCCCGGCAATGGAGTTGATATTGGAAAGAGAGCGGTTGATCTCTTCAGACGTGGCGGACTGCTCTTCAGCCGCTGTGGCGATGGCCCGGACCTGATCTGCCGTGGCATCAGCCATGGACACGATTTCCTGCAGGGCCTCACCGGAGAGATTCACAAGGCGGGTGGCCTCCTCAACCGAAAGCACGGCGTGCTCCATCTGCTGGGTGCTCTCAGCCGCAGAGGTGAGGATGGCCTGAATGGTCTTGCCCACTTCAGAGGTGGAGTTGAGGGTCTTTTCTGCCAGTTTACGCACTTCATCAGCCACCACGGCAAAACCTCTGCCCGCATCACCGGCGCGGGCGGCTTCGATGGCGGCATTGAGGGCCAGCAGATTGGTCTGGTCAGCAATGTCAGAAATAACACCCATGACCTGCGAAATGCCCTTGGCATTGTGGTCAAGAGCGGCCATGTCTTCCTTCAGCTTGATGGACTGCTGGCGCACGCTTTCAATACCCGCAATGGCCTGCTGTACCACATCGGCACCATTGGCCGCCTTTTCACGCGTCACGGCAGACACTTCAGAAGCCTGACTGGCGTTTTTCGCCACTTCCAGCACGGTGCTGTTCATTTCTTCCATGGCGGTGGCTGTTTCGGTAATGTGGGCAGCCTGCTGCTTGGCATCTTCTTCTGCCTGCGCAATGTGCTCTTCCAGAATATCGGTGGCCTGGCTCAGGCCCTCAACCACGCCGCCCAGCTGTCCGGCAGCCGCCAGCATACCTTCAGCTCTGGCCTTTTCGGCCCGGCCCTTGGCTTCTTCGGCTTCCAGCATGGCCTGACGGGCCTTCTCGGTCTGGGCTCTGGCAATCTCCTGCCCTTCCTCGGACTTCTGCAGCATTTCCTTCAGACTGCCCACCATGGTGGTCAGGGCACGGCACAGGGCACCCAGCTCGTGTTTCATACCGGTGGGATGCGCCTGATCCAGATTCCCTTCAGCAATGCCCGTGCTGTAGCCGATGAGACGCTGAATGGGCCGCGTGATGGAAAGAATGGAATACACCACAAAGATGAGAATGGTCAGCGTGATGATGGCCATGGTGAGGCGCAGCTGCAACAGGCGATTGTGGGTAGTCTCATAACTGCTGTCCAGACGGCGTGCCATTTCCTTGAATTCAAGGTCGCGCAGTTCGGCCAGCACGTTGATGGCCTGGGTCATGTCCTGAAAATAGACGTCCCCCTTAAAGCCATAATCGCCCCTGGTGTAGTTGGTCAGCACTGAGAGAATGGCCAGATTGGAATTTTCCCAGGCCTGAGACTGCCGCATCTGCTGGAGCTTCTTCTGGCCTTCGGGCTCCAGTGACATGACAGGAGAGAAGGTATTGGCGTCTGTATGGGCCTTGAGAACAACCAGCTCGCGGAACCTTTTCAGGTCGATGGGCTTGTTGGCCGTGAGCACGCCTGAAAGAGAACCACGCAGGCGGCCCGCGCTTTCCTTGGCCAGTTCCAGCAGCTCAAGCGTGGTGAAAATCTCAGTAATGTCACCATGCTGGCTGAGGGCGGCCAGATTGCGTTCATGCTGCATGAGGGCTTCTACTATGCTGCTGTAGCCGCTCATGAGGTCGGCAGAGCTCATGTCTTGATCAACACTCTTGCGGATGGCTGCAATTCTGTTCACGTTGGCCGTTACTTTCTGACGCTGCTGGTCGGTGAGGCGCGTCCTTGTGAAGGCATCAAACACAGCGGCAATGCAGGTATCAACCTTCTTGCGCTGGGCGTCCATCCTGTCCCTTTGGCGCGTGACCAGATATCCGTTGCTGAGGCCGCGTTCGGTCTGCAGGTGGTGAATCAGGTCTGAGAGAGGCACATACAGACGGGTGTTATTCACCACATTAGCTATTCTGTCCTGCTCTATCTCAAAAATATGCGCGTAGACAAAGCTCAAAATGAGGAAGGCCAGCAGCGGTATGCCGCTGAGGAGAATGAGCTTGTGAGATATTTTCATGGCAGGTCTCCTGAAATAGATATTATCTTAATGTTCGGCTGCAGGGGCAGATACATTAGGCCGGCAGCCCGGTTACTGCAAAGTTTCACACGCACAGCATAATAAAAGCCGTACCGCCACAGGCCCTGTGAAAACAGGACCTGCGTGCGATAACAGCTCATTGTGCGGGAGCCTTCTCCTGTTTCTGCACAGTTTTTTCCTGCTTTTGCACAGGAGGCGCGTCCGCAGTTTCAGATAAAAATTTCTGGATAAGGTATGCGGGAATGATGATTCCCGCGTTTTTGAGCAGCAGGCTCAGTTCTTTGGGACTGTAGCCTTTTTTGAAGGCTTTTCTGAAGTCGCTTTCCAGAAATTCAGCAGCTTCCGGTCTGGTTTTTCCGTCTTCCCGCTTCGGCAGATCATGAAGCAGTTTCCTGGCTCTTGTGAGTTGTTCAGGGCGTATTTTTGTTTTTGCCGCCATGTATTTTGCCTCCTTTGGGAAGATCATAGCGAATCTACGGCAAAGATATTTTTTTTCATATTTCTACCACTCCACGATAGGGGGTCGCCGTGGCAGGATGGAAGTTGTCTGACGCAACTTCCATCCTGCCAGAAGGCTACGCCCTCTGGACTCCCGGAATGCTCGGCGCTTCGCTTCTCGCATTCCAAAGGCAGAAAGACATGAAAGGCAAAAAAGGCACGAAAGGAGAAGGCAGGTATGCCGCAAATATCAGGTTCACTATCCGCCTTACGCCACAAGAAAAGACGCGCCTTGATGAGCAGGCGGACATAGCGGGACTGTCCCTGTCGGAATACGCGCGACGGCGTTTTTTCGGCGGAACGATTGCGGCCTATACTGACGTGAAAGCAGTGGGAGAACTGCGTCGGATCGGCGGCCTGCTCAAGCACAATTTCGCGACGCTCCGGCAGGCGAATATGCCGCCCGACATTTTGGAAAAACAGGAAGACGCTCTGCGAAAACTTGTGTGCTTGATTCAGAAAATCGGCTTGGCTCTCGATGATCGTCAAAAAAATCAAGAACCAGAAAATTGAAAAGCCAAAGTCATGGCAGATAGGTGATCTGATTGATTACATCCGCTTTCCCCACAACAAAAAAACACAGGAAAAAATCGAAGCTGCGGGAGGGAGAAATTTTCTTTCCACAACTCATGTTGGACAGAAAGTTGAAATGATCGCTCTGGCAAGGGAATCGGTTCACAGCGTCATGCCTGTCCAGCACTGGATTTTTTCCTGGCAGGAAGGCGAGCAGCCCACACGGGAACAGGTGGAGGAAGTGGTGAATATCTTCCTCGAAAAAATGGGGCTGGACGGACATCAGACCGTGTATGGCCTGCACTATGACACGGACAATTATCACCTGCATATCGCGGTGAACCGCATGAATCCTGAAAGCGGAAAAGTTGTGCAGCCGCACAGAGGATTCGACATTCGGGAGGCGCATAAAATCCTTGCGTTCATCGAACACAAACAGGGATGGGCATCAGAGGAAAAGGCTCTGTATGCGGTGCTGGAGAACGGTGAGCTTGCACGGCGGCGCATACGGGGTGGAGGAAGAAAACCAAAACAGCCCGCTTTGGATTTTGAACATGCCACAGGCGAAAAATCCGCCCAGCGCATCGCACAGGAACGCGGACACGACATTATGAAAAAAGCGGAATCGTGGGCTGAATTGCACAAGAAACTGGCGGCAGTCGGTTTACGATTCGAGAAAAAGGGTTCGGGGGCAGTCATTTTTGTGGGCGACATTGCGGTGAAGGCGTCCTCTGTGGATCGTGCGTTCAGCATGGCAAAGCTGTGCAAAAAGTTGGGCGAATTTGAAGAAGGAACCTACCCCGATGTTCTGGGAAAGGTTGCCCCGGAACCGGTGAGTTCCGTCAACCTTGGGGAATGGAAAGCCTATCAGACAGCGTTCGCCGGAGTGCCGAACAATGCGAAAGCGGCGGAAAATGCCGAGCTTGCCCGGATGAAGGAGCGGCACAGGGGCGAACGAAAAAGAGCGCTCTCCCGTCTGGCTCGTTACGGCCTGCCTGTTCTGAATATCGCCCGACATTGCCTGAAGGCGCAGCAGAGAGAGGAACGGCGTTCTCTGTGTTCAGGCCGGAAAAAGGCGCGTGGCGGCAAGCCGCGTTTTGAAACCTGGTTGCGAACGCAGGGGCTGTTCCAACAGGCCGACCGATGGCGACACCGCGCGGTATGGGAACAGGCGAGACACACCCCGCCTTCCCCACAACGGACAGCACAGAGAGCGGAGGCCATGCGCGAACTTGAGGATTTCAGAAGATATGCCGATGCGGTAAACGCGGAACGCTACCGCGTGACCTGTATCAAAATGGATGAGGACAGCGGGAAAAAGACCTTCATCCTGGACAAGAAAGGCGGCATGACCAGAGGCTTTTCCCCAGACGAACTGGAAGCTCACATGCCGGAAATGCTGCGCTTCCAGCGTCGCGGCGAAAATATCTACTACACGCCGCTGTCGGATGATCTGCATCACATCCTCATTGACGACATGACCCGCGACAGTCTGAAACGCTTGCAGGAGGACGGCTTCCGGCCCGCCGTGGTTCTGGAAAGCTCGCCGGGAAATTATCAATGTCTGCTGACTATTCCGAAATTGGGAACGGAGCATGACCGTGACGTGGGCAATCGCCTCACGGAACGCCTGAATCGGGAGTACGGCGACAAAAAGCTGTGCGGCTGCATCCACCCCCACCGTGCGCCGGGCTTTGAGAATCGCAAACCGAAGCATCGGCGGGAAGATGGCGGCTATCCTTCGGTGAAGCTGTTGTTTGCGGAGCGCCGGGAGTGCGGCAAGGCACTTGCTCTGGCCAGACGGATTGACCGCGAGTATGCGGAGGCAGCCGAGAAGCGTCAGGCCGAACATCGGGCGTTCCAGATACCGGATTTCCGCCCCGGCGATCCGGCAACGGCCTACTATGCCCATCTGGAAAATATCCGCAGGCACCTGACCATTGAGGACTATTCCCGCGTGGACGCCATGATCGCCTTGCGGATGCGCTCCAACGGCCACAGCCGGGAGGCTGTCGTCGAAACCATCCGCGCCTGTGCCCCGACTATCCGGGATTCGCAGACCAAGCGCAACTGGCAACGGTACGCCGAGCGCACGGCGGATTACGCCTTCGGCCCCGCAGGAGACAGGGATTTGGAGCGGAATGAGCGGTATAGGGAAATGTGGAGAAGGGTTGAGGGTATGGAGGAGATGGAGCGGAAGCAGACAAGGACAAGGATGCGACAGGCATAGAAAATTTGATTTTGTCTTTGACATGGGATATACTAGGTATTATGGCCTGTTCATACAACAGGCGGCAGCATGAAATATCTCTTAAAAACGCGCGTTTTTTGCCGGTGGATGCGAAAAACTGAACTTGACGACCAGATTTTGCTGAATGCTGTTGATGAAATGGAACGTGGTTTGATTGATGCGGATTTGGGAGGCGGCGTCTACAAAAACGTATAGCCCTTCCAGGCAGAGGAAAACGTGGTAGTACCAGGACTCTTATCGCAACAAACCGGGAAGATCGGTGGATATTTCTCACTGGTTTTGAAAAGAATGAGCGAAGCAACATCACACAAAAAGAATTATGTGCTTGGAAAATGATTGCCCAGGATTTGATTGCCTGTACGGATGAGGCATTGGAAATTCTGAACCAGAATGGCGAGCTGGAGAAAATTAGCTATGAGTGAAAACAGCAGGCTTTTGAGAGAGACAATGGAAACAGCGCGAGGAATGTATAAATATGATATCATTGATATAAGAAGGTTAAGAGAATATGAAACACTGTGCGCTCCTGTTCATAAATTTACAGGTGTGGAAGTTAAAGAATTACGTAATCGCATAAAAGTGAGTCAGCCTGTTCTGGCTCAACTGATCAATACAAGCGTGGCAACTATTCGCGCATGGGAGGCTGGCCAAAAAAATCCAGGAGGTCCATCTTGCAAACTTCTGGATATTCTGGATCGCAAAGGCATTGAGGCGCTTTTATAGCGCATAGCCGGATGCTATCAAACAATAATAAAATTTCAAGCGCGGCATTATGATACACGTCACTTACAATATTCAAACATGAGATATTCTGCTCTTTGCCGAATATGTTTCGTCTTATAGCTGTGTCCCCAGCCAGGGATACTAATTTTTTAATGAATTAGTTTTTGTGGCAGGATTACACACTGGAGCTATCGGAATGCCAAGTGTAGATTTAGCGAAGGCGTAAATTCCACTTCAGAAGCATAATTTTCAGGTTGGTCACAGGAGAAAAGAATGGACGTTTTCAGTCTGCGCGACAGCATCATCCGAGGCGACTATGCAAGCTACACCAGCAGCTTTATCGAAATTTCCGATCAACGCATCCGCGATGAAGTTGAAAGCAAGTTTGCATCCGGATTGCTCTGGCCAGATCCGCTCTTGCAGTTGAATCCGGCCTTTGCACCGGGTGGCTCTGTTGATGAGCTTGTTGAGCGCGGCCTGCTTCATCCCCTGTGCTCCAAAATTTTTCGTGTCGGCAAGACAGAGCAAAATCCTGATGGCCATCTCATGCAGCTTTACAGGCATCAGTCCGATGCCATTGAAACTGCCGGAAGCGGGGCAAATTATGTTTTGACGACCGGGACAGGTTCAGGCAAAAGCCTGGCCTACATCATTCCCATCGTCGATGCGATTCTCAAGCAGGGCACAGGAAAGGGCATCAAAGCCATTATCGTGTACCCCATGAACGCGCTTGCCAACTCACAGGAACTGGAGCTGAACAAATTTCTGGAAACAGGCGGCCCGTTCCCCGTAACTTTCCGCAGATATACCGGGCAGGAAGGAGAAGAGGCCAGACAGGAAATTCTTGATAATCCGCCTGATATTCTCCTGACAAACTATGTAATGCTGGAACTGATCCTGACCCGGCCTTATGAGCGCAAGCTGGTACAGGCCGCTTCCAATCTGCAATTTCTTGTATTTGACGAACTGCATACCTATCGTGGCAGACAGGGCGCGGACGTGGGAATGCTGATCCGTCGCCTGCGCGTTTCCCTTGGAACTGTCGAGCACTCGTTCCAATGCATCGGCACATCGGCAACGCTGGCAGGCCCGGGCACTTTTGCCGAGCAACAGCAGGAAGTTGCCAACATAGCCTCCAAGTTGTTCAGGAAGGAAAAGGCGAGACGAATGGCCGCCTTGTGCGTTGCCGCCCTCGGCCGCTCGGAGGGGAACAGGGGCTTGCCAACGCTCTTTCCCAACTCACCGGCGTCCCCGCCGCGCAGTGCGAAGAACGGCTCAAGCAGACTCTTCTGGCTGGATGCAATATACGAAAGCCCGAATCCGGCAAGCCCGTTTTTGCTTTCAAGCTCCATCAGTTTTTGAGCAAGGGAGATACAGTTTACGCTACGATTGAACAGGAAGAAAAACGTTTCATAACGCTTTTCGGGCAAAAATTTGCTCCCGGGCGGCGTGATGATGAAGAAGCATTGCTCTATTCCCTGTGCTTCTGCCGCGAATGCGGCAAGGAATACTACAGCGTGTGTCTGGTCGAGGACAAGGAAAAGAATATACGACATTTTGTCCCGCATAATACCGCAGAAGCAGCGTCTTCCGAAGGAATTGAAGAGGGAATTGTCGGGTATCTTTTTGTGAGCGGTGAAAATCCGTGGCCTGAAGACGCACAGGAACAGGTGGACAGACTGCCTGAAGACTGGCTGGAAGAAAAAGGCGGCATTCTCCGCGTACGGAAGAACAGGCAAAAGTATATTCCTGTCTTCTACCATGTCCATGCGGATGGAAGTGTGGAGAGCACTCCATCTTCCGGCACTGTACCCGCGTGGTTTCTTCCCGCTCCATTCGTGTTTTGTCCGGAGTGCGGCGTTTCTTACAATCCGCGTCTTGGCGAATTTACCAAGCTGGCTACTTTGGGGACAGAAGGACGCAGCACGGCTACCACCATACTGTCCATGTCCACGGTAAATCATTTGCGGGCAGAGCCTGATTTGGAGAAAATTGCCCGGAAATTCCTGTGCTTTTCCGACAACAGGCAGGATGCCTCCCTGCAATCGGGCCATTTCAATGATTTTGTGGAAATTGGCCTCTTGCGTTCGGCACTGTTCAACGCGCTGGACAAGGCCGGAAATACGGGACTCGGCTTTGACGAACTGCCGCAAAAAGTCTTTGAGTCGATGGGGCTTGGCTACCCTGATGGAGTATTTCCCCGCGAACGCTATGCCAGTAACCCCAACGGGCGTTTTATCCAGGCCAAGAATACGGACAAGGCATTCAGAGATGTTCTTGAATACCGCATGTACAGTGATTTGCGGCGGGGCTGGCGCATTGTGGCTCCCAATCTGGAGCAATGCGGCCTGTTACGTATAGAATATCTGTCTCTTGATGAAATTTGCGCCGCTGATGACCTGTGGGTACAGCACAGCCTTCTGGCAACCGCATCCATACAGACCAGAAAGGAAATCGTCGTCTCCATCCTTGATTACATGCGCCGTCATCTGGCTATCAAGGCGGAATGCCTTGACCTGACCCATCAGGAAAACATGGGACGCAACAGCAGGCAGCAACTTGTCGAACCGTGGTGTCTGGAAGAAAATGAAAAGCTGCATCACAGTTCTGTCCTTTTCCCACGTGCAAGGCAGCCCAGGGACGAAGGCAATGATGAGGGCGGGGATGTCTTTCTTTCACCCCGCAGCCAGTTTGGAATATGGCTTCGCCGCAAGCTCTCCTCAACTGGAAATACCTTGCCGCTGGATAAGATGGAGGATGTCATAAGGGCGTTGGTTCATGCCCTGGCACAGGCGGGATTGCTGACCGAGGCGGGACGGCCAAAGGTTGCGGACACAGGATACCAGCTTGATGCCGCAGTCATGGTATGGAAAGCCGGGGATGGCACGGAAGCCATTCATGATCCTTTCCGCGTGCGGCACAGCGGCACGCGCAAGGCCCGTCCAAATCCGTTTTTTGTGGAGATGTACAGAAGCGCGGTCAAGAGAGGAATGGAGCTTTCCGCCCGGGAACATACAGCGCAGGTTCCCGCCCAAAAGCGTGAAGAACGAGAAGAACTCTTTCGCTCAGCCGAATTGCCGGTTCTTTATTGCTCCCCTACCATGGAACTTGGCGTTGATATTGCCCAGCTCAATGCGGTGGGCATGCGCAACGTGCCGCCTACACCGGCCAATTATGCCCAGCGCAGCGGGCGTGCCGGGCGTTCCGGGCAGCCTGCCCTTATCATCACCTATTGCGCGCAGGGCAACTCGCACGACCAGCATTTTTTCCGGTTTCCCGAACAGATGGTCTCCGGTTCCGTATCAACGCCACGGCTGGATTTGGCCAACGAAGACCTGCTCAGGGCGCATATTCATGCCTTGTGGTTGACGGCATCCGGGTTGGATTTGAAAAAATCTCTGGCCGATCTCGTCGATATATCCGGTACCGCGCCATCCCTGGCGCTGCTTGACAGCGTAGCGGAGCATCTGACAGGCGATATGGGAAAAAAGGCGAAATTGACAGCTTCGGTCCAGGCCCAAAAAATTCTGGCTGACCTTGCTCCGGAACTGGCAACCTGCGGCTGGTATTCCGCATCATGGTTGGAAGAGACCATGAATGGCCTTGCTCGTGGTTTTGAGGAAGCCTGCGACCGCTGGCGCAACTTGTACCGCGCAGCCATACGTCAACGTGACGCACAGAATGAAATTGTCAACGACGCCATGCGTTCCCAAAGGGAACATGAAGAAGCGAAAAAAATGCGCTCCGAGGCGGAATCCCAGCTGGAATTGCTCAGGGAGAAAGGCTCTTCCATTCAGGCGGACTTCTATTCCTATCGCTATTTCGCCTGCGAGGGCTTTTTGCCGGGTTACAATTTCCCGCGTCTGCCCCTTTCCGCCTTCATTCCCGGACGAAGCGGAAGCAACAGGACAAGGCAGGGCAGGGATGAATACATTTCCCGCCCCCGCTTTCTGGCTATTTCGGAATTTGGGCCGGGCAGCATCATCTATCATGAAGGTTCCAGATACGCCATAACCAGAGTTATCATGGACGTGCAGGCGGACGGGGAGCTTGCCTCCTCACAGGCAAAAGTATGCGATTGCTGCGGCTATCTGGAACGGGACAAGGCCAGGGACAAGTGCGAGATGTGCGGGGCAAGGCTTCCACATGCCCTGAGCAATCTGTTCCGTATGCGCAATGTCTCCACACGGCAAAGAGATCGCATCAATTCCGATGAAGAGGAGCGGATGCGCTTTGGCTATCAACTCTGCACGGCCTATCGCTTTGAGGAGCATGGCGGCAGTCCCGGTCATCGTGTCGCCACGCTGTTCAGCAAGGAGGGTAATGAGTTCCTTGTCCTCAAGTATGGTCATGGCGCAACGCTCTGGCGTATCAACATGGGCTGGCTGAACAGGCCAAAGACCGAAGCCCCCGGCTTTTTGCTGGACAAGGCCAGAGGAAAATGGGTCAGACAGGGCAGGGTGGTCGGCGAGGCCGACAGGGAACTGGAGGATCCCGCAAGCGCCACAAGCATCGAACGGGTCATTCCCTATGTGGAAGACAGAAAAAACTGTCTGGTGCTGGAGCCACGCATCCCCCTCACGCCATCGCAGATGTATTCCCTGCAATATGCTCTGAAGCAGGGCATCCAGCAGGTCTTTCAACTGGAAGATTTTGAGCTGTCCACAGAAATCATGCCCGCAAGGGGAGAACCGGCAACCATCCTGTTTATTGAATCCGCTGAAGGTGGAGCAGGCGTTTTGCGTCGCCTTGCGGATGACCAGCAGGCGTTGCGAACTGTAGCGCGCGAGGCGCTGCATATCTGCCATTTCGGGGATGACGGCGCGGATCAGGGCAAGGCTCCCCATGCCGAGGAAGAGTGCATGGCGGCCTGCTATGATTGCCTCATGAGCTACGGCAACCAGCGTGTCCACAAGGAGCTTGATCGTCACGCCATACGCGGAGTGCTGCTTGAAATGGCGCAATCCACAGTAACGACCGCATCTGGCGGCAATAGCCAGCGGAACCGGGCGGAGGCGCTCGAAGCCCTGAAAAAACGCTGTGACAGCAATCTGGAACGGGAGTGGCTGGATTTCCTGTACCAGCACAACCTGCGTCTGCCCTCGCACGCGCAGTACAGGATGGAAAATTGTCATACGGTCGTGGATTTCTACTATGAAACACAGGCGACAGCCATTTACATTGACGGCCCCGTTCACGATTTTTCAGATCGTCGGGAACAGGATGAAGCCCAGCAGGAATGTCTGGAAAACATGGGCATTGAAGTCGTGCGTTTTGCGGACAATGAACAATGGCAACTTCAAATAGACAGGCATCCTGACCTGTTCGGGAAAAAGGCATGAGTTACGCAACAGGTTCACTGGTCAGGGCGCGTGGGCGCGATTGGGTGGTATTGCCGCCGGAGTCGCGGGAAGATGGCGACTGGCTCCGCTTGAAGCCGCTTGGCGGGACGAATGAAGAAATCATGACCATATTGCCGACGTTGGAACTGGAGGAGGTGCGCCCCGCCGTTTTTGATGTCCCGAACCCCGAAAAATGCGGAGATGCCCGCTCCTGTGCCCTGTTGCGCGATGCCGTCCGTCTGGGCTTGCGGGCCACCACAGGGCCGTTCCGCTGCTTTGGACACATAGCTGTCGATCCCCGGCCCTATCAGTTTGTCCCCTTGTTGATGGCCATGAAACAGCCCGTGGTGCGCCTGCTCATTGCCGATGACGTGGGCATCGGCAAGACGGTGGAATCGCTGCTCATTGCCCGTGAACTGCTGGATCGCGGCGAGATCCGCCGCATGTCCGTTCTTTGTCCTCCCCAGCTTGCCGAGCAATGGCAGCACGAACTGGAGGAGAAGTTCCACATCGAGGCGCAACTTGTTCTGCCTTCCACCATTGCACGGCTGGAACGCGGCCTTGACGTGGCCACATCCGTTTTCGAGGCATGGCCATTTACCATTGTCTCCCTCGATTACATCAAATCCGACCGGCACAGGCAGGAGTTTTTGCGCGCCTGCCCTGAAATGGTCATTGTGGATGAAGCCCATGCCTGCGCTTCGGCATCCGGCAACCGTTCCGGCAAGCAACGCTACGAGCTTGTGCGCAAGCTGGCCGAAGACAGCAACCGGCACATGATTTTTGTCACCGCTACCCCACACAGCGGCAAGGAAGATGTCTTTCGCTCCCTGCTGGCTTTCCTGAATCCGGATTTCAGCGAACTTCCCGACGATCTTTCCGGCAGGGAACACGAGGAAGACAGACGCAGGCTGGCCACACATTTTGTGCAGCGCCGCAGGGGAGATATTCGGGCATATATGGACAAGGCCACGCCGTTTCCCCAGCGAAAGGCACATGAGGTTACATGGCGGGCAACTCCCAAATGGAAGGAACTTTTTGACAGTGTTCTTGCGCTTGCCCGATCGTCGGTGCGGCGGGAAGGAACCGTCTGGCAGCAACGCATCCAGTGGTGGTCAGCCCTGGCCCTGCTTCGCGCCGTATCTTCCAGCCCTGCCGCCGCGGCGGCCACTCTGCGTACCCGCGCTCTGGGCAATGGCCTGGAAAGCGAGGCGCACAATACTGAACAGCTGGATGCGCTGGGAACAAGGGCGCTTTTTGACTTGGACAGCGGAGATGACAGCTCCTTGTCGGACGAACTGCCCGGAGCCAATGACACGGAAGGCAGTGAGGCGGAATCCAGCGCCGTGTTTGACGCGGCCAGAGCCGAACGGCGCAGGACGTTTGCCAAACTGGCCAGCATGGCGGAAAATCTTATGGGAGAAGAGGATGCCAAGCTCAAACAGTGTATTCCCCATATAAAAAAGCTGGTAGGCGATGGATATTCCCCCATTGTTTTCTGCCGCTTTATCCCTACCGCCGAATATGTGGCGGAAGAATTGCGCAGGAAATTGCCGGGCTGCACGGTGGATGCCGTTACCGGCCTGTTGCCGCCGGAAGAACGTGAACTGCGCGTTTCCCAATTGGCGGAGAGCGAAAGGCGTATTCTGGTATGCACGGATTGCCTGAGTGAAGGCATTAACCTGCAAAATCATTTCAATGCCGTTATTCATTACGATCTTTCATGGAATCCCACTCGCCACGAACAACGGGAAGGCAGGGTGGACAGGTTTGGTCAGCCATTGCCTGAAGTGCGCGTCATCACATGGTACGGCACGGATAACCCGATGGACGGCATGGTGCTGGACGTGCTGCTGCGCAAGCACGAATCCATCCGCAAGTCTTTGGGCATTTCCGTGCCCATTCCGGAAGACAGCGAAAAGGTCATGCAAACGCTGGTTCAGGGCCTGCTTTTGCACAGCAGACCTGTGCAAGGTCAGACCTCGCTTTTGTTGCCGGGAATGGAAGACTATCTGGCGCCGGAAAAGAAGCGGCTGGCGGAGGAATGGGATGTTGTGGCCAGGGCGGAAGAAAAACGCTCCCGCACGCTTTTTGCGCAGCAGAGTATAAAGGTGGATGATGTGGCCCTTTCGCTTGGTCAGGCCGAGGAAGCGGCCGGGGGCGCGCAATCAGTTCAGAATTTTGTCTGTTCAGCCCTGCCCATGCTGGGAGCCGTCCACAATGTGGCGCAAAAACACGGGCAAACCGTTCACAGTTTCAATATGGAAGCTCTGGTTCAGCGCCGCACTGCGGGGCTGGACTTTCCCCCGCAACTGGAAGCCGTGTTTCGCCAGCCATGCGGGGATGGGCAAATCCTCCTTTCCCGCACCCATCCGCTGGTGGAGCGGCTGGCCTCATGGCTGGCCGAAACTGCCCTGGACGCTTCTGAGCCGGGCGCTCCCGATTTCAATGCGGCGTCCCCTGTCGCCCGTTGCGGCGTCATGCGCAGCAACAGTGTGCAAACACGCAGCACCCTTGTTCTGTGCCGTTTCCGCTTCCAGATTGCCAGCACAGGCAGCATTGAACATGTCAGTCTTGCGGAAGAATGCGCTTTGCTGGCCTTTGCCAACGCGCCGGGCAAGGCGCACTGGCTGAATGACGCCGCCGCAAAAAGCCTGCTGGCCGCGCAGCCGGATCAAAACGTGAGCAGCGAGCAGGCCGGACGCTGGCTTGGCGAGGTTCACGATGCCCTGCCTGATCTCATGCCGCATATACGGCGTTATGCGGAAGAACGCGGTCAGGCGCTTCTGGAAGCGCACCGCCGTGTGCGCGATGCCGCAAGAGCCAAAGGCGTGCGGTATGCCGTACAACCGCAGGGAGAACCAGACATCCTTGGGTTCTTTGTCTATCTGCCCTGCCTGCGGGCAGGCGGCGAAGTTGTGAAATGAGTTCCGGTAACAGGAGAGACCATGAAGCCATCTGTTCGTTTGAAAACGCATCGCGTTGAAGTGGAACGCATCCTGCGAAAATACCCGATGATCTCCAATGTGCGTGTTTTTGGTTCCGTATCCAGAAACGAGGACATGGAAGGCAGCGATCTTGATCTGTATGTAGATGCCGCTCCCGGCACAACCCTGTTCCATCTGGGTGGCCTGCGGGAAGAACTTGCCGCGCTGCTTGGCGTTTCCATCGACATTGTCACTTCGGGGACGAATCTGCACGGAATCATGAAAGCAAATCTTGAGCATGACATGAGGCCGCTATGAACAAAACGGATTTGGGCATTTTCAAACTTCTTGATGATATGCGGATTTCCTCGGAGCGCATTCTTGCCACGCTTGAGGGGCAGACAAGGGAATCCTTTCTTGATTCGGAAGCTTCATGGGCCGCTCAGGATATTATTGCAAGAAGGCTTTCCATCATCGGGGAGGCCGCGGCTTCCTTGTCCAGAAAATACCCTGATTTTTGCGAAAAACACCCGGAAATACCATTTCGCGTGATTATAGGGATGCGCAATATTCTTGTTCATGATTATGGCGCGATAGACTGGATGCTTGTCTGGAATACGATACAGCAGGATATTCCGCCACTTTTTGCGCATGTTTGCAGCCTGATGCAATTGCTGGATGCGGACTGAACATTATTCCTCAACGTTTTGGCCTCGCCTGGTAAAAAAACTTGTGCTTGTGCCAAGCCAGAGATGACCGTGTGGCCTGCGCAAGGCTTCGGAGCAGAGTATGAGCATATTGAGTCTGTCCAATGTTCGCAGCGAAGGCGGACTGCTGCCGGTTGACGTTTTGCAGCGTATCGTGTCCCGCGACAGGGAACTTCCCGGCATGTACCCCAAATTGACGCAGGGCGATCCGTCGGACTCTCTCGAACGGGAAAAGAATCCGTGGAATCTTTCCGGCGGCGAACGCCTGACAGACGCAATCAACCGTTCATGGCAAAAAATGCTGGCCGTGTGGCGACGTTTTGCCGAACTGCGCGACACTCTGCCCGAAGGAGACCCGGGAACAAGACTGACTAGGGAAGAGCTGCTGCTTCCGCTTTTTGGCGAGCTTGGCTACGGGCGGCTTGTCGCGGCCCGTCCCGAAGATCGCCTTGTGCGCAGTGCGGGCACAACATCCGGCAGTCAGGAAAAATCCTACCCCATTTCCCATTTCTGGCTGCACTCTCCCATCCACATTGTGGGCTGCGGTGTGGATATGGACAGGAGAACACGGGGCATTGCCGGGGCTGCCCAAAGCAGCCCGCATTCGCTGGTGCAGGAGTTTTTGAACCGTTCCGATGCGCACCTGTGGGGCTTTGTTTCCAACGGGCTTGTCCTGCGCATCCTGCGGGACAACGCCAGCCTGAGCAGGCAGGCCTTTGTGGAATTTGACCTGCAAGGCCTGTTCAACGGAGAATCCTTTGCCGATTTTGCCCTGCTCTGGATGCTCTGCCACCAATCACGGGTGGAAGCGGAAAAGCCGGAAAACTGCTGGCTGGAACAGTGGATGCGTGAAGGCAGGGACGCGGCCGTTCTCGCGCTCGATTCCCTTCGCGGCGCTGTCCGGCGGGCGATAGTCGCTCTTGGGCAGGGCTTTATGGACAGCCGCAATCCTGCATTGAGACAGCGCCTGTACAACGGCTCATTGACTCGGCGGGAGTATTTTCGCCAGCTCCTGCGTCTTGTCTATCGCATCATTTTTCTCTTTGTGCTGGAAGATCGGCAGATGCTGCATGGCCCGGAGGCCACGCCAGTCAGCCGGGATCGCTACAAGCGTTCCTATTCCCTGTCTCGCCTGCGCAAACTTGCCACAAGCATACCGGGCGACAGGCACTGCGACCTGTATGAAGGCGTCAAGCTGGTTATGGACAGGCTTGAGCGCATGGGCTGTCCTGAACTGGGCCTTGCCCCTCTGGGCAGTTTTTTGTGGTCGGACAAGGCCATGCCGGATATTGCGCCATGCAGCCTGCGCAATGCCGACTTGCTCAGGGCTGTAAGGGAATTGGCCTTTACGGTCAGGGAAGGGCGGAGACGCCCGGTGGATTACCGCCATCTGGGGGCGAGGGAACTTGGTTCCGTGTATGAATCCCTGCTGGAGCTGCATCCGGTTGTGGAAAACGGCGAGTTCCGTCTGGACTCCGCCGCCGGAAACGACCGGAAGACCACAGGTTCCTATTACACGCCCACCGAGCTTATTGACAGCCTGCTGGATTCCGCCCTTGAGCCGGTCATCAGCCGAACAATCAGGGGCGCTGGCAGCGTGGAAGCCGCCGAAACCGCCTTGCTCAACCTGAAAATCTGCGATCCGGCCTGTGGCAGCGGGCATTTTCTGCTGGCGGCCGCCCAGCGTCTGGCCAAACGGCTGGCCGCGTTGCGTTCGGGCGATGAAGAACCCGCCCCGGCAGCCCTTAGCCATGCCCTGCGTGATGTCATGGGCCGTTGCGTGTATGGCGTGGACATCAATCCCATGTCGGTGGAGCTGTGCAAGGTAAGCCTGTGGCTGGAGGCGGTGGAACCGGGCAAGCCGCTCTCGTTTCTGGATCATCACATCCAGTGCGGCAACAGCCTGCTGGGAACCACGCGGGAGTGTATCCTGAAAGGTTTGCCGGAAGAGGCCTTCGACGCGCTTGCCGGGGATGACAAAAAGGCGTGCGCCGCCCTGCGCAAAAGGAACAAAAGCCATCTTGGGACGGTTTTTGCCTCCATAGGCAAGCGCAGGATCGGTACGCAGGAAAATTTTCTTGCTGAACAATGGCGGGAAGATTTTGAGGCCCTGATGAATCT
>PPYF01130507.1_pt1 | contig 18051 bp, 11 predicted proteins | sample 1559871 | NCBI WGS metagenome assembly PPYF01 (sample SAMN08240021, study PRJNA423297) | Human gut metagenome, whole genome shotgun sequencing project.
GCATGGGGTCGGTCATCGTGGCGGGAGGGGGGAGCATGCCGCGCAGGCGGGCCGCGAGGGTTTGCGTGGCGAATTCCGCCATGCTTTCATGCTGGGAACGTATGGTCAAGACGGCGATATGGGTGAAGGGGGGGAGGTCGAAAGTACGCCGCATTTCCAGTTCCTGGGCTGCAAAGCCGTCCGTGTCATGGTGCCGGGCGTATTGCAGGGAGGGGGACTGGGGCGTAAAAGTCTGGATAATGACTTCTCCGGAAAGATCGCCGCGGCCGGCGCGGCCCGCTACCTGCGTCAGGAGCTGGAAAGTGCGTTCCCCTGCACGGGGATCCGGGATGTGGAGCCCCAGGTCCGCGTTCAGTACGCCTACCAGCGTCACGTTGGGAAAATCCAAACCTTTGGCGATCATTTGGGTGCCCAGGAGAATATCTATCTTATGGGCGCGAAACTGGTTCAGAATGGTCCGGACGGCGTTTTTCCGCCGGGCCACGTCCGCATCCACGCGCGTGATGCGCGCCGCAGGGAAAGTGCGGCGCAGGAGTTCCTCCACTTTCTGGGTTCCGTACCCCTGGAGCAGGATGTTGGCGGACCGGCATTCCGGGCAGGAACGGGGCGGGAGGGCTTTGAATCCGCACAGGTGGCACATGAGGCGGTCTTCCGTACGGTGGTAGGTCAGGGGCAGGGAGCAGTGCAGGCACGTGACTACGTGGCCGCAGTCCGGGCATTGGATGGAGCGTGCGAATCCGCGCCTGTTGAGCAGCAGGATGACCTGTTCCCCCTTGTCGAGACGCCGGTCAATGGACATCCTGAGGCGTTCGGAGATAACGTTGGGACCGGATTTGTTCCTTCCTTCCGTTTTCATGTCCAGGATGCGAATGAGCGGGAGCTGCTGGCCGTCCGCCCTTTCCGTCAGTTTTACCAGGGAATATTTTCCAATCAGGGCGTTATGGATGCTTTCCAGGGAGGGAGTGGCAGAGCCAAGAAGCACGGCGCAATTTTCCAGATGGGCGCGCAGCACGGCCAGATCCCGCCCGTGGTAGCGGGGGGAGCTTTCCTGTTTGTAAGAGGCGTCGTGTTCTTCATCCACAATCACCAGGCCCAGATTTTGGAGGGGGGCGAAGACGGCGGAACGGGGACCGATGACGATGCGGGCTTTTCCGGAACGGATGGCATGCCATTCGTCAAAGCGCTCCCCGTCCGAGAGGAGGCTGTGCAGCACTGCCACGGAGGAAGGCAGTTCTGCGAAACGGGATTTGAAACGCTGAACCGTCTGGGGCGTCAGGGAAATTTCCGGCACCATGATCAGGGCGGATTTTCCGGATTTTACTATTTGGGAAACGGCCTGTAAGTAAACCTCCGTCTTGCCGGAACCGGTAACCCCTTGCAGCAGGACCGGTTTTTTGCGCTCTGCCGCGCACATGGCCGTGATTTCTTCCAGCGCTTTCTGCTGCTGGCTGTTCAGCTTCATGGGCTGGGTGGGGACGAATTGCTCCCCGGTGCTGGGGTCCCGGTGCACGGCCTCTTCTTTCAGGGAGATGAAGCCTTTGGCTTCCAGGCTGCGGGCAACGTTCAGGGCTCCGGCGCCGAATGCCGCCAGGGGGGCGGACTGTTGTTTCGCGGATGAGAAATAATCCAGCATTTGGGCCTGCCGGGGTGCTTTGCGGTACAGGGCGTCCAGTTCCTCCCGTGCCGGAGTTTTTTCCAGATACACCATTTTGCGCATTTTTTCCGCCGTATTTTCCTGACGAACGGTTTCCGGGAGCAGACACCGGATCATCTGATCCAGAGCCACGGAGTAATAGTCCGCCGCCCATGAGGCCAGATTCATCATCACCGGGGAAATCAGGGGCTCCGGATCGATCAGTTTCAGAATGGGCTTGAGCCTGTCCTTCCAGGCCGGGGCCGGTTCTGACAGCGTAAGCACGGTTCCGGTAGCCGTTCTGTTGCGCAGGGGCACCTGTACGCGGCAGCCCGGCTTGACATCTCCCGCTTCCGGAGGAATACCGTAATCCAGTACCAGATCGCTTTGTCCGTCAACCAGAATGCGCGCCGCCTGCATGGAGTGAAAAGGAGGATAACATTAACGATAGCCGAAAGGGAAACGGGAGACGCCGCTCATGTCCTTCAGAACTTCAATGTAATTGTAGCCGTATCCATCCATGATTTGCGTTACGACGGATGCCTGGTCGTACCCGATTTCCAGGGCTACAAAGCCGTCTTCGTTCAGGTAATCCCGGGCGCGGGCCAGAAAGCGTTCAATGATTTCCCAGCCTTTAGGGCCTCCGAACAGGGCTGTATGGGGGTCTTTCATGACTTCCGGGGCAAGTTTTTCCCCCTCTGCAATGTATGGCAGATTGGCCACGATAACGTCAAAGAGCTTGTTCCGCCCGTTTTCCTCTTTTTCTCCCTCCGGAGCAGAATCGGCATCCTCCGCATGCGGATCCGTTTTTTCCTGGGGAATGTTGGCGAACAGATTCGTCTGGATGGTGGAGACTCTGGCTCCCAGCCGCATGGCATTTTCCAGGGCCAGATCCAGAGCCTGCGGGGAAATGTCCGCCAGCACGACTTCTCCGGCGCGCTCCTTGAGTTCCAGCGCCAGCGTGACGCCGATAACGCCGGAGCCCGTGCCCATGTCCAGGATGCGTACCGGATGGTCCGGGATTTTCTTTAACACCATTTCCACCAGTTCCTCGGTTTCCGGGCGGGGAATCAGGGCGCGGGCATCCGTCAGGAAATCCCTCCGGAAAAATTCCGTGACCCCCAGCAGATGTTGCAGCGGTTCTCCCGCTGCCCTGCGTTTCAGCAGTTCGCGCAGGGGTGCCAGCTCCGCTTCTTCCACGGGCCTGTCAAACTGGGAGTAAAGAGCCGTGCGGTTGCAGTGCAGGACATGGGCCAGCAAATGCTGCATGGTGGCGCGTGCTTCGTCGCACCCCTGGCGGGCCAGATAATCCGTGCCGGCCTGAAGGACTTCCAGTAAAGTTTTCATGAAAGGAAAAAGGAAGTTAGGACATTCCGGCCTCCGCCAGGCGTTCCTGCATTTCCGCATGCTGGAGGGCCATAATCAGGTCTTCCAGCTGCCCCATCAGGATACCGTCCAGATTGTGGGAAGTGTAGCCGATGCGGTGGTCTGTCAGACGGTTCTGCGGGAAGTTGTATGTGCGTATCTTTTCTTCACGGCCGCCGGAGCCGATGAGATTGCGGCGCGCGGCGGAGTATTTTTCCGCCTCTTCCCGTTTTTTGGCTTCAAAGAGCTTGGCGCGCAGGATTTTCATGCCTTTTTCTCGGTTTTTCATCTGGCTGCGTTCTTCCTCGCACCGGACATAAACGCCCGTGGGTATGTGCCATATCTGAACGGCGGATTCCGTTTTGTTCACATGCTGGCCTCCGGCTCCGCCGGAACGGCATACTTCGATGCGGAGATCTTCCGGGCGGATTTCTATGTCCACTTCCTCCGCTTCCGGCATGACGGCCACGGTGGCGGTGGAAGTATGGATGCGCCCCTGCGTTTCCGTAGCGGGAACGCGCTGCACACGGTGCACGCCGCCTTCATATTTCAGGAATCGGAACACTTCTTCCCCGGCAATGCGGCAGACGACTTCCTTGAATCCGCCCACGTCCGACGGGCTGCTTTCCAGATGCTCGAAGCGCCAGCCGCGTTCTTCCGCAAAACGCTGGTACATCCGCAGCAGGTCTCCGGCAAACAGGGAGGCTTCATCCCCGCCCGTTCCGGCGCGGATTTCAATGATGGCGTCCCGGTCTTCCGTCGTGTCGCGGGGCAGCAGGCTGTACTGCACGTCGCTTCGCAGTTTTTCCAGGGCGGCTTCCAGTTCTGGAATCTCCAGGGCGGCCAGTTCCGCCAGTTCCGGATCGTCCGTCTTGGCCAGTTCCTGGTTGTCCGCCAGCTGTTGTTCCGTGGCGTTCAGGGAATCCCATGTTTCCATGAGTTCCTTCAGGCGGCGGTGCTCTCTCATGATTTCCGAGGCCTTTTTCTGGTCATTGAAGAAGTCCGGTTCGGCAATGACTGTTTCCAATTCTTCCAGGCGCTGGCGGCGTTTTTCAATGAGAGGTGTGTAATCCATGGCGTTTGCGTGTAAAGGATTTTAAAAGATGGCGGGGTTTTCTGAAAGCCAAATCCGGGGGATGTAAGACATGTTCCGGCATTTAAAAGCAGGGGGGGGATTCCGCTTCCGGCGCCTCTGCCGCGCTTTCCTGAATCCGGAAAACCGGGCCAAAAGAAAACCGCAGCCATTACGTTTTTCCAATATGCTTCCCTGAAAAGGGGAAAAGCGGAATTATCGTAACTGCCGCGGCGGTAAAGCTGGCATCGCGTACGGGACTCGAACCCGTGTTGCCCGCGTGAAAGGCGGGAGTCCTGGACCGCTAGACGAACGCGCAGTCTGCAAAAATCCATACCAGTTCTATTTTAGAGACGCAGCCGATGAAGACCGCCGCCACCCAGATGACGCGGTAAGGCATGATCAGCCGGATGCCTCCCAGGTATTCCAGCGCTTTTTCTCCAAAGTAGGACCAGCCCAGAATGGTGGAAACTACAAACGTAACCAGGCTGAGCGTGAGCAGAGGGGAGCCTATGTAAGGAATTTTGCTGAATGCCAGCGTAGTAAGCCTGGGGCCGTCCGTGCAGGAAATATCCGGATGCGCGATGATGCTGGTGGTCAGCACAATTCCCGTCAGGGCGCAGATGATGACGGTATCCCAGAAGGGGCCGCTGGAAGAGATGAGCGCCTGCCTGACGGGGTTGCGGTTCTGCGCTGCGGCGGAGGCGATGGCTGCGGATCCCAGGCCGGCCTCATTGGAAAAGAGGCCCCGGGCCACACCGGTTCTCATTGCCGCCATGACGGCCGCTCCTGCTGCGCCCCCGGCGGCGGCTTCTCCCGTGAAGGCGCAGTCCAGAATATACCGGATGGCGGGAATAATATACTCTGCCTGTATGGTCAGGATATACAGGCATCCCATGATATAGATGACGGCCATGAACGGCACGAAGAAAGCGCATACCCTGGCAATGCCCTGGATGCCTCCCAGCATCACCAGAGCCGTCAATGCCGTCAGAACGGCGGCTGTTCCCCAGAAGGGAATGGAAAAGGCGTGGTGGAGCTGTTCCGCCGCTGCGTTCCCTTGCGTCAGATTGCCGATTCCAAAGGCGGCAATGGCCGTGAAGACGGCGAAGGCTGTCCCCAGCCATTTGCTGTTCAGACCGCGTTCCAGCACGAACATGGGGCCTCCGCTCATATTGCCGTCCTTGTTCTCCACCCGGTATTTGATGGCGAGTAATCCTTCCGAATAACGGGTTGCCATTCCCAGAATTCCCGTCAGCCAGCACCAAAAGACGGCGCCGGGGCCTCCGGCTGCAATCGCCACGCCCACGCCGATGATATTCCCGGCGCCGATGTTGGCTGCCAGGGCCACCATCAGGGAACTGAATGGGGAGATATCTCCCTTGTCCGTATGATCTTTCACAAAATACAATTTCAGGGCCTTAAGCAGATAACGCTGCGGAAACCGCAGGATGGCGGTGAGGTACAGGTGCGTGCCCAGCAGCATGATGAGCAGGGGCCACCCCCACAGAAAGCTGCTGAAAGCGGACAGCCAGGATGTGAGCGTGTCCCCGGTCTGGAAAAAGGCATTTTGGAGGGCGTCAAGCATACCGGGGGATTCTAGGGAAAAGAAGCGTGGTGACAAGTCCTTAAACAAATGACGGAGAAAGGTTTTTCACAATGTTATGAACCTGGGCCCGGAGTTTTCCGTTTTTGGGGAATCGGTTCTAGGAAAAATGCCGTCTCCCGTATTCGAGTATCGTTTCCCTGAAAAGAAGATGTGTGTTCCTGGTGCGGCTCTTCCTTCCCCGGAAGTGGAGGAGGCAGGTGCGGACGAGCTGCTGACTGTGGAAAGGGTTGCCTGTTTCCGGCGCGCGCATTCTTATCACAGGCTCCGCCATGTCCTTGGAATGGGTAAAACCCTCGGACAAGACGGTGTTGACTGCGGCAGTGGGAGCAGATAAAACCTTGAAACAGGGTGTCAATCCGGCCTAGGGAAAGGCGTTTCCCGCTCAGGCGGTTGTGTGGCCGCGACGGTACAGGCGGATAATCAATAATTAATTAAAGAAAAAATGATTGTTTTTACGGAAGAGAAGAAATTTTCCAGGGAAGATGTTCAAGAATTGTTCCTGTCCGTTGGCTGGATTTCCGGACAATATCCGGGGCGTCTGTTCAAGGCTCTCATGAATTCATCCACTGTTGTTACGGCCTGGGACGGTGACCGCCTGGCAGGGCTGGTGCGGGTACTGGACGACAGCGAGATGGTTGCCTACATGCATTATGTTCTGGTGCATCCCGCCTATCAGGGCAGGGGGATTGCTGGAAAAATGGTGGAAATGGTTAAGGAAAAATACAGGGACTACCTGTATCTTGAAATCATGCCGGAGGAGAGCAGAAACGCCGCTTTTTATGAGAAGCACGGCTTCCGGGTTATGGAAGACGGCGTAGCCATGCAGCTGTGCAACTTTTCAAACAGGAGCTGATGTGGGGCGCCGGGGAGAGGTTGTCTGCGGCTGCCGGGGCGCAGGCGATGCGGCCGTTGTCCGCCGGATATATCCGTTTTTCAGCATACTGTTCCGGAAGGCTGTTTTTTATGGCTGAAATCCGCAGTCGAGAAACTGCGGTCTGCCTCGGGGGAGCTGGACAGGATACAGTAAACCCGCGGGAATCCTTTCGGATTTTGGCTCCGCGGGTTTACCTTCTCATCCCGGATCAGCTCCGGAAAAGGTTTAGATTCAGTTCCCTGATGATGGATTGAAGCGCCGCCTGCCCCTTGACGGTATTCCCTGCGGGATCCAGGGGAGGCGAAAAAGCCGCCATGGCCAGCTTGCCGGGAGCTACGGCCACCAGGCCGCCTCCTACCCCGGACTTGGCCGGAAGGCCGGCCTTGTACATCCAGTCCCCTGTGGAATCATAAAGGCCTGACATGCACATTTCCGCCAAAATGGGGGGAACGTTCTCCTCTTTCACCACACGCTTCTTGCTGACGGGATTGACCCCGCCGTTGGCGTAGCAGGCGCCCATCAGGGCCAGCTGGGACGCGGTGATGTTCAGGGAACACATGCGGGTGTACAAATCCACAATCATGGGCGGCGTATTGTAAAAATAGCCGTAGCTGTCCAGCAGCCAGGCGATGCCGCGGTTGTGCTGGTTGGTAGCGCTTTCCGACTTGTAAATCTCCTGGTTCACAGTCAGGGTCGTGTTGGCGAAGTTATTGAAATTATGGATCATGTTTCCCCATATTTCATCGGAATCCGAACCGTTGACTAGGCTGACCGTCGCCATGGCCCCTGCGTTGACCAGGGGATTGAGGGGCTTGCCGCCATGCAGCTCAATGGCCATTACGGAATTGAAGGGTTCCCCGGTGGGGTCCGCTCCGATTTTCGCGCGCAGCTGCTTCATGCCGATCAGATCCATGACATAAGCCAGGTTGAATGCCTTGGAAATGGATTCAATGGCGAAGGGCGCGTCCGCGGAGCCTGCGGTCAGGAGGTCTCCGTTGACGGTGACCACGGCAATCGCCAGCAGGTCGGAAGGCACCTGGGCCAGGGCGGGAATGTACGAGGCGTTTTTGCCTCCCTGGACGGTTTTGGCGTAGGCGTATGCGTTATCCAGGGCCGTCCGGATTTGTTCATTGGAAGGAATGTTACTCATGGGATATGGAATGGCTAGGGGTTGCTGCGGAATGGGAATCATTGTTTTTCTCCCATCCGAAGGGTTCAAAGGCGTCTTCGGGATCCACCGGCCGTTTCCAGGAGGGTTTGGCCATGGCATGGATGATAAAGGGAATACCCGCGAAAATGAAGGTGCCCACCACCAGAAGGAGAATGTACATGGTACTGCTGCCTACGGTAATTTGGTTAGGCGGGATGAAGCTCACCAGGAAAGCCGCCAGGCTGGCCAGGAAGCCGAGCCCTCCGACAATCCACATGCCGAAGGTTCTGCCGCCGGGAATGCGGAAAGTACGGGGCGTATTCGGTTCCCGGTAGCGCAGGTAAATGCCTGACGCGAACATCAGCATGTACATGATGAGGTACAGAATGATGGTCAGCTGGGAAATAATCTGGTAGGCGGATTGCACGGAAGGCATGATCACAAACATGATGGAAAGCAGGGTGACGATTCCCCCCTGGATAAAAAGGATGCCCATCTGGACGTTGTTCTTGTTCCGCTTCTGCATGACAGGCGGAAGGTTACCGGCCAGGCCCACCTGGTACAGGCCTTTTGAGGGGCCTCCCACCCATGCGGTTACCTGGGCCAGAACGCCTACGGCCAGCGCAAGCGCCAGAATCCAGTTCATCCAGCCGAGGCCGAAGAAGCTGAAATAGCTGTCATAAGTAATCAGCAGGCTCTGCACCAGATTAATCTGGGAATTGGGAATGATGAAGCCGATGGCCAGCGTGCCCAGAACGAAAATAAGCACCGTAATGATGGCGGAAATCAGAATGGCCAGCGGATAATTGCGTCCGGGATTATTCACATCCTTCACATGCACGGCGGACATTTCCATCCCTGCGTAAAACAGGAAGATGCTGGCTGCCAGAACGAGGTTGTTGAAATTGCTCATGTCCGGCACCAGCTTGTCCCAGCTCATATCCAGTAGGATCGGGTTGCCGCCGGCCCAATAGCCCAGGCCCAGCAGGATCAGGATGGCTCCGGGAATAATGGTTCCGATGATGGTTCCCCATTTGGTGACGCCTGCGGAAGTCTTCATGCCGCGCAGATTAAGCAGGGTGGCCGCCCAGTACACGCACAGCACCACGATGAGAACATACCATTTATTGGCGGCAAGCGCTTCATCCCATCTTTGCCCGGGCCCCATGAAAGCCAGGGAAACGGCGGCGAATGTCAGAACGGTAGGGAACCAGATGGTACTCTCAATCCATTGCAGCCAGATGGCCAGGAACCCCCATTTTTTCCCGAAAGCCTCGCCTACCCAGCGGTAAACGCCGCCCTTTTGGGGCCATCCGGTAGTAAGCTCCGCGGCCACCAGGGAAACAGGTACCAGAAAGAATACTGCGGCGAAAATGTAATAAAAAACGGAACTCAGTCCGTAAGTGCTTTCCGCAGACATGCCGCGAAGGCTGACAATGGCGGAAACGTTGATCATGGCGAGAGTGAATACTCCCATGCGGAGGACGGATTTTACCGCCGGAGCGTTATTGGTTGTTGCGGGGCCTGTTGGAGCAGCCCCTGGTTGAGTCGTATTATTCATTGGTTTATTCCGGGTTGAGAATTGGGACGGCGTAAAGAAAGTGCCCACACCGGCCTTATCTGGACGACCAGACGGGAGAACCTTTCGTTGAAGGGATGATGCAGATAGATCTGCCGGAGTTTGTCTTAACGGAGGCCGGGGAAGTTGTTCAGCCCGTCCCCATGGCCATTTGGCCGGCAGTAGATGCGGGGGATGTCAGGCAGCGCGGAAAAACATGGTTATTCCCTCCGGTTGTTGGGAATAAATATATATTTTAAAAGAATATTGATTGGTAATAATTTATTGTAATTAGTAACAATTATTCAAAAATGAATCATTGATCTGTTCCGTTTTCCGAGATACATAAGAATAGTGAATATAGAGAAGCGTTGTCTTCTTTGATGTTCGTCCCTCAATCGTCAATTATCTGGATTTTATGAAAGATCAACAGGTTCAGCGTCATGCGAATTCTCTGCCTGATAATTCCCTCACAGCGTCCGGAGGTGTGCCGGTCCCGTTTAACAAAGAGGCCGGGGCGTTCAGCGGCAGCTGGGACTGGGGGATTGTCGTTGATCCGCTCGGCCCGGGGGAAACGGCGGAGTGCCGTCTGATGCTGGGGGTGGATGATAACGGCTCTCTTACTGTTGACGGCGAGGGAATTTTCATTCCTGGGGAGGGCAAATACCATGGAGGGTCTTATAGGGAAAAAAGCTTGAGCTTCCCCATTGAACCGGGACCGCACCGCGTGCACATGACTTATGAGAACGTGGCTGTTCCTCCTGAATGGACTAATCTCGCCATCCTTAATTATTCCATTGAAGTCATGGTTTCGGATGGAACCTCCTCATCCTCCTATCAGCCGGATGAAGGTTATCCGGAACCCGTAAGTACGGAAGATGAGGGGGAAGACGTGCCGTGTGAATGCGGGGAGGAGGCTGCTGGCGGCAATGGCTCCCAGAGCAGTTCCAGTTCTCCCTGTCCGGAGGAAGACAACGGAGAAGGGGATAACGGTGAAGATGAGGATCCCTGCACCTGTGAAAACAATGAGGGCGGCAGCAGCTCTTCGGCGCGCGGCGCGCGCTCTTCCTCCACCCTTTACGGTTCGTCGGCCGCCGGCAGGCGCGTGGTTGCCCGGACGCTCAAGACGGAAATGATCTGGCGTACCAATTTCGGCTCTTTCCGGGGCATGACGGGTCTGCCTCAGGGATTGCTGGAAATAGTAGGATACACATTCTCGGCTGAGCTCTGGTCCCCACGTGCGCTTCATTACTGGCATCCGATGACTCGTGAAATCATCTCCGCGCCATCATCGGGCATCGGGGCGAATACCGCTTTCCAAATCAGGAGCGGAGGAACTGCCATTAACTACTACTGTTACGCGGATGGAGACGGCAGCAGGGGTGACAGCGTGGCCCCCATTGCAGGATCCGCCAAGCGCGGGGGCTCGGCGTGGTTCGGGAGGAGATCCGCTTCTCCGGCAAGGGCGGGAGAATTCTGCCTCAGTATCCGTTCAAACGCGGGCAATACCGTTAACTATACCGCAGGTTCGGCCTCTTCCTTGAAATACGCCACCGGCTACACCGCTAAAAACGGCGCGGCTTACACAAGAGAAGAATTTGACGGAAAGCTGGATATCGTGCGGGCTTCGGATGGAAGCATCCGGCAGATATGGAACCTGTGGGACGGGCTCGCCAACATCGAAAATGTCACGGAGTCCGGTTACCGCATCGCCCTCTATCTCCCCGAGCAGGTGGGCGGGAAAAACAGTTCCACCGGCCTTTATTCCGTCACGGGCGACCCCTTTAAAACCTTCACAATTACCGGGGACGCGGCTGCGGGCAGACTCTCCGTTACCGAACAGACCGCCGGGCGCGCGCCCTACACCACCCGCTACTGGCAGGGAGCCGACGGAGCATGGAACATGGCGCAGGGGGAAGGAGAAGACGCCATATTCACTCTGAAAGAAAAACAGATCGTTTCGCCCGGCACGTGGAAACTCATCACCACCATCCAGCGGGGGGAAAACGGCGCTCCCATCTCCCGCGTCTGTGAGACTTATGCCGTCACCCGCAATGGCAATTTGTGCACCAGCCGTATTGAAGGCTACGGAACGGACTACGCCCGGGAAACGACTTACGAGTACACCGGCATGGGAAAAATCGCGAAGGAAACTGCTCCTGACGGAAGTGTCAAAACGTGGGCATACGACCGTTTCGGCCGTGAAATCGTGTCCAGCGTCCCCTGGGCGGAAGCCGGCGATAAGGTCACTTACACCACGTATCGGGACCAGACGCAGGCGGATCCGGATATCCTCACCCAATGGGTGACGTTGACGGCCACTGCGGCGGAACTTTGGCGCGCGGATTACACCTACGTTGAGGAAAATCATGTGCGGCGCGTGGAAAAACGCACGACCGCATTGGGGGAAGAAAACGTGCGTCTGGAAGTGAAGGAATCCTGGCTCGGCACGGCTCCCAATGTTTATGCCCGCGGACGCCTGAAGATGAAACAGGGCATGGACGGCATTCAGACGCATTATTTTTATGAAGAGACGGACCAGTACGGAGCCCTTTACAAAGTGACCGCGGAAACGCGGATAGCGGGAGAGAGCGTCCCCGGCCTGAGCTCGCGGAAGGTTACTTACGTCTCCGGCCAGGGCAATAACATGCGTTATGAGCAATACGCCCGGCTGGCCGATGGCGCCTGGTCCATGACGGACGCGTCTTCTTATGAATATGACGTTGAGAACCGTTGGGTAAAGCGCACCCGCGCCAATGGGCGCGTTTACGAGCGCATGATGACCTGCTGCGGCCCGTTGTGGGAAAGGGATGAAAATGGAGTGACCACTTCCTATTCCTACAATACGGCCCGCCAGCTGGTGGAAACCATCCGTTCAGCCGTTGCGGACGGGGAAACCATGATCACTCCGGAAACCATCACGAGCTATACCCGTGATGCCCTCGGTAAAATTACCTCCCTGCGCAGGGATGCAGGCCCCATGACGACGGTGGAAAGCCGGGAATACGATTTGCTGGGGCGCCTGATAAGGGAAACCGATATTCTGGGGCGCACCACCGTCCGCTCTTATAGCGGGGATGGCCTGGTAGAAACTGTTACCACGCCCGCCGGCGCTACGCTCATCACCCGGAAAAGCCCTTCCGGAGCAGTAGTGCGGCGTTACGGCACCGGGCAGCAGGATATCCTTTATACCGTTGAGGCCACGGCGGAAGGGATCCGCACGACGGAGGCTGTGCCGGGCGGGGAGGGGGGAGCGCCCCGCGTCGTGACGGGAAGCTCCACCGTCAACGGCTTTGGCGAGCTTGTACGGATTGCTGCCGCCAATACCCTGAATGGGGAAAACGTGCGCACTCTTGCATACGATGACAAGGGGCGCCTTATCAGGGAACAGCTGGCGGACATGGCGCCGACACTCTATGCCTATGATGCCTTTGGGAACAGGACAAGGGCAATCGTCGCCCTGGAGGATGAACCGACCATCCTGAACTCCCGCATTACTGACTACGCTTATGTGGCCGAGAGCCGTGAAGACGGCATCTACAGACTTGTTTCCATAACAAGTTATACTTCTTCAGGTACTCCCGTTCTTCAAAAGCGGGCGGCCCTGCTCTCTGCTCTGAGTTCTGTTCTTGCCGGCAAAACCGTCATGACGGATCCCCGCGGCCAGGATACCGTGGAGTGGACGGAGTATGGCGGCGGTTCTGTCCGCCTGCAGAAGAAAACCGTGCCCGGCGTCGGGAGCGTTGCCCTCACGCGCGTCGTGGACGGATTCACGACGGCGGTTACGGGCTTTGACGGCGCGACCGCCCGCCGGCAGCGCACTTATACGGAAACGGGCATCACCTATGCGGACACAGATGTGCGCGGTAACGTCTTTACCGCCGTCTGCGACATCGCCGGCCGCATCATTTCCGGCACGGATGCCGCGGGCAACACGACCACCTACGCTTATGCCCAGCCCTTTGATCTGCCTACCTGCGTTACCAATGCCCTTGGTAAAACAGCCTGTTCCGTTTATGATATCCGGGGCCGCAAGGAAGCCGAATGGGGGACGGCCATACAGCCCGCCGTATACGCTTATGACGCCGCCGGCCATATAGTGAGCCTTTCCACCTTCCGTGATCCCGGGGATGTCATCACTACTGATCCCCGCCTCCGGACGGATGGGGACATCACCACCTGGACGTACGATGTCGCTACGGGGCTGGTTGTCCGCAAGACCTATGCCAATGCCACCCATGTGGATACCGCTTATGATGCGCTCAACCGCGTTTCCGCTACGACGGACGCGCGGGGAACCGTTGCCTCCCGCTCCTACGCCCCCCTTACCGGGGAGCTTACCTCCATTACCTTTAATGACGACGGTTTTACCCCCTCCATCAGCAGCCGCTACAATCATCTGGGGCAGCTGACGCAAATTGAAGACGCTTCCGGAACGCGCACGTTCACGTACAATCAGTATAACGAACAGGAAACGGAAACGACGGCTGGCCTTGCGGCAAGCGTCTTGACCCTCCGCCGTGACGGAGTGGGGAGGCCCGCGGGCTACTGTCTGGACTATGCGGGCGCCGCCGCCTTGCAGACGGCATGGGGGCATGACGCCTCCGGAAGGCTTTCCTCCGTCTCGCTGAACGCCGTCGCGAAGCCCTTCACCTACGGCTACAATGCGGAAAGCGGCCTGCTGGACACTCTTGATTACCCCAACACGTTGAAATGGCGGCGCACCCTGGAAGAAAAGCGCGACCTCCCGGTGAATATTGACTACCTGCGCCCCGGCAGCGCCAACTACCCGGCCAAAACCGGCTACTCTTACGATATGCTGGGGCGTCCCGTCACGAAGAAAGACTATTTCAACACGTCCGCGCCCGACCTCACCCACGCCTACGCCTACAATGACAGGAATGAACTTGTGAGCGACGCGATGAGCCGGGGCGGCATATACAGTTACGCCTACGATAACATCGGCAACCGCACAACCTCCCGGGAGGGAACGGATTCCCTTCCCACCACATACGTTGCCAACCGGCTTAATCAATACACGGATATCACCGAGGGTACGGAGCCGCCCTTTGTTCCCACCTATGACGCCGACGGCAACCAGACGAAAATTCAGACGCCCACGGGAGAATGGGAAGCCGCCTACAACGCGTTGAATCAGGCGGTCAGCTTCACGCAGGGGGACAGGCGTATTGAGTGCGTTTACGATTATCTGAACAGGAGGGTAGAAAAATCCGTCTATGAAGGGGAAGCGCTCATGTCAAGGAAACGGTTTATCTACCAGGGTTACCTGCAAATCGCGGAACTGGATGCTGCGGACGCTTCGGAATCCGCTGAACCCGTCCTGCGTAAAACGTACCTGTGGGATCCCCTGGAACCGGTAGCCACGCGCGTCCTGGCGATGAGCGTCTTTGATGAAACGGGAACTTATGTGGAAGATCTTTATTATACGCATGACGCGTTGAAGAACACAAGGATGGGCGGTGGATAAGAAAAGATCCTATTGGTATAAATGGAGGAATCAATATGTATATTTATATATCAAATATGCCTTCAATATATGTAGACGTTTTAGGGTTGGATAGATTAGTTTTCGATGGGAAACAATTATGTCGGGTAAGCGATGATTTCAAAGAATGTTTTAAATGTTGGGAGGCAGTTTCAGGAAAACCGTCTGGAATAGACAGTTCGGGCAATCCGGTTTTTAATGACTTTTCAAAAGAAAGACAGAGAGAGGCAAATGCCGGGCCATTACCGGAAGGTGATTATACGTTGCCTCCAAATAAAACTGATGATCCTTCTGAATCAGGAAATTGGGATTTATCTGATTGGAATGATTACGCAAGTCATAACATCCTCAATTATGCACCCTGGAGAACTAGGATTGATAAAAGAAGCTCTTATCCTTGGGGAAATCGGTTTGGACGTTTAACCCCTGTTTCTGGCACAGATACTTATGGTCGTTCTAACTTTAATATACATGGAGGGGATGCTCCAGGGTCTGCTGGCTGTATTGATATAGGACATAATGATATAGATTTTTTCAATGATATTCGCAGAGATTTCAATAATCCTGTTCCAGTAAGAGTCGATTATAGTGGTAAAAGCTCAGAATCATGTGATCAAAACTGTCCGAATAGAAAAACAAACCCATGGCCAAAAAAATAATTTCACTTACAATCTTATCTTCTATTTTAATTATTGGGAGTTTGCTGATTATTAAACTATTTTTATTTTCAATTCCGCAAAAAATATGTAAAAATATAAATTCTGTACAAAAAGCTGAATTGGTTGGAATATATCCATCCATAAACCATTATGTTTATGCACGATATAGAGTTTATGGCAATCGTGAGATATCACATGTATATTGGCGAATGAAAACGCAATCATTCGAAGTAGAAATGTAAATAGAAAGTATTGTCATTGAATCATAATCTAAAAACAGTCAAAACGACCGCCTACGACAGAGATGCCAACGGCGGGCAAACTCTGTGAGTTTGTCCAAGCCGCCTTCCAGAAGAGATTCATCTATGGCGAATATCTACAAATCGTGGAGCTGAATGCTGCGGACGCTCCGGAATCCGCTGACCCCGTCCTGCGTAAAACGTACCAGTGGGGTCCCCTGGAACCAGTAGCCACGCGCATCCTGGCGATGAGCGTCTTTGATGAAACGGGAACTTATGTGGAAGATCTTTATTATACGCATGACGCGTTGAAGAACACATCCCCAAAATGGTAGGTGGATTAGCAGAGATCCTGCCGATGAACAGAGCGGATGGAATCTTTATATCTTTGTCAAGAACAATACATGCCTGTACTCTGATACGCTTGGACTTTCTGAAGATGCTGAAACGGAATGTTGCAAGGATGGTGTAAAATACTCTAAAATTGCGGATGACGCAGGAAGGGAATGTTGCGAATATGAAATACAGGAAATTTTTATTCTGGTTAAACCATGCAGCTACTGGTCAGGAAATGTAGGACATGCTTGGGTCAAAACGCCCAATATGCAGAGAGGCCTCTACCCCGGAAGTTGGCACAAAGGCGCTTTAGGCGTTGGAGCCGGAAAAATTCAGGATGATGCCTCCAATGAAAAACATGCGTATTCTGGAAATTCCTACACTTATAAAGCCTGTCCTGAGTCAGTAAATAAAGTTGAAGAACAGATCCGGGAAGATGAAAAGAATGTTCCGCAATATTCACTATACAACTCGGGAGCAAGAAATTGCTGCGGATGGTCGTGTGCAATCGTGGAAGGAGCTGGTTTTGTAGCCCCGTTTGCCCCTGATACTCCTCTTCTGGCTCCAGCTCCTCAAGGGCATAGAGGCTATGGCGAAGGAAGAGTGCCTTGCGAATAAACAAAAAGAGAATTAATAAATTATTTAAGATGAAAAAGAAAATGTGGATCGTCATAGGAATAGCCGCTCTTTACTTCATTTATTTACCGTTCTCCCTCTTCTGGTCGGCCATAGATACGGGAAACGGTATGGAGAGGAGTGTAACTCTGTTGAAAACAGTGAAAAAGGATTTGGAACTCCATAAGATATTTGCCCGGCATGGAATGAAATTAATAGGCGATGGAGCTTCCTGGAGAAGTAAAACTTGTCAGATCTGTTTCGTTGTCGAAGACGGAACGAATGCCCGGATTCCTCCGGAAGTCGAGGAGTATCTGTTAAACAACCCTGACCTCGTGAAAGGCTGCCGTATCGAAGTGCAAATCAAAATTCCCCCTGAATCAAAAGAAGAGCCTTACAGGGTTTGTTGCGAAAAAATATATTTTCCATGGAGACTTTTCTATTAGATAAATGCGGAATTATGTTCCCTATTTCTACGGGAATTGCTCTGCTTGTCTTATCTTTTTCTAATTCTTGATGGAGGGAGCCAGATTCTCATCGTTGCCGACCGACTTTCTGCGGCAGTTGATGAACGAAGCGTTATAAGATTATTTTAAGCATGTGCCATCATTGATCCTGTTTCCTATAGTTTGTGTAACGCTATTCGACAAAAACATTCGCTTTTCTGTCTACAATGAGACGGAAACCCATATGAAAGAGTTGTACTATACACACGACACGTTCAAGAACACGAACGCTCTATCTGGGGAATCGTTCAGGACAGTGTGCTTTGCACGAATACGCTTCTTATGGTCAGTCTGGCCGTCAAGAGAGAATAGAACGTGGCAGGAATGAAACTGTCGCTGATTCTTCAGCGAATATTCGAATGCTTAGATGAGGAAACCTGATTTGCGTTATATCATTCCGCGTATGACAGATGGCGTCAGGTTCTTGATACGGTGATCATTAAGTCCGCCTGTGTCCCGGAGGATAAATACTGAATCATTAAGCAATAATACAGGATGCGCCTGTGATAACCGGCAACGTCTGCAATGTTGACGGAGGCCGCCTTTCGACAACATTTCCATGAAATGCATTGTGACCAACCATAAATGCTTGAAAAGGGTTGAATTCGCTTGAAGAAGCTTGAAAACGGTTGAAAATACGTGCGTTCCGGGGAGAAATGGAAGGGTGGCGCAAGAAGTTACGCCCATAAATGCCCGTAAGGGTCAATTTTGAAAAATCGTAAGGGTCATTTGTCCCATGTGAGACACTCCCGCCAGCGGTCCGCGCGTGTCTCGCGGAAGCCCGGCGAACCCTCCGCGGGCTGGCCGCGGTCAGGGAACGGGAACGCCCAGGCGGTCCGCGGCAATGCGGACATTATCCGGGGAAAGGTCGATGCCGTGAGCGACGTGTCCCAGGTCGCGGGCGGCAACAAGAGTCGTCCCGCTCCCCA
>PPYF01370609.1_pt1 | contig 18048 bp, 20 predicted proteins | sample 1559871 | NCBI WGS metagenome assembly PPYF01 (sample SAMN08240021, study PRJNA423297) | Human gut metagenome, whole genome shotgun sequencing project.
ACCGTTTTGTTATTTTTTGGTCATTATCAGCAACGTCAGCTGTAGGTAGAAGAAGGGGCGTGACGATGGAGAGACATCATCTACAAACGTCATTCATTGAGTGGTATATACAGATAGCCATCAGTTAACCGCTGGTGGCTTTTTTATTGGGGAAAATTTGTGATGGAATAAAAAAACATGAAAAAACGTAATGTTTATGGTGGGCGCTGGGCTAAAGTGCGATTAGCGTTTCTTAATGAACATCCGCTCTGTGTCATGTGCCAAGAGCAAGGACGCATTACTGCTGCCACAGTGGTTGACCACATTATTCCGCATCGTCTTAAAGAGGCACTTGAGTCAGGTGATAAAGAACGTATCGCAAAAGCCCAAGCCTTATTTTGGGATACAAAGAACTTTCAAAGCCTATGCGAACCGCATCATAACTCAACCAAACAACGTATCGAAAAGAGTGGCAAAGTCATTGGCTGTAATGCGGATGGTATTCCACTCGATCCGAACTCTCATTGGAATAAATAACGATGTGTAATCAAAAACAAGTGAAGTTATCCAAGCTATTTCGTGGCGGTCGCTTCGTTGGTCATGCATTAAGTGTTGATGGTGAGTTGTTAAGTAATCAAAAGTTAGTTGTTCTTCCACCCGCTGATGGATTATGTAAACAAGTTGATATCACAGTCACACTGACATGCACTAATGACATGATCATGAATGCACCCGATATCCATTTGAAATAATTCTAAATTGAAATAACAACGGGTGGGGGCGGGGTAAAAGTTCAAACACTTTCGCCCTGATTACCTAGCGCCCTCATTTGTGTGCACAACCGCGAAATGAAAAGTTTTTTTCTGGGAGGTTCCGATGGCAGGAAGACGCCCGAAACCGACCCACTTGAAGGTGGTCACCGGTAATCCGGGAAAACGAAAACTCAACGATAAAGAACCCCAACCCAAACGTGAAATACCAAGCCCACCCGAACATTTAACGGATTGGGGGAAAATGGCGTGGGCAAAATTAACCTTATTACTCGATGGAATGGGTGTTTTAACCGTGGCTGACACACTGGCATTAGAACGGCTGTGTGATATCTACGCGGATATTCTTCAATTGCGAGACACCATTGCCATTGAGGGTCGGACATACACCACAAAAACGCAATTAGGGGATTTTTTAATTAAAGCGAATCCTGCCGTAGCCATGTTAGCTGATGCAGATCGCCGTTTTAAAAGTTATTTAGTCGAGTTTGGTTTAACCCCCGCCGCTCGTTCGAAGGTGAAGATGGATGGTGGAGAAGAAGAGGAAGATCCGCTCAACCAATATTTCGGTTGATCCCGCAACGCAATACGCGCAAGACGTGCATCAAGGCAAAATCTTAGCGGGGCCTGATATTCGCTATGCATGTGCACGTCATCTCAAAGACTTAAACGAAGCCGAGCAACGAGGATTAGTCTGGGATGTCGAGGCTGTCAAAAGAGTGATCGACTTTTTCGCGAAAGTCTTAAAACTTAATGGCGGTGAGCATGAAGGAAAACCGTTTATTTTATTGCCTTGGCAATGCTTTGTGATTGGCTCCATTTTTGGCTGGAAAATGACTGACGGTACACGGCGATTTCGCATGGTGTACGTTGAATCAGGCAAAGGCTCAGGAAAATCACCGATGGCGGGTGGCGTTGGGCTGTATTGTTTAGTCGCCGACAGTGAACCGCGTGCCGAAGTGTATGCGGCAGCCACGAAAAAAGACCAAGCCATGATTTTGTTTCGTGATGCGGTGGCAATGGTTGATCAATCTCCCGCATTAAGTCAGCGGATCACCAAATCAGGCGGAACAGGCAAAGAGTGGAACTTGGCTTATTTGAAAACGAGTTCATTCTTTCGCCCGATTAGTTCGGATGATGGGCAATCAGGACCTCGTCCCCATTGTGCGCTGATTGATGAAATTCATGAGCATAAAAATAATACCGCCGTCGAGATGATGCGAGCGGGCACAAAAGGTCGGCGGCAAGCCTTGATATTTATGATCACCAACAGTGGCCATGATAAAACCAGTGTGTGTTATGACTACCATGAATACGGTCGAAAAGTCGCCGAAGGCACTATCGAAGACGACAGTTTCTTTTCCTATATTTGCTCACTGGATGAGGGCGATGATCCCTTTAAGGATGAATCTTGCTGGGGGAAAGCCAATCCGTCACTGGGTTACACCTTTTCTGAACGCTACTTACGCGAGCAAGTGACACAAGCCCGAGGTATGCCCGCGAAAGAAAGCATTGTGCGTCGGCTTAATTTTTGTCAGTGGGTGGATGCTGATAATCCGTGGATTAACAGTGAAACATGGATGCAGTGTGAAAACACGTTCACATTTGATGATCTTCAAGGTGAAGAGTGTTATGGCGGATTGGATTTATCAGGAACCAAAGATTTAACCGCATTAGCCTTGTATTTTCCTCGTCTCAAACGTCTTTATGTCGAATTTTGGACACCCAAAGACACCTTATTGGATAGAGCGAAAACCGACCGAGTGCCTTACGACTTATGGGTAAGGCAAGGTTTTATGCATACCACGCCAGGGAATGCAGTGAGGTATGAATTTGTGGCAGAACGCATTGCTGAAATGGCGATGCGTGTCAACATGAGAGCCATTGCCTTTGACCCTTATCGCATTAAATACCTTGAACCCAAACTCGATGAGGTGGGGGTGACGGTTCCTTTAACTCCGCATGGACAAGGATATTACAAAGCTAAAGATTCAGGGCTATGGATGCCACACTCTATCGAACTGTTTGAACAGCTCATTGATGACAAGAAGATTGAGATCCACACCAATCCTTGTTTGAGATGGAATGCCGCATCCGCTGTGCTTGAGGCTGACCAAAAAGATAACCGCGTCTTTGCCAAGAAAAAAAGCACTGGTCGAATTGATGGTGTGGTGGCATCAGCAATGGCGATTGGGGCTTCTGAAGGGGAATTCGAGGATGAAGGGGATATTGATGGTTTCTTTGATAACCCAATTATTGTGGGGATCTAAATGCGTAACGTGAAAAAAAAGAGCCGAATAAAATCGGCGATCCTCAATTGGATGGGGATACCCATTAGTTTAACTGATGGCGCCTTTTGGGAAGAATGGATTGGAAAGAGTAGCAGTGGCAAGGTGGTCACCGCAGATAATGCATTACAGCTGTCTGCGGTATGGTCTTGCGTTCGGTTACTCAGTGAATCTATTTCGACATTGCCATTGAAAATCTATCAAACGAAGGCGGATGGCTCGCGCGAACTGGCGAAGCATCATCCCGCTTATACCGTCTTATGTCGAAAACCTAATGTAGAAATGACGCCTTCTCGCTTTATGTTGATGGTTGTTGCCAGCTTATGTTTAAGAGGAAATGCGTTTATTGAAAAATGTTATATCGGGAAAAAATTGGTTTCACTTCAACCGTTATTACCTCAAAACATGACGGTAAAACGATTGGAAAATGGGCAGTTGGAATATACCTATACCACGCCTAAATCGAATAAACGGGTTATTCCCGTTAAAAATATGATGCATATTCGAGGGTTTGGTATGGATGGTGTGTGCGGAATGATACCGATCCAGATTGGGCGTGATGTGATTGGTACCGCGTTATCGACGGATGAAGCGGCCGGAAAAGTGTTTGAAAATGGGTTACAAACCAGTGGATTATTAACGTCAAAGAATGCCTTGAAAGCCGATCAACGAGAACGCCTAAGAAAGCATTTAATGACGTTTACCGGCTCAAAAAATGCCGGAAAGGTGATGATCCTCGAAGCGGATTTGTCTTATCAAAATGTCACCATGAACCCTGAAACTGCCCAATTATTACAAAGTCGCGGATTTAGCATTGAGGAAATTTGCCGTTGGTTTCGCGTTCCACCTTTTATGGTGGGGCATGCCGATAAGCAAAGTAGTTGGGCATCCAGTGTGGAAGGGATGAATATGCAGTTTTTGACTAATACACTACGTCCCTTATTGGTCAATATTGAGCAAGAAATTAATCGTTGTTTACTCGACAGTGATGATGATTATTATGCGGAATTTTCTGTTGAGGGTTTATTACGTGCAGACAGTGCAGGACGTTCAGCTTATTACACAACAGCGTTACAAAATGGCTGGATGAGCCGAAATGATGTTCGACGGTTAGAGAATTTACCGCCTATTGAAGGGGGCGATATTTATACGGTTCAGCTTAATTTAACGCCACTGGATCAGCTCGGAAAAGACATCACGAACAATGAAGCTGAAAAGCTCAAAGCACAGATCACTAACTGGTTATTTCCTGAAGGTGAGCCTGTAACCCCATCTCAATCCAATCCACCTCGTCCCGAGGAGTAATCGTTATGAAAAAAAATCAGTTGCCAGTCGCGCTGGAGGATCGCCCCTGCGCATCGATTCGCTATGAGTTGAAACCCAAAGCACTGGATAAATGGAATAGCCGTATTCGGGCATCTAGTGCGGATAACTCGATTTCGATATTGGACGTCGTTGGAGAAGATTATTGGGGTGAAGGTGTCACCGCTAAACGGATTTCCGCCGCGCTTCGTGCCATTGGTGAGCAAGATATTGTCGTTAACCTCAATAGTCCAGGGGGCGATATGTTTGAAGGGTTGGCAATTTATAACTTGCTTCGTGCTCACAGTGGCAAGGTAACGGTCAATATTTTGGGCATTGCCGCTTCCGCTGCGTCCATTATTGCGATGGCAGGGGATGAAATAAAAATGGGGCGCGGTGCCTTTTTAATGATCCATAACTGTTGGGCAATGGGGGTAGGAAATCGTCACGACTTTGCAAAACTTGCTCATGATCTCGCCCCTTTTGATGCCTCAATGACCGATATCTATGTTGCACGCAGTGGGCAATCGAGAGACGTGGTGAGTCAGATGATGGATAACGAAACATATATCAGTGCGAGTGAAGCGATAGAAAAGGGATTTGCGGACAGCCTACTTTTTGCCGATGTGATTGACGAAGGTGATGAAAGTCCCCAAGCCGCGATCCGAAAACTGGATGCGCTACTTGCCAAAACCAACACACCTCGTGCTGAACGACGAAAACTAATTAGTGCATTAACCCGAAGTACGCCGAGCGCTACTTCCCAAGCTAATGGTATGCCAAGCGCTACCTGCGATATAAATCCTGAAATCCTGTCAAAATTGGAGGAGGCGGTGACCGCCTTTGCCTGCGTTAAGTAATTGGAGTGACTATGTCAGAGACAAATGAATTATTAAAAAACCTATCGGCAAAAATTGAAGAAGCCAACCAACATTTTAATGCCAAAGCTGAAGAAGCGTTAAAAGAAGCGCAGAAAGTGGGTGGATTAAGTGAAGAAACGAAACATGCCGTAGACAAAATGGCAACCGAGCTAAATGCGCTACGCGAATCTGAAAAAACACTGAAAGCCGCATTAGGGGATTTAGAACAACATGTTGCGCAAATGCCACTCAATAATGCGGTGCAGGTTGTAAAAAGTGTTGGTCAACAAGTGATCTCGGCTGAAGTATTAAAAGAGATCAATTCCAGCATTCAAGGGGGCAAACGTGTTTCAATTCCTGTTCAAGCAGCATTAACATCTACGGGCGTTGCCGAAGGCGTGGTTGAACCACAACGATTGTCGGGTATCGATGTTGCACCGAAACAACGACTTTTTATTCGTGACTTAATTGCGTCAGGTAAAACGCAATCTCCCGCCATTTTCTGGGTTCAGCAAACGGGGTTTACCAACAAGGCGGCGGTTGCGCCTGAAAATACCACTAAGCCGTATAGCGACATTGCCTTTGCGACCAAAATCACGCCAGTGACGACAATTGCTCATATGTTTAAAGCGTCTAAACAAATCTTAGATGATTTTTCTCAGTTGCAGTCGTTGATTGATGCAGAAATGCGTTATGGATTGAAATTTGTTGAAGAGCAAGAAATTTTATTTGGTGATGGCTCTGGGGCTCATTTGCACGGCATTATCCCACAAGCCACTCAATATAAAGCTTCCTTTACGGTTGAAAAACAAAACGGTATCGATGATTTACGGCTTGCCATGCTTCAAGCTCAATTGGCGCGTTTCCCTGCTTCTGGTCACGTTTTACACTTTATTGACTGGGCGAAAATTGAACTAACCAAAGACTCTTTGGGGCGCTATATTTTGGCTAATCCTTCCGCATTAACAGGGCCGACTTTATGGGGATTACCGGTTGTGGCAACAGAAACCCCCGCGTTTAAAGGGAAGTTCTTAACAGGGGCATTTAATGCGGGGGCTCAGCTCTTTGATCGCGAAGAAACGAATGTGGTGATTTCAACGGAAAACGCCGATGATTTTGAGAAAAACATGATCTCTATTCGTTGTGAAGAGCGTCTTGCTTTGGCGATCAAACGTCCAGAAGCCTTTGTTTACGGTGATTTTACGGTAGCAACGTCAAGTGATTAATGTAACTAAGGCGGTCTTTATGGCCGCTTTTTCTTTGGAGGTGATATGAAATTAGTCATCTTACGAGCCATTTATTTTGAGGGACGAGTGGTGCTTGAAGGTGAGCAGATTGATACCTTAGAGCAACATGGACGGGAGTTAATCCAAAAAGGCTATGCCAAAGAACAGGAAGAAACATATCTTGTTACTGAACCCGAACCTGAACCCGAACCCGAACCGAAAAGAAATATTAAGGCGAAAAAGGAGAAATAATGCTTTCTCTCGAATTGGTGAAGCAGCATTGCAATATCGATCCTGATTTTACGGATGACGATAATTTATTGACGCTGTATATCGGTTCCGCCGTGAAATATGTTGAAAATTACACGCGTCGAACATTACATAAAACTCAGGAGATGGATAAAGCACAAGAAGATCCTGAAGCCTTGTTCTTAACGGATGATGTGATTGCGGCAATGCTCTTATTAATTGCGCAATGGTATGAAAATCGTGAGGGGGTAATTTCGGGGCAAGCTTTTTCTACACAACCTTTTGCGGTCACCGCACTACTTCAACCTTACCGGATTTATGGGTTGTAGGAGGTTTTATGCGTGCAGGACGATTACGCCACACCATTAATATTCAAAAATCAGTATTAGCGCCCGATGCCATCAGTGGCAGTGATGTGATTTGGACGGATCATGCGACAAAAGTACGTGCAGCGATCATGCCTTATCAAGGGCGAGAATATTTTCAAGCTCAACAAGTACAAAGTGAGGCCACAACGCGAATTCTTATTCGCTATATCGCTGATATCGATACCTCAATGCGTATTGTATGGGGTAAGCGAATATTTAATATTATTTCGATTATTGACCCTTATGAGCGTCATCGTGAGCTTCAATTAATGTGCAAAGAGGGCGTGAATGATGGGTGAGATTAAAATCAGTGGATTGTCTGAACTCGCTCAACGAATGCAAGATATCGCCCGTAAAACCAGAAATCAAAGTGCGCGTAAGGCAATGAATGCAGGGGCTTCGGCGTTAAAGGAAGAAATCAAACATCGAGTGCCTATCCTTAAGGAAACGGTGCCGCATCGACGTAAAGGCACCATCAAGCGCAATATTCGTTCTAAAACGAAAGTGCAGCGTAATGGGCAAGTTAAAACGCGCATTTGGGTGAAATCATTATCGGGTAAAAAGGTGTCTGCTTTTAAACAAGCAACGGGAAAAAGTGCAGCATTGAACCCAAATGATCCGTTTTATTGGTGGTTTGTCGAGTTTGGTACCGCCAAGATGCCCGCACAACCGTTTATGCGCCCCAGCTTTGAAGCGAAAAAGGAAGCGACGGCTAAAGTGATTGTTCAAACACTCAAAGAGGATATTGAAAAAGCAAGGTAGAGATCATGATACAGCAATTAAAAGAGACCCTTTCACCGCTTGTCGATGGAAGGGTTTTTTTTCAGGTATTACCCGAAGGCAAAGGGCATTATCCCGCCATTGTGATCCAGTTTGCCAGCATCACGCCTAACAGTGCGCTGGAGGATACGGATTTAGATAACTATCGCGTGCAACTTGATGTGTATGCGTTCCAGCCACAGCCCCTTATGGTCTTGCGTAAAAAAATCGAGGCTCAGATTGTTGCGACAATCCCATTTGCACAACGGGTGAATGCGGTCTTTGGGTATGAAGCGGATGTCAAATTGCATCGGCTTGTTCTTGAATTAATGATTTCATCAGATAAATAAGGAATGGATATGGCAAAGTCAAAAAACCATAAAGCGACGCCTTTCCTCGGCACGAAGATCTTTGTGCAAACAGGTTTAGGAGAGGCGATGACTGTGACAGAAGCGACGTTATCACCCGCAACTATTACCATCGCCAATAATAAGCTGAAAGCCGATGACATGATTATGTTATCGGGACTCGGGGAGTTAGATGGGCGTTTCCCCATTGCCCAGGTTGATGGCGAAAAAGTGACCCTGTGCGACGAAGTGGATTGGAGTGATAAAACGCTACCCACGGATTTTGCAAGCGCTAAGGCACAACGTATTCAATGGTCTAATAACTTTTGTGCGGTAAAAAGCTTCAGCAAAGACGGTTCAACGACTGAACAAATTGATGTCACCACCATTTGCAGTGATGGCAAGGAATATGAATCCGGCGATACGGAATACGGCTCAATTAAATTGACCTTTTTCTTACGTTATAGCTCCAGTGAGGTGCAGCGACTCTTGCGTAAATATGAAAACAGCAAAGAAAAATTTGCGGTGAAAATGGTCTTAACACGAGATGAAGGCTCCATGTTTTATTACGGCTCCGTCGAAACGGGTATGAACATTGACGGCAGTGTGGGGCAAATGATGGATTCGGGGATCTCGATTAAATTGTCTGGCCGTGATTATTTGAATGTGAAGAAATAATCCTTAACTCATCCACCTCATTATTTCTCTTCTCCCTTCTCGATAAAAAATCTTAGGAGTGATTATGTCTAACGCTTTATTGCGTGAATTAGTGTTAAACCAAGCACTGAAAGTGACGCCTTTTACCTATTTAGACAACACCTTTTATGTCAAAGAGCTCGATGTTGGCACCATGAATTACATTCAGCGCAAACTTCGCCAAATTAAAATCAAGCTCGCCGAAGCGCAGGATATTTACTTAGACGAAGACGATCCCGAACAATTTAATGAGGCGATAAATCGTGTTTACGATGAATATGATGTCGCCAGAATGTTGGCCTTTAAGTTGTGTGATGAAAAAGGAGAACTGCTTTTTGATGCTGAAAATGAAGCAGATTTAAAAGGTCTTAATCGTCTAGGGCAAGGGTTCTCTAATGCAGTGTTTACAGCCGAAGCGGGGAACAGCGAAAAAAACTCGGAGACCGACGACAATTCCAACTGATATTGTCGCTGGCATTGGGAAAAACGCTCACAGAAATCGAGCAAATGCCCGAAAGCCACTTGTGTGAATATGAAGCTTTTTATCGCAAACAACCCTTTGGTTTATGGCGAGAGGATTATCGGATGGCACAAGTGGCGCATCTTCTTGCGATGATAAATCGTGATCCGAAAACGTCTCCGCCTGAATTGATGGATTTTATGCCGATGTGGAAGAAGAAAATCACGGAAGAAGAGGTGTGGGATAACGTCACTGAGAGTGTATTAGCTAATCGATAGCCCCACATCAGTGGGGCTTAATCGTTAACCACCGCGAGACATTTTCTCAATTTTTTTATCCGTATTGTATTGAGAAAGGGCATAAACCGACCAGATAGCCGCAGGGATCCACCCAATTAAGGTGATTTGTAGGATAAGGCAGAAGATGCCAGCAAATGGGCGACCAATCGTGAAAAATTGTAACCAAGGTAGTAATAACGCCAGAATAAGTCTCATAAAACCCCCTCTATTATTCGAAATTTCAGTTTATCAATAATTAAATCAATAGCAAATAACAAGGAATATTGCATTTATTCAGGGTGAAAGTTTGCTTTTGTAGTGTTCATACCAAGGATTGAATTTATGGCGGGAGCATTAGGTAGATTAAATATTGATTTGACGCTGAATACGGCAAATTTCACAAATGCGATCAACCGTAGCCAGCGCCAAACAGAACAATTTGGGCAAAGTATTCGCGTCAGCCTTCAAGCTATCACCGTGCAACAAGAGCGAATGGTATCGCAAACCGCAAAATCCTCGGCGCTTTTTGCCCGCTTTGCGAGTGTCACCGCAAGCGCATTATCCATTCATCAAGTCATTAATTATGCTGATAGTTGGACGGAATTACAGAACCGCTTAAAACTGGTGACAGAAAGTTCTGTCGAGTTAAATAAAGCCACACAAGCGGTCTATGATATTGCCCAAAGAACCTATCAATCATTGGATGCCACAGCACAGGTTTATCAACGTTTTGCGGATAATGCCGATCGCTTAGGCTTAAGTCAGCAAAAAGTCGCTGAACTCACGGAAACCGTCTCAAAAGCCGTGGCGATTTCAGGCGCGAGTGCAACCGCAGCTCAAGCGGCATTAACCCAATTTGGTCAAGCATTAGCCTCAGGTCAGTTACGTGGGGAAGAGCTGAATTCGGTGATGGAGCAAACCCCTGCATTAGCGAAAGCTATCGCTGACGGAATGGGGGTCAGTGTGGGCGAATTAAGGAAGAAAGCCCAAGACGGTGAAATGACGATTGAAAAAGTCATTCAAGCCTTAGAACGTGCAGCCGACAGTGTGGATAAAAAATTTGCTACCAGCGTGACAACGGTTAGCCAAGGTTTCACCAATCTTCAATCGGCGATAACAAAATTTATCGGTGAAGCGAATCAAGGTACAGGGGCGACTCAGCTTTTTACCACAGGGATGACCACTCTTGCCGATAATCTATCGTTAGTCGCGAAAGTGGTTGAAGGAATTGCCGTCACGGCATTGGTAGCAAAACTCTCTCAATGGACGAAAGCTACTTATCTGAAAAATCAGACAACGTTGAATGAAGCCAAAGCCACATTACAGAGTGCGCAGGCAAACAGCGTGGCGGCCACCAGTGCCGTGAGGAAGGCATGGGCGGATAAAGAAGCTGCCACATCGGCGCTCAATAGAGCCAAAATGGAATATCAAGTTGCTAGAGGCACTAACGCGGAAAAAATAGCACTCGATAACCTTATCGCCACAAAGTCACTCGCAAGAACAGCCTCTTTAAACTATACACAAGCATTAACCGCAGAAAACGTTGCTCAACGTGCATTAACGACCGCTCGGCGTCAATCAACGGTGGCAGGGCGAGCGCTCAACAGTGTTATGGGATTAGCGGGTGGCCCTATTGGATTAGTGTTGACGGGTGTTGCAGCATTGGGCATGGGATTGTATGAATACAGCGAAAATGTCAAACAAGCCAAACTCGAATCGATTGAATTTGCCAATTCTCTTGATACATCAACAGAAGCGTTAAACAAAATGAGCAATGCCACGTTAGTGGCGAATTTAAGCAAAGTTTCATCGGGCATTAACGCGCAATTGGAGAAAATCGAGGAACTTAAACAACAGGTTATTTCCTTACAAGGTCTATCAAAATACAGCGTTGAGAGTGAAAAGGCGTTTACTGAACAAGGTGTGGGGGATTTATACCTTAAACGAGTAGCTGAAAAGCAAAAAGAGCTTGATGCTGCGATGGGGATATATGCAGAGCAAGTTAATAACTTAGAGCGTCAGCGAGCCAATATGCAAAATATGTTGGCGACACTCAAAGAAAAAGTGGGCGATCAAGCCCCTGAATATAAACGCTATGCCACTGAGTTACAAAATGTTGATGCCGTTATCAATTCCCTTAAGGCGAGTTTAAAGAGTTTAGGCATTGAATATGAATCACTCATTGATATCACGCTTCAGGCGACAAATAGCCAAGTGAATGCCGCCACGGCGATTGCTAAACAGATTGATGAATCGATTGAAAAATCGCAACGTTCAGTGGCAAAAGCGCAAGCCACAGGGAAGGCATTAGCGAAATTAAATGCAGAAGATGTATTGGCTTCACGCAAAATTACACCAGATATGCAAGGCTACGATAAGGCCTTACAAGCTGAAATTGAGGCACAACTGGCATTGCAAGCCAAACGGACGTATAAGCCCAGCCACAAATCAACGATTGATTATGCCAAGCAATACACCAAAATCTTAACGGAATTAGAGGAAAAACAAGCCTCACTGATTGCGGATGGACAAAGTATTCAGCTGTATGGCACTACCTCTTCCTTTAATGAATACACATCCGCATTAGCCGATATCAAACAGAATAAAGACAAGTTTGATGCCATCTTAAAAATCGATCCCAAAGCGATTGAGACGATTAAAGAAAAAGCAAAAGCCATTGATGACTTAGCGCGAGCCAACTCGGTTGCGCAATTTGCTTATGATCGCGGTAAAGAAATTGAGCAGATGCAATTTGAAACCACTTTGATAGGAAAATCACGCGCAGAGCAAGAAAAGCTTAATGCCCTTCGTCAGATTGATGTGCTGTATCAGCAAGCCAGTGTGGATTTAGGTGAAAAAGAGCTGGTGAACTTACAACGCAATGTCGAACTCACTAAACAGCAGATTGAGGAAGAGCTGAGGAAGCGAGAGGCCATGAAAGGTGATCCGATGGCGGGATTAAAACAAGGCTTATCGGATTTCAGTGAGTCAGCCATGGATGTGATGGAGAACGTCAGAAACGTCACTACCAATGCCTTTAATAATATGTCTGATGCATTAGCTGATTTTGCTTTAACGGGCAAAGGAAGCTTTAAAGATTTTGCCAATGCGGTGATTTCCGATATCACTCGAATGGTGATGAAAATGCTGATTTTCAAAGCCATTGAAGCGGGTGGGCAAGCAATGGGCTTTGATATGGGATGGATGAGCAAAGGGCATGCTTACGGTGGCTATACGGGGCATGGAGGCAAATTTGAGCCTAAAGGGATTGTACATGGTGGTGAGTTTGTTTTTACCAAAGAAGCGACGGCTAAATTGGGTGTCGGCAATCTCTATCGCTTAATGCATGCTGCGCAAGGTTATGCTTCGGGAGGCTTTGTGGGGGCGGTTGCAGGGCGAATGCTGGTTACACCACAACCGACGTTAGCCCGTGCGGGTAGTGTACAAATGACGGTTGTTAATCATATTACGGTGACAGGAAATGGTGACGCTGTACTTGCGCAAGCAATGAAAGAAGCCGCACAACAAGGGACAGAAGCTGGTGCACAGAAAGCTCACGCGATGATGTTACAAGACTTTCAAAGTAATGGTGCAGCACGCAGAACATTAGGAGTCTAAATGTCTATTATTGAATGGCCAAAAGAGGTGATCCCCACACAGGAAAACTGGCAATTATTGAGTAACAGCAAAACCTTTACCTCGCCGTTTAATGGAAGTAGCCAAACGGTACGCTTTCCGGGAAGTCGTTGGCGTTGTGAGCTGACATTCAATAATTTAAATGAAGAGAAATCGCGCCAGTTAGAAGCGCTGGTGGCTTCATTGGATGGCATGTCGGGGCGAGTCAAAATAGCCAGTTGGATAAGAAAAGGGCGTTATGGATATGGTTCGCCTCGTATTGCAATACCAAGCCAATTAGGTAATCGGCTAGAAACAAAGGACTGGAAGCGCAATATGCGCGTGTTACAGCAAGGGGATCGCTTAACTGTGGGCAATGAACTCAAAATGGTGGTGGCGGATGTGGTCAGTGATAATCAAGGACGTGCCATTATTCTTATTTCGCCGATGTTAAGAACATCACCTACCGTCAATGAAATGCTCGAAGTTGAGCGTCCTTTTGGAGTTTTTCGGCTCGTTGATAATGAACAGGGTAAATTTCAGCATCGTCGCTTGGGGTATACCAATATCACGTTATCTTTTGAGGAGGTGTTGTACTAATGCAATATCACCCATTTTCTGATGCCATGGTCAACGCGATTAATGAGGGAGCTTATATCGTTTTAGCTGCCAGACTCGATTTGAAATCAGGCGTCACCTGTGCGCATACCGGCGTTGGGCAACTGATTATTGCGGGGGAAACCTATTTAGGTGTAGGAAGTTTAGGCGAAATCAGTCAGCTAAAAGAAAATAAGACAACCAGTCCTCCACAACTACAGCTTAAATTAGCCGGTTTTGATAAATCGCTGGTGGGAATGGTGATGAATGAGCAAAGTCGAGGACGCGAAGTCCGGTTGATGATGGTCGCCATTGGCGAAGAGGGGAAACCGTTGCTTGCTGAAGTCTTATTTGTCGGACAAATCACATCTATCAATGTAGTGTCTGGCGAAGAAAATGCCGTATGTGTTAATGTTTCTAATCGATTCGAACGATGGTCAATCGGGTTACCTGATAGATTCACCGATGAGTCGTGGTCATCTCGAAGACAAGGTGATCGTATCTTTCGCTATGTCGCTCAGATGGCTGAACGGGCGATTTATTGGGGCAGCAAGAAAGATGCACCTGCATTTATTTATAAATAATCTTATTGTCTTGTTAAACCCACTTTTGTGGTTTTTTTTGCTATTTAAGGTCAGTACATGAAACAACCCAACTGGACACTTAAATTACCTGAAACTATAAGGGCGACGATGAGTCGCCCTTTTTCATGGGGTGAATTTGATTGTTGTATTTTTGCCTCGGAATGTATTTACGCACAATGCGGTTTTTCTCCGATAAAGCCTTATCTCAATCACTATAAAACCAAAGCCGAAGCCTTCAACCTGCTCAAATCTAAATTTGGCTCCTTAGAGAAAGCCGTATCACGCTATTTCAAATCCATTGAGATTGAGCGCGTTCAGCGTGGCGACCTCGTACTGTTCAAAGGTGAGGACGGTGACAGTTTAGCCGTGGTCTGGGCGGGGCATTATTGGGGCGTAACCCCACAAGGTGTGAAGCCAGTGCAGATTAACCCAATCAAAGCGTGGAGAGTGGAATAATGGGGGGAAGTGGTGGATTAATTTCAAAAGTCGTGGGTGCTGGCTTAATGATTGCGGGGCTATTTACCGGAGGCGTCACCTCGGCGATGGGCATGGCACTGATGGCAGCAGGCGTCGCGGTTCAAGTCGCGGGTTCGCTTATCTTTAAGCCAAAACTGCCTTCCATGAATTATCGAGATACCAGTGAACGCAAACAGATGTTACGTTCATCGTCTGCCCCTGAAACCGTGATAGTCGGAAAAACAGTGATATCGGGTTTGCTTTTCTTCGCCGAAGAAGAAGCCAGCGAACAAGATGAAAACGAAAAAATCACACTGGCATTAGCGTTAGCAGGGCACCCCATAGAGAAAATCGGGAAGATTTGGTTGGGTGATGATCTCATTGAGACTTTTGGTGATAAAGCCTCATGGGAATTGCATAACGATAGGGAAGATGTCGATCCCTTTATGCTTAAAAATTGCCCGTCATGGAAAGAGGATATGATTGGTCGAGGTCTGGCGTGGTTACGTGTGACACTCAGGTTTGACCAAGAAAAATTCCCTTATGGATTACCCAATGTGAAATGTGAAGTCTGGGGAAAACATCTGTTTGATCCTCGCACTGGGCAAACTGCATGGAGTAATAATGGGGCTTTAGTCATTTTGGATTATTACCGCCATTATTTAAAAGTACCTGATACGGATATTGATTTTGACAGCTTTAAACAGGCGGCCGATTTATGTGATGAAAAAGTGAGTCTGCCAGAAGGCGGATTTGAGTCGCGATATACCCTTAATGGTGCCTATGACTTAAATGAGAGTCCATCCAGTGCCTTGGAAGCGATGCACAAATGCATTAACGCGGAACCGACATTCACCGCAGGAAAACACGGTATTCAAATCGGCGCTTATTATGGGCCTGCAATAAAAACCATCACTGAATCACAATTGATTGGAACTGTCACATGTACCCCTGAAACAGGCTTAAAAGACGCCACCAATGCGGTGTATGGCACGTTTATTGATGCCGAACAGTTGTACACAAAAACCGACTTCACGCCTGTGATTGTGGACGAATGGGTGAAAGAGGATGGCTTAGAAATTCGGGAGAATATCGACTATCGTTTTGTCACCAGCCCTTATCAAGCCCAACGATTAGCTCGACAATATCTTCGCAAAAAGAAAGCGGGAAGACGGGTTCAACTTACCATGAATTTAGATGGTTATGCTTATCGTCCCGGGGAAGTTGTACTTTTAGAATTACCGGCTTTGGGGATTAGTGGACTGGAATTCCGTATTGCCGAATGGTCATTTCATGCATTAGACGGTGTGACTTTAACTTTGGAAGAGGATGGTGCCTATTTATATGAGGATGTGGTTGGCAAACCGTTTGAGCGTCCGCCGTTTGTGAGTTTACCCGCTGGCGGTGTAGCAGCACCTATTAATCTGACCTTTGTTCCACTTGCTGTCAGTGACATCGTGCAAGGTACACTTTCTTGGCAGAATGTGGCGTCTGATGTGCGCTATAACACCGTTACTATTCTCCAAGAAGGCAATGTTATTCAATCTATTCAGGTACCGGCCGAGCGTGTCGATATTAACGGGTTAGCGCGAGGGACTTATCGTGTTGAAGTCAGAGCAACAAATGTGGCCGGTGCAATGTCGGCACCCGCTATTAGTGACTTTGCCATTCAAGCACCACCACCTCCTGAGCATATTGATATTACCTCTGGCTTATTTAATCTGACCGTTGCGCCGAAACAAGGCGATAGTGCTGTCTTTGGTTATACCTTTGAATTTTGGTTTAGTGAGGAAAAGCTCGCTAATCTTTCTGAAAATGAAGTGATCACCAAAACAAATAAAGTTGGCCAAGGGAATTTCTGGACACAAGAGAATTTAAAAGCAGGGCATACGTATTATTTTTATGTTCGAACAATCAACAGTTATGGCAAATCACCTTTTGTGGAAGCTTCGGGGACTTGCTCTTCTCAAACGGATTTAATTCTTGAGGAATTAGCGGGGCAAATTAGCCGAGAGCAATTAGCGCAAGACCTATTAGGTGAGATCAACAGCAAGGCTAACCAATCAGCCGTTGTTGAGTTAAACACGCAAGTGAAAGCGAACCATGATGCGATTTTAGCGGAGCAAGTTGCAAGAGGTGCGGTAATTAACCAAGAGCAACAAGCTCGCGCTGAGGCTGATAAAGCGGAGGCTCAACAACGCCAACTCTTAGCCACTCAACTTCGTGGTGATTATACCGGCAATGATTTATCGAAAGTCACCGCAGGACTTATCTCCTCCGAGAAGCAAGCGCGAGTCTCGGGCGACCAAGCGGAAGCCAAAGCCAGACAGTCATTGGAAACACGGATGAATGGGAATGTTTCCGCGATTAATAAATCACTAGAAACACTCACCTCGAAACAGCAAGCGCAAACGCAAGAGATTTCAACGCTCAATTCAAATTTGAAAGGGAAAGCTGATAGCAGTGCGGTAAATGCGTTAAATACGCGAGTGTCTAATCTTGATGGTAAAGTGACGTCCGCAACCTCTCAGGTACAAACGTTATCCAGCAAATTAGATAAAGTAAAAGCCGATTTAACGGAGTCTGTGGTGGTGGATTTAGATTTATCAAAACTCAATGAAAACACCTATTATCCGGTGATTTTGCCATTAGCGACCTCTCGTCGTTATGCCTTTAAGGTTTTTAGAACTTTAGGACAATATTCAGACAATAAACCTAGCTATGCAACTCACAGCACCAAAGGCTTTGCCGTGATTGTGGAATGGCAAGTCAGTGGTTCTGGATGGGGAACTCAGTCTGAAAACCGCATCATTGATAATTTTGATTGGCGATGGACAAATCAATCCCCTGTGATGGGACCAGCTCAATTAACGAATGGTTCTGTGGAATATATCTATTTGCGAGGAGGGGCTAAATACCAACTCACTAAGCATAAAAGTGTTAACCATCAAATCATTACCAGCACTTATACCAATAACAAACAATCAGTAGCACCAAAAGGGTTTGTGGCGAATGAAGTACCTAAGTCCAGCGAACAGAAAGCCAATGCAACGGCGAATGCGGTAAGTCAACTCGAAACCAAAGTGACCGAGGTTTCAGAGACGGTGACCTCTACCGCCCAACAAGTGACTCGCTTAGAAAGCCAAGTGGGTACAAGTTCAGCCAAAATCGAACAAACTTCGAAAGTGGTCACAGACATAAATGGCAAAATTTC
>PPYF01305091.1_pt1 | contig 18043 bp, 14 predicted proteins | sample 1559871 | NCBI WGS metagenome assembly PPYF01 (sample SAMN08240021, study PRJNA423297) | Human gut metagenome, whole genome shotgun sequencing project.
AGATAGCGCCGTCGGATTCTGCTACGATCTGTTCTAGGGGAGCGTTTTCAAACTTTGTACCCGGAATCAGGTTATTCAGGTTGTTTACGTAAGCCTGTAAATGTTTTCCGTGATGGAACTCAATTGTTGCTTTACTGATAACCGGTTCCAATGCATTTGCCGCATAAGGCAATTTAATTAATTCGAATTTCATAATTTCTTCTTTTTTATCTGTTATTTGACTACTACTATTATTACTATTATTAGTTACCAACAATAATAAACTGAGGCATAATGTAAGCATGACTAATAAGTTTTATGTTGTTTCTACTATTCTAACACGGCGGGTTTCTTATTTGTTCACCCGGAAAGCCGGTATTTCCCATCACTTTTGTCAATCGGGCGATAAGTGAAATTTATGGACGTTGGCAGAAGTCTTCGTAACGGCTGATAATTATACCTTATGCGATATGCCTTAAAATAAAATGAATAATAATATGTAAAAAGCTGTTTTTTTATCATTTGTAAAGAAAATAATCCCAAAGAAGTTTCTATTTTTGTGCCCTCATATTATTAATTAAGTAAAACATATTTGTAGATGGTAAAGAAAGTTGGGAATTTAATTCCAAACACCTTTTTTATTACAAAGGGTAGTGGTGATTCAGACCTGGAAAAGCATGCCGGTTCTTATCACATGGCTCTTTATGATGCCGGTATTTCAGACTTTAACATTATGACTTATTCGTCTGTTATTCCAGCAACTGCACATCTTGCAACCATGGACGAGATCGATCTTCCTCCATTTGGTACGGAATTGAAAACCATTATGGCGGTATCGCATGGTTATCAGGATGAGTTTGTATCTGCCGGTGTGGTTTACGCCTGGATGTACAAGGACGAAAACTTCGATGAGAAGGTTGGAGGCCTGGTATGCGAGGTCAGCGGCCGTTATCGTATCGAGGAGTTGGAGTCACGTCTGATCCGTGTAATCAACGACTTGCACCAGAAGACTTACGGTAAGTATTATCTGGGTGAACTGAACTTCATTACCGAAGGTATTACCATCGAAAAGAGATATGGAACAGCTTTGGCTGCCCTGTGCTTCGTAGATTTCCTGATGCCTGAGATTGAAGATTAAAAGAAAATAAAATATCTGATTATCAGTATGGAAACAGAGGTAAGGCCACGGCTCTTATCTCTGTTTTTTTGTGGCTTCGGGAAAAACGGCATAAGTTTGTTATATTTGTAACCGGCTTATAGTATAAAATTCTCTTTATTTAAGAAACAATCCGTTTAAAGCTGTTGTTGTATGAAAAAGATTATTAATCCCTGGAAAGGGTTGGATGGCTATATGTGCTTCGGGTGTGCACCCGAAAATCCGCAGGGCCTGCACATGGAGTTTTACGAAGATGGTGAAGATATAGTTGCTTTCTGGGAGCCGGAAAGCCATTACCAGGGATGGTTGGAGACATTGCATGGGGGAATACAGACTACCATGATGGATGAACTGGCAGGTTGGGTGGTATTAAGGAAATTGCAGACGTCGGGCGTGACTTCACGGCTGGATGCCCGTTTCCTGAAAAGTATCTCGACCCGGGAACCGCGCTTGATGATACGGGGGCGTATCAAGGAGCAACTTTGTTCGCGGGCGGACATCGTATATTTTGTCGTCACAAAAGAACAGGCGACGGAGAAGTTTCATTTTGCCGGCTGTAAGACCGAAGATGAAAAATAATGAACAGTAACAAAAAGAATAAAGTAAACGATTAACAAATGAAATACATCGGAGCACATGTAAGTGCGTCGGGTGGGGTTGAGAATGCCCCTCTGAACGCGAATGCTATCGGGGCCAAAGCATTCGCCCTCTTTACCCGAAACCAACGTCAGTGGAAATCATCCCCGTTGACGAAGAAAAGTATCTCCTTATTCAAAGAACGTTGTGAGGAGTTCGGTTACGAGGCGAAACATATCCTGCCTCATGACAGTTACCTGATTAACCTCGGACATCCGGATCCGGACGGGTTGCAGAAGTCGCGCGATGCTTTCCTGGACGAAATGCAGCGTTGCGAACAACTGGGGCTGGACCGGCTGAATTTCCATCCGGGAAGTCATCTGAACGAATTGCCGGTCGACGATTGCCTGGCTCGTATTGCCGAGTCGATTAACCGGACGTTGGATCAGACCGCAGGTGTCTGTGCCGTTATAGAGAATACGGCCGGACAGGGTACAAACCTGGGATATACATTCGAACAAATAGCAGCCATCATCGATCGGGTAGAAGATAAAACGCGCGTCGGTGTCTGTATCGACACGGCTCATACGCTGGCTGCCGGTTATGATATTAAAACGGAACAAGGCTTTACCGAAACCTTCCGCCACTTCGATGAAGTGATCGGTTTTTCCTATTTGCGCGGAATGCATATCAACGATTCGAAGAAAGACCTGGCGACCCGTGTAGACAGGCATGACAGTATCGGAAAAGGGGTGATGGGGATGACAACCTTTAAAATGCTGATGGCCGATCCTCGTTTTGACGACATCCCTCTGATCCTTGAAACCCCTGACGAGTCGATCTGGGCGGAAGAGATCGGTTATTTGTATACATTGTGATAAAGTATGATTCAAATAGGTCCCTTCTAAATGAAGGTTGACCCAAAAACAGGACAACTATGTTTATATTAATGCCAATTATTTTTATCGGGGGTATCATTGCTATTGCGCTTGAAGATAAGATTAAGATCAACAAAGCGGCAACAGCTCTTTTTATGGCTATTTCCTTATGGATGATATTGATGTTCGACGCTTACAATATTTTCGTTGAACGTTCCAATCCTCTGTTCGAAGAGTTTCTGATGCAGAACCCCGAAATGACAAATCTGCCGGCAAAAGATCAGTTTATTAATTTTATAACCAACCGTTCTATCGTTTACCATCTGGGAAATGTGGCAGAGACCTTGTTCTTTGTGATGTGTTCCATGCTGATTGTCGATATTGTAGATAAACACGGTGGTTTCAGGTCGGTGACGGGATATATCCGCACCTCCAACAAACGGAAACTGTTGTGGTATATCAGTTTTGCCACTTTCTTCTTCTCTGCTTTGCTGGATAACCTGGCGGCAGCGATCGTGATTATGGCGGTGCTTCGTAAGTTGGTTCCCGACAGGACCGACCGGTTGAAATATGCCTGTATGGTGATTATCGCAGCCAATGCCGGCGGTTCGTGGTCGCCCATCGGTGATGTGACGACAATCCTGCTCTGGGTAGGAAAGAATGTGACGGCGATGCACCAGATTTCGCATGTATTTATTCCTGCATTGGTTAATATGCTGGTTCCGCTCTCCATTGCCCATTTCTGGTTGTTCAAGAAAGATGCCCGGTTGCGTGTCATGAGTGAGGAAGAGGCTGCCGATGAGTTTATTCCGGAAATACCGAATCATTCACGCCGGGTGATCTTTGTGATCGGCGTGCTTTCGTTGGCTTTGGTTCCGGTCTTTCAGATGCTGACCAATTTGCCTCCGTTCCTGGGGGTATTGCTGGGACTGGTTATTTTATGGATATATACCGATGTCATGTACAGCCGTTTGCATGTGCATGAATCGGAAAAGCTGCGTATTACCCAATTATTACCGAACATCGACCTGGCAACGATCTTTTTCTTCCTGGGAATCCTGATGGCGGTAGGCGCCCTGGAGACATCGGGACAGTTGGGGATCATGTCCGCCTATCTCGACAAGCATGTGCATGAACCTTATTTAATCAGCTTTGTGATCGGAGCTTTATCTTCCTGCGTGGATAACGTGGCGCTGGTGGCAGCGACGATGGGTATGTATCCGATCGTGCAGCAGACGGCCGACCTGGCTCCTTATGCACAATTTTTTGTTTCCGACGGAGGATTCTGGACATTCCTTGCCTACTGTGCCGTAACAGGCGGTAGCATCCTGATTATCGGTTCGGCAACAGGTGTCACGGTGATGGGATTGGAGAAAATAGATTTCATGTACTATACAAAGCGATTTTCAATATTGGCATTGATTGGCTATATTTGCGGTGCGGCAGTATATATGCTATTATTCGCTTAAACTTATTTATATGAAAAGAAAATGGATTATCGCAGCAGCCTGTGCCGTTTTGCTTTCCGGAATGGAGGCAATGGCTTGTACGGGTTTGCTGGTAGGAAAGAAGGCATCGGTCGACGGATCGGTGATGATCAGTTATGCAGCTGATTCGCATACCCTGTATGGCGAGTTATACCGTTGGCCGGCAGCGACCTGGCCGAAAGGCGCCATGCTGGAAGTCAGGGAATGGGATACAAATAAGCCGCTGGGACAGATTCCGCAGGTGGAACAGACGTATTCGGTTGTCGGCAACATGAATGAACATCAGGTGGCTATCACGGAAAGTACGTGGGGCGGACGTCCGGAGCTGGTGGATACAACAGGCATTATCGACTACGGCAGCCTGATCTACATCGCCCTCCAGCGTTCAAAGTCGGCCCGCGAAGCAATCAAAGTAATGACCGACCTGGTGAAGGACTACGGTTATTACAGCAGCGGCGAGACTTTCTCTATCGCCGACAAGAACGAAGCATGGGTGATGGAACTGATCGGTAAAGGCCCGGGTAACAAAGGAGCTGTTTGGGTGGCCATCCGCGTTCCGGATGATTGCATCTCTGCACATGCCAACCAGTCGCGCATCCAGCAGATTCCTTTCGATGACAAGGAAAACTGTATGTATTCGCCCGATGTTGTTTCTTTGGCCCGCGAAAAAGGGTATTTCAGTGGAAAAGATAAAGACTTCAGTTTCCAGAAGGCCTATTGTCCTTACGACTTCAGTGCATTGAGAGGTTGTGAAGCACGTGTATGGTCTTTCTTCCGTAAATACGATAAGACAATGGATAAGTACACCGACTTTATCAAGGGCGATCCTTCCAAAGAGCCGATGCCGTTGTATGTGAAGCCGGACCGTCTGTTGTCTGTTCAGGACGTTCAGAACGGTATGCGCGACCATTTTGAAGGAACCGATCTGGATATGACGAAAGATGCCGGAGCCGGCTCTTATAAAGTGCCGTATCGCTGGCGTCCGATGACGTTTAAGGTGGATGGACAAGAATATACCAACGAACGTGCCATCGCTACGCAGCAGACCGGTTTTGTAATCGTTCCGCAGATGCGTAACTGGTTGCCGGATGCGATCGGTGGAATCCTTTGGTTCGGTGTGGATGATGCTGATATGGCCGTGTTCACTCCGCTGTATTGCTCTATCACGGAATCGCCCGAGTGCTACCGGGTAGGAAACGGGGACATTATGAATTTCTCGTGGACTTCCGCATTCTGGATTCACAACTGGGTGGCTAACCAGGCTTACGGTAAATACAGCTTTATGATCAAAGACATTCGTCCGGTTCAGCAGGAATTGGAGAACAGTTATAAAGAGGTAATCCCGGCTATCGACAAGGCAGCCTCCGAATTGTATGCCAGGAATCCGGCGGAAGCAGTCCGGTTCCTGACCTGGTTCAGCACGACGACTGCCGATCAGGCAACTGCCCGTTGGAAGAAGCTCGGCGAGTATCTTTTAGTAAAATACATGGACGGAAACGTTAAGAAAGAAGAAAACGGCCAGTTCAAGCAAAATGGCTACGGACTGTCCGAATATCCTGATTTCCCTGGCTACGACGAAGACTATTATCGCAGTATTGTTAAGAGCGCAGGGGACAGACTTAAAGTAAAATAATTATATTTGCGCATAATGTTGAACTAAAATTAATGAGAGTATGAAGAAATTAATTGTTATGTGCATGCTGGCAATTATCAGCATGAGTGCATTTGCACAGACTCAGCAAGGACAATCGTCTTTCGGTTTTAATCTTGGTTATGGGTTTAACGAGAATGGAAATGCGTTGTTGGGGTTGGATTATCGTTATAATCTGACGGATGAGGTTCGTTTGGCTCCGTCTTTGTCTTATTTTGTGAAAGATGATGGTTTGAGTGCCTGGGCTATCGACGTGAATGCCCACTATGTATTCAAATTGAGCGATATGTTCGGTTTCTATCCGTTGGCAGGTCTTGATCTTTCGTTTTGGAAAGTAAGTCTGGGAAATAGTGCAAGTCTGAATAAGACTCGTTTAGGAGCCAATATCGGTTTAGGAGGTGAAGTATATGCAACCGATCAGTTGAGTGTCGGTTTGGAATTCAAATATAATATACTCAAATCCTGGGGAGACCTGAGATTATCTCAGCCACTTCTGGCGCTTCGCATCGGATATAATTTCTGACAGATTATTTTTACAATAAAAAACAGAAAAGGGGATGAGCAGAAATGTTTATCCCCTTTTTTTGTTTATATTTGCGAGTGTTGTTTTTCAAACGGAGTTTGTCACCTAAATTTAATCTGAATGAAAATATTCCAGCAAGAAATATCGGAGAGTCACCGCAATGTCGTCAAAGGACAGCAGATGGCTAAAATATTACCTTCCTATGCATGGTTTGTACTGGGCGAAAATGGTGCGGATGAGTCGTTAATCTTCTACCAAAACGGAACTTTTGTAATCACTCAGAATAACGAAGAGAAGAAAGGTTTATGGCAATACAACTCCACTCTCCAAACGCTCTACATGAGACGGGACGACAACATAAGCGCTTTGCATCCTTTTTTCCGGAACAACGAAGTGCTGGTTCTGAAATTACATCAGGAAGATGCTTATCTGTTTTTGATAAAATCCGAATGCGTGAATAAATTCGATTACCATGTGCTGGAAGATTTTAATACCTATGCCGAACGATGGGAAAGTGCCCAGATAGCCAAAGGTAAAAAGGAGAAATTCTGGGAAGAATTGAAAGAACAACGTACGCCGATAGACCGGAAACCGGTTAAAGCGAAAAAAGAAAAGGAATTTTTCCTTGAAGAACGACCTGCCCGTACACCCGAAGAATGGTTAAAAAGAGAGGAAATGTTAAAGCAAAACTTCGAGTATAAAAAGCAACAATATAAAAAAAAGTTTGAAGCTCAAATGGCTCGGAAGCTGCGTGAGCGGGAAAGAGAAATAGAAATTGACTTCATGCATAGGATGGCTACGCAGGAGGCCAAATTTCAGGAACTGCTGGTGAGGCAGAGATGCGAAGCTCAAACTGAATTGTCTCGGTTGAAAAAGAAAGAGAATAGCCAGAAATCACAAGAAGGACTGGAATCGTCAACAAAAGAAGGGATAATCAACGAAATAATGGAAAAATGGTTTTATTATCAGAAAAACAAATCAGTTCGCATATCCCAGGAAATGGAAAAAATACTCGCTAAAGATAAGGGGTATAAAAAAGTCCACAGGGCCGTCAGGTATGCGTTTGGCTTTTTTATCGCTTCTCCATTTTTTATATTATTATTAACGGTTTTCTTATGTATTGGGGTACCTGAAGGTTATATAACGGATATTGTTATAACAGGCGGTATGGGAGCTGTTTTGGTTGGGGGGATGGCCTATTTTGCGTATCAGGAGTTCTATTTATCTGAAGAAGAATATAAAAGACGTTTTAAGGAAGAACTGCAAAGAGAGTGTGATGAGTCTTTTTTAAAAAGTTTGAGGTGAAAAATGCTTTCGCATGCTGCGCCGCCGTTTTGCACCTTTGAAAAATGCTTTCGCATGCTGCGCCGCCGTTTTACACCCTTGCAAAATGCTTTCGCATGCTGCGCCGCCGTTTTACACCCTTGCAAAATGCTTTCGCACGTTGCGCCGTCGTTTTACACCCTTGCAAAGTGCTTTCGCATGCTGCGCTGTCGTTTTACACCCTTGTAAAGAGCTTTCGCACGTTGCGCAGCCATTTTTCATGCCAATATGCACTTTTTTTTCAAGGTGCCATTGATTTTCAGTTTGAGATCCCTGTTTTGTAAATAAATATACCTATCTTTCGTCCATCAACCAATAAAAAATATAATTATGGGAACCTATTTGAAATTTGCAGATCCATTGATGACTCGTTTCAACAACGCCGAGTACCTCAGTTTTCTCCGCCGTTTCCGTGCCCTCCTTCCATTTCCGGAGCAGGGTGGCGACCGACCCGAAATCGAAAGCCTTAGCGTCAATGAATCGAACGGTGTCCCTGCATTGGGCGTTTCGGCCGCTCAACTGACTGTCCTCGACGCAGTGATCGACCAACTTACCGATCTGAACAACCAGAGCCGTATCAGCCAGGAAACTGAAACGTTGAACGACACTGACAAACAACGCGACAACGTTGCCGTCTATGCTTTGAACCGGATAAACAATTCCGCAACCCTGCCACTCCAGGCAGAACAGGAAGCCGGAAAGTTTCTGCGGAACGTAGTGAAACCATATACCGGAATCGCACGCCTCCCGCTCAATCAGGAAACAGAAACGATCAAAGGACTCCTGGTCGATCTGAGAAAACCTGAAAATGCATCTGCCGTACAGGCTTTGAGCCTGACCCCTTATTTGAATGAACTGGAACGTTTGAATAATCTATACGAATCACTGGTGGCCCAACGCGCTGCCGAACGTCTGGCTAGTAGTGTAGACAACAGCAAGATCGTGCGTGCCCAAGGTGATGATATTTATGACGATATAACCTCGCTGGCTTTTGCCTGGAGCCTGGCGAATCCTTCGGACGAAGCTACTGCTTTTATCCGCAATGTCAACGCTCTGATATCCGATGCGCAGACAGCCTATAACCAGCGTATGGGACAGAAGAAAAAGAAGGAAAGCGACCGGCCGGAAATTGAATAAACTGGGTAAGGTTGCGGTTAAGCCCGTTTTTACAACGGCTGCCGCAACCTTCTTTTTTTATTCTGTTTCATTACCACTTCAGATAATCCTCGAAAGTAACCTTTTCGAAGTTCGGAATCACTTCATATACTTTATCCTTCAATGATTCTTCCGGGTTGGTGGTGCTCAGGCCGATAACCCGCATGCCGGCAGCCGTTCCCGCTTGTATACCAGCAAAGGAATCCTCAAAAACGAGGCAGTCGGCAGGGGAGACACCCAGGTCGTCCGCGGCCAGTAGGTAACACATCGGGTCAGGTTTCCCCTTTGTGATGCGGTCGGCGGTCACGACTGTGTCGAATATATTTTCCAGGTGATGTAATTTGAATGCACGTTCCACCTTCGCATTGTCCGAGCTTGTAACTAATCCCATCTGTACACCGTTCTTTTTCAATAAGTGCAGAAATTCCAGGGAGCCGGGCATGGCGGGCAAGGGCATCGTGCTTTCGTATTCGGTCGATTCTTTGATGATCATCTGACGAAATTCTTCCGTGCGGTCGGAAAAATACTTTTCGATAATATAGGGGAGTGTAGTACCTTTGATAACGGCAGCGAAGTTGTCGATACCTGTTCCGTAGCGTTCGCCTGCTTCATTCCAGAAAATATCGTAAATGGGTTCAGTGTCGACCAGCACGCCGTCAAAGTCAAAGAGAGCCGTTTTAAATTTCATAAAAATACCTTTATTGATTACATTTTGAACGCAAAGATAAGGCTATTCTTTGAAAAAGGTTCTATCTGTTGTAAAATAGCAACACTTTTGCTGTGCATTTATGAATAATATTTTATCTTTGTGCTCGTACACATGTGTTAGTTGACAGACCAGTAAAACAATTTTCTTATTTATAATACCTAAAAGAAAAACAGAATGAAAGCATCTTTGAAGTTTGCAGCCCTGTCTCTTGCGCTGCTTTGTTCCTGTCAGTCGAATGACGGCTGGCAAAAGTTATTCAATGGTAAAGATCTTACCGGTTTCAAGCAATTGAACGGCGAAGCGCCCTACTGGGTGGAAGACGGCTGCCTGGTCGGAACTTCGGTGACGGGCCAGCCGAACAGCTTTATGGCTACCGAACAGGAGTATGGCGATTTTATCCTGGAATTTGAAGCTCTCTGCGACCCGGCATTGAACTCCGGTGTGCAGTTCCGCAGCGAAAGCCGTCCGGATTACCAGAACGGGCGTGTGCATGGCTACCAATGCGAAATGGACCCTTCCGACAGAGCATGGAGCGGAGGCGTTTACGACGAGGCACGCCGTGGTTGGCTGGTGACGCTCGTCGATAACAAACCGGGACAAGCCGCCTACAAAAAGACAGATTGGAATAAATTCCGTATCGAAGCGATCGGCAACAATATCCGCATCTGGCTGAACGGCGTGAACACCGCCAATCTCTATGACGACGAAACAGCCAAAGGCTTCATCGCTTTCCAGGTGCATGGCATCGGAAAGAATACCGATCTGGAAGGAAAAGAAATCAAATGGCGTAATATCCGTATAAAGACGGAGAACCTGGAAGCCGAACGCATGCAGGGCACATTGGCTCCTGAAGTGAACCGCGTCCCCAACTACCTGACGGATGCTGAAAAAGCGGACGGATGGAACCTCCTGTTCGACGGACAGACAACTACAGGCTGGCGTGGCGCCCATAAAGAGGCCTTCCCGGATCATGGCTGGAAAGTGGAAGACGGACAGTTGATCGTCTTGAAATCCGGTGGTGGCGAGTCTACCAACGGAGGTGATATCGTGACCGATAAAGAATATGCAGCATTCGAGTTAAGCCTGGAATTTAAAATCACTCCGGGAGCAAACAGCGGAATCAAATATTTCGTGACGGAAGCAGAAAAACCTAGCGGCTCCGCCTATGGCCTCGAATACCAGATATTAGATGACAAACTGCATCCGGATGCCAAACTCTACACAACGACTCCCGGCAGCCGCACCCTGGCAAGCCTTTACGACATGATGCCGGCCGGTAACAAACGTTTCAACGGTGTGGGCAACTGGAACCAGGCTGTCCTGAAAGTATTCCCCAATAACCATGTGGAACATTGGCTGAACGGCTTTAAAACATTGGAATACGATCGTGGTTCGGATGCTTTCCGCGAATTGGTGAAAGGTAGTAAATATGCTGCCCCGTCTTATAACGAGGCAGGACGTTTCGGTGAAGCTCCCCAGGGACATATCCTGTTACAGGATCATGGCGACGAAGTTGCTTTCCGCAGTATCAAAATCAAAGAATTAAAATAATCTTATTTTACACGGAGGAAGCTGCACAGGACAACCGGGCGGCGCACTTCGTGGATGATACGTTCAGAGGAGGTCAATATATTAAAAGTATATTGGCCTTCGTAATTTTTAAGGACAACCTCCAGGTCGCTGGAAGTTGCAAAGAAAAATCCTTCTTCCGGCATCTCCTGTTCGAAATTGTGGAAGCGGTTGCCGAGATAGAAATTAAGCCCGTACAGGTTCCTGTATTTCTTGAGATTATTCATAACGAACATATTGTTCTCATTCAGCGGATATTCTTTCATTACCTTTTCCGCAAAAGGACGGGCAGAACCATCCTGGCGGATACCCCGCATGATAACCCCGTCGATCAGTAAATTGATCGTAAAACTCAGGGCGATCGTAGCATACAGGATCTTGATGTTTATCTTTTTGAACATCTGGTAAAGCACCGTCAGCAGCGCCACCAAAACGACGATAACAATGTAAACCGTCAGTCCGTAACTGAAAGAAAATATGTTGCTGACAGCTTCGACCTGTGCCAGGGTGGAGGTACGGCTTGTGTACTGTGAAGCAATAGCCATGGGGTCGATAACACCGATCATCGTCAATCCGATGGCAATCAGTACTACGGTAGTGACCGATGCCAGGAAGGCTGCGAAGATACGGGTTACCTTTGTCCTGTATTCCGTGATATAGATGGCGTATTGTGCCAGGAATATTGCGATGAACGGATAAGCCGGCATCAGGTATACGCTTCTCTTGCTGGAAGGGATACTATAAAAGAAGATGATGCAAACCAATGCTACCAGGCTGAACAGTTTTTCTTTTTCCATGGAAAGAATATTATTCCAGCTGTCTTTCAGCACTTGTTTGAACGATCCTTTTTTTCTCTGCCAGTTCAAACCGAAGAGGGAGAAGAAAAAGAAGATGGTCCAGGGAATAAATCCGGCAGCCAGCGTCATAAAGTTATACCATACGCCATTCTCGTGTCCCAGGTCATAATTGATATCGGGCGTATTGAGATGGAAGAAACGTCCGAAGTTTTCGGCAAGTACGACATCGAGAAATTTATCCCCTCCCTGTTTCCAGGCTGCGATATACCACAGCAGAGGCAGGAACAGAGACGAAACGCCGATATAAAGCAGTGCCTTGAAGATTGTCAGCAGGCTGTATTTACGGAGCATCAGTAGATAAGCACCGAACACGAATAGAGGCAAAATAACTCCTACAGGCCCTTTAGTCAGAACCGCACACCCCAGCAATACCGGGATAATGACCGGCAGACCTTTCAACTCCAGTTGGTCTTCCCATCGGAACAACTGATAGAGGCCGATGACAATGAATGCCGTCAGTAGCATATCGACACGGGTAGTCATCGCCGCTCTGTGCATTTCAATGCATGTGAGTAGTAGGAGAGTAGCTATAAACGCCTGCTGGAATTTTATCCTCCGCCCGAAAAACATGAGTGTGCATCCCATCAGGCAGATAAAAGCGATTGTAGACGGCAGGCGAGAGGTAAACTCCGATACATATCCCTGCGGATAAGAGAAAGCAGCCATCAGCCAGTGTGCCATCGGCGGCTTATAGGCAAATTCGTTGGCATAAACCTGGGGTAATATCCAATTGCCTGATTCAAGCATGGATATGGCAACTGATGCTTCACGCGGCTCTCCTTTGGTGGAGAAATCACCCAGGCCGATCCAGGGAAGCACGGAGATTATACAGATTATAATAACCATTGTTACCGGCTTTTGCAGGTAGAGATATTGTAATGTAGGTGTACGCATATTCTTTTTGTAAGAGGACTAAACCAGTTAATGTCGTTATATCAGTTTGCAAAAGAACGATTTTTTGCGGACTTTTTCTTCATTTTTGATAACTTTTTATGTCCCTAAAGATTCTTTGATGGAAGAACGTATGACTTCCGCATCCTCTTTGTTTTCTTTCAGAATGGAAAGAACGAAGTTTAAATAACTCTCCTTGTTGCTGATACCGCAGAAGTTGCATACACGGCTTTGCGGCAGCATCCCTTTTTGATTATACACACGAAGGATATTCTTGTAATCTCCCGTTTCGATGTACTGGTTGAATTTATCTTTTATCCCATTGTATATTTCATCGACATGAACGTTGTAACGGATGCTTTCCACATGCTCGGTCAGTTGTTCGACGGTCGTTATCTTGCGGTCGACCGCTGTTTCCAGTTTCTTGCGGACGCGGTGTTTGGCATGTAGGATAACCTGGCTTTCGAGGTCCTTCTCGAAGAGTTTGACTACATTTTCCTTTACCTGGGTAAATACGGTATCGGGATCTTTCATCATACGGCGTGCCACGGTACGTATCACGGGTTCGAGCATCAGCAGGTTTTCCACTTCGGCTACGTCGGGAACGAAGATATGCTGGTCATGCAGATAGTCGATCTCTCCCTGCGTACGGCGGTCGCGGTCTACGATCCCCATGGATTCCAGCGTATGGAAGTCCTGTAACTGCCGGAAAGCCTTTGTCGTTTCAATCACCTTCTGGCAGCCACCCATCGGCTTGACCATATAATCGGGGAAGATCAGTGGGTAGAGGCGGTTGTCGATACTGTTGGAGTCGGTCCCTTCGATGAACAGGATCGGTTTGCGGCTCCCGAGGATATCTATATATACTTCTTCGGGAAGGCTGTCGCTGTTTTCTATCAGTTGGTAGTCCCAGACATGGGCGTCGGCATTGTAGTCCCTGATCCATATCCGTTTGCCTTCCGGACGAGAGGTGGCGAAGTCGATATCGTGCGTCAGATAAACGAATGTGCAGTCGGGACGCATAGCTTCGATCTCATCCCAAAGCAGGTTCTTGATCGAGTTGTGAAGCAGTATTTCCGGTTCTTCGATCACCAGCAGTTCGTTGGGACGGGCACAGAGTACGGCGCCTATCAGGTAGAAGACGATCTTTTCGCCGTCGCTCATTCTGCCGGCCGTATAAGAATCGCCGTCGCGGCTGGTGGAAGCCAGTTCAATAAAGCCGGACTTCCTGACCAGGCGGTTATGCGGGAACATTTTCTCCCAGATGGCCTGTATGCGGTCTATTTTGGTAACGGGCGGTTCCAGGTCCGGGGTCAGCTTGCAGGCTTCCTTATAGTTTACCGCCGCCTCAAATTCTTCGCTTTGCAGGTGGAGGATCAGTTTTTCGTATTCTGAAAGGCGGGGCATGAAGATGCGTTCCGCTATCATCGATTGCAGGCGTGCCAGTTCATTACCTTCGACAGGCACAGGTTCTTCACTGCTGATAAACAGGGAGTGCATGCCGGATATCTTTTTACTGTTGTCGGAGTAACGCTCCAGCAGATCTCTGCCGAACGAACTTTTGCCGGCACCATTTGCCCCGATAACGACAAGCACGTTTGTGTCGAGCACGATCGTTTCGGAGGCATTCAACTTGGAAGGGAGAGTGAGTTCCATACAGGTACTGATTTATTTTACTCCCAAAGGTAATTAAATTATTCGTATTCTATAGCTTGGGCGATCTTTTTGACGGAGTAAAAAAATCTGTAAATGGCAAACCAATGATTAAGATCAAGGATGTCATTTACAGACTTTTCTTCATATTTATTTTTAGTTATTAAAGTGATAACTGCCCGAACCGATCTCGATTTCCGTATAGGAGGCAGTGTCATTCACCCTCCTGATACCCGATTGGTTGGATTGTTTGATCCGGAACTCTTTCGGTATCCGTACGACGGCTGAGGTGTTGCCGGGGATTGTAATATCCCAGCTGAAAGTACCGTTTTCTTTTTTCCAGGCACTTTTGATCTCTCCGTAAACTGATTCGTAGGAGGCGGAAACGGCATTCAGCCCTTCGGGAAATACCGGAGCCATGATCAGCTTCTTATAAGCGACGGATTCCGGAGCGCATTTGATTCCAGCCAGGTCTTCATAGTACCAGATGATCAGGTCGCCCAGTAACATGACATGGTTGGCGGAATTCATGGCAGGGTCGGCGGTATCTCCGTTCCAGAGTTCCCAGATGGTGGTGGCACCTTTCTTTGCCATGTATCCCCAACTCGGGTAGGTGTCGTTCGTAGCAATCTTCCAGGCCATATCTACCCGGCCGTATTCGGTGAGGCCGCGCATCAGATGCTGGATGCCCAGGACACCGGTACTGACATGGCCGCCGAAGTCTCCCTCCGTTTTCTTGACAATGTTGGCAAACACTTTTTCTTCATATCCTTTTGGAACGAGTCCTAAACGTAATGACAGGATGTTGGCTGTAACCGTATTGTTGCCGTATTGGGCTGTTTCCGGATGGAAATATTTTGCGTTGTAGGCTTCTTTCATCTTTGCTGCCAGTTCCTGATAGGCTGTAATATCGTTTTCCTGTCCGCTTAGCCGGGCAAATTCGCTCATCATATTCAGCAGGCTGTAATACATGGTTGTAGACAGGATAGCACCGTCAGTCTTACGGGCCGGGTCCTGCGAATGAATTAACTCCTGTGATTCCGGGGGCATACACCAGTCACCGTAAGTGTCTTTTACGATGATATAATCCTGCATGGCTGTTTGTTGTATGTGTTGCATCCATCGCTTCATAGACGGGTAATGTCTGATGATGGCACTCTTATCCCCGAACTGGCGGTATAAGAGGTTGGCTACATAGAAATAGGCGGCAGGCCAGGTGACATCGTCGTTGTATATCGTCCAATAACGGGGAGATACGTCGGAGATGCTTCCTTCCGGGCTTTGGGAGTCTTCGATATCCTGCAACCATTTATTATACAGGAGGGCATTGTTGAAGATGAAAGCTTCTCCATATGCTCCGGTTACACGGTCTCCCAGCCATCCGTGACGTTCGTCGCGTTGCGGACAGTCAGTCGGCATGCCCCGGTAATTGCCACGAATACCCCAATAGGCATTTTTATAGATCTGGTTCACCAGAGGGTTGGAAGTTTCAAACTTTCCGGTCGTTTTCATTTTGTCATAGATTACTTTTCCGGTAAAGGCGGATAATTCCGGCTTATAATCAAGCCCCGAAATCTCTACAAAACGGAATCCGTGATAGACAAATATCGGTTCCCAGCTGAACTGGCCGTCGCGAGCCGGGGTATATATATCGGTTACATTGGCACTACGCAGGTTTGCCAGGTAAAGCGAACCGTCTTCCTTGAGTAATTCAGCAAATTTCATAGTGACAGGTTGATCTTTCTTTCCTTTCAGGCTGACAGCTAACCTGCCGACCATATTCTGTCCCATATCGATGATATATTTGCCGTCCGGTCTTTCGGTGATGCTGACCGGCTTGATTTCTTCCTGGATACGGAGGTTCGGATTTGACTGTACGGTTAATTTACCGGCGGGAGTTGTCATGACATCTGCCGTGAGCCATTTAGAGTCGTCGAAACCATTTTTGTTCCAACCGCTCAGTTCCAGGCGGGCGTCATATTCTTCGCCGTCAAATTCGTTGTTGGCAATGATCGGGCCTTTGGAGGTTACTTTCCATGAGGTATCGCTGACTATGACGGTTTGCGAGCCGTCGGCATACTCGATTTCCAGTTGTGCAAGCAGGGAGGGCAGCGTTTCCTGCCGGTCTCTCATTGCGAAATAACGACCGTTACCCAAGGCAACGCCTATCGTATTTTTATCTTTTGACAACAGATCCGTCACGTCATATACATTATAATATACACGGTTAGGATACCAGGATGGTCCGGGCGCGAAAATATCTTCGCTTACAGGTTTTCCATTGATATAGGATTCGGAAAAACCGAGGCCGGAAATGTATAGAACAGCTCTTTGAATCGGTTTATCCGCAACAAACTCTTTGCGGAGATAGCGAGCGGCAAGACGTGTCTTCCCTTCTTTCGTCTCCCCTGGGTTGGAAAGATTGTTTTCGCCGATCCAGGTTGCTTTCCAGTCGGAAGGATTGAGCAAGGTCATCGACCAGGTGTTTATCGGACTCCAGTCCGTTGAGCCTTGATTCGTATTGGCTTTAATACGCCAATAATATTGTTTTCTGGATTGTAACGGATTGCCTCCGTAGGGGATGAGTATGGACTCATCGCTTTTCACTTCACCGCTGTCCCAAAGCAGTTCTTTCCCGTTTTTCAGGTTATCGGGAGATTCGGCAACCTGTATCTGATAGGAGGTCTGCGTGAGATCGGGTGATCCGGAAGAGATTTTCCACATAAAGCGGGGTTGTGATACACCAATGCCTACCGGGTTTTCTTTCATTTCAACCCGAAGATCTTTGATACTGACCGTTTGGCCGGAAGTACATCCCGCCAGTATGATAACCAAAGCAGTCAATAATGAGGATAAAGTAGCTTTCATTTGCATTCGAATTAAGTTAAGTCTGTATAGAACAGGGATAATACATCTTCCTTAGTTTCACAAAATTAGGATATTGGATATTGAAAGGGTTTTAATTTTGACTTTTTTCCTTTGTAAAATGATATTGTTAATGGATAGTTCTATGTTTTATGCCAAGTTGTCACAGCAAAAACGACTGGAGCCAACAGAGGACTTCCAGTCGTTTTTGCTGTGAATAGCTATAAGTCAGTTAGTTTTTTTATTACTATCCGAACCGTGTCCCGCAATTACCACAGAAGACTTTTTTTGGTTCCAACGCTTTGCCACAGGAAGGGCAGAAGCGGGGAGCGGCTGAAACGGGGGCAGGCGGATCGTAAGAGGGAGCGGCTGCCTGTGGTATTTCTGCTGGAGATTGTTGTTCACCATAGCCGGACGCTTGTCCCGCATAAGCCGGTTGCGGTTCGCTCGTGCCTTTGTTAAACAGTTCTTTGAACTTTTTCGACAGGTTGCACAACTTGCCGTAGAGGTCGAAGGTGATTTGGGTGGTCGGAGCTACCTGCATATAGCTGCTCATCATTTTTACCAGTATCCAGCTGTCGATAAAAGCATATTTTACCGTATAAGCGAACAGCAAGGAGATAATGAAAGCCATAAATCCGCTCCATCCAAATAGACGGAACAGCCCGCCGAAGAGGACGAATGCCACCAGCGTTACTGCCACGAATGAAAGGATAACCACACCGGTTGTCTTCGCTGCGTCTTTCAACAGTGTCTTCCAGTTCTTGAAAT
>PPYF01028800.1_pt1 | contig 18042 bp, 9 predicted proteins | sample 1559871 | NCBI WGS metagenome assembly PPYF01 (sample SAMN08240021, study PRJNA423297) | Human gut metagenome, whole genome shotgun sequencing project.
AGGTGGGATCCCAGGCGGTGTAGCCCCGGGCCTCAAAGGTGGCCCGCAGACCGCCGGAGGGGAAGGAGGAGGCATCCGGTTCACCCCGGATCAGCTCCTTGCCGGAGAATTCCATCATGATCTTTCCGCCGCCCACAGGGGCGATGAAGCTGTCGTGCTTCTCCGCCGTGACGCCGGTCATGGGCTGGAACCAGTGGGTGAAATGGGTGGCGCCTTTTTCCACGGCCCACTGCTTCATGGCCTCAGCGATCTCATTGGCGGTGGAGAGGTCCAGGGGCGTCCCCTCCGTCACGCACTTCTTCCAGGCGCTGTAAGACGCCGAGGAGAGACGCTCCTTCATAGTGCCTTCGTTAAATACCAGACTCCCAAACAGCTCCGGCAATTTCTTCGTCTCACACATCACACAAAACCTCCTGTCTCAAATTCGTTCTGTATCAAAAAGGAATGCGGAGAGCTTTCTCACATTCCGCTCTGACCGTAGTTGGAGAGGACCCGGGCGGAGGGATCGTCCACGTCGCAGCCCTCCCAGGACCGGTTGGGCATCCAGAAGTCCCGGATCATCCGGGCCTGGCCGGGGTAACACTGCTCAAAGATCTCCCGGTACAGCAGGCTCTCCTTGGTGAAGGGTGGACAGTAGTCATACTGTTTGCGTCGGGTCTCAAACTCAGAATCCGTGTACTTCTCCTCCGCGTAAGCCTTCAGGTCGTCCACCATGGAGTGGCCCACTGCGTCGGAGAAGGCGGCCTTCTGCCGCCAGAGGATGCTGTCCGGCAGCAGGCGGTCCTTTTCAAACGCGTGGCGCAGCAGGTACTTGCCCATGCCATAGGTGTTCATTTTCAGCGCCGGATCCACCGCCATGACGTATTGCACGAAGTCCAGGTCGCCGAAGGGGACCCGGGCCTCCAGAGAGTTGACGGAGATGCACCGGTCCGCCCGCAGCACATCGTACATGTGCAGCTCATCCACCCGCTTTTTGGACTCCTGCTGGAAGACTCCGGCGCTGGGGGCAAAGTCTGTGTACTTGTAGCCGAACAGCTCATCGCTGATCTCGCCGGTCAGCAGCACCCGGATGTCCGTCTTTTCGTGGATGGCCTTGCAGCAGAGATACATGCCCATGCTGGCCCGGATGGTGGTGATGTCCCAGGTGCCCAGGGCGGCGATGACGACGGGCAGGGCCGCCAGAACCTCCTCCCGGGTCATATAGACCTCCGTGTGATCGGCGCCGATGAACTCCGCCGCTTCCCGGGCGTACTTCAGGTCGATGGCATCCGTGTCCATGCCGATGGCGAAGGTACGGATCTTCTTCCCCAGAATTACGGAGCTGATGGCGCATACCAGAGAGGAGTCCAGCCCGCCGGAGAGCAGGAAGCCCAGGGGAGCGTCCGCGTCCAGCCGTTTATCCACCGCCGCGATCAGCTTGTTGCGGATGTTGCGGCAGACGGTCTCCAAGTCATCGGGGGAGTACTGCGTGACGGTGGTGAGATCCGCATAGCGGACAAATTTTCCGCCCGCGTAATAGTGTCCCGGCGGGAAGGGGCGGATCCCCTTACATAACCCCACTAGGTTTTTCGGTTCGCTGGCAAAGACGATGGCGCCGGAGCGGTCATAGCCGTAGTACAGGGGCCGAATGCCGATGGGATCCCGGGCTGCGATGAGCTCATCCCGCTTGGAATCGTAGATGATGAGGGCGAACTCCGCGTCCAGCTTGGCGAACATCTCCAGGCCGTACTCCCGGTACAGAGGAAGCAGGATCTCACAGTCGCTGCCGCTGCGGAAGGAGTAGCCTTTTTCCGTCAGCTGCCGCTTCAGGGGGCGGAAGCCGTAGATCTCGCCGTTGCAGACCACATAGTCCCCGTCCAGCTCAAAGGGCTGCATCCCCGCCTCCGTCAGGCCCATGATGGCCAGCCGGTGAAAGCACAGCCAGCCGGACGGCGTCTCGAGGATCTGAGACATGTCCGGTCCCCGGGACCGGGTCCGGTCGAAGAAGGGCAGCAGTTCCTCCTTGGTGTAGGTCTTTTTGGAAAAACCCATAATTGCGCACATAGATAGAAGCACCTCCGAAATAAAAAAGATCGCAGCTCCGTCCTGAAATTTCAGGACGAATAGCTGCGATCCGCGGTGCCACCTGACTTGCCCCCTGATCGGGGACCTCTTTGACTAGGCTCCAACAAGCCCGCGTGAGGTAACGGTCACGACTCGTTTCACTTACTGGCGGTCTCCCGCGTTCAGATCACAGCTACGGAGTGTTCTTCCCGCGGACTCTTTGGTACGGGGTTCTCACCATCCCCCGCTCACTGGCCCGGAACATCCGCGGTACTTTTCTCCATCAACGCCTTTGCTGATGTTAAAATTATGGTCTAAAGATTACCACTGGGGATATCCGCTGTCAATGTGGGAATATCCCAAAACCCAGCTGAAAATTTCCTGAAATTTCTCCATCCTTGTGTCAGGGGGATGTCCCATCTACCCGATGGAGCGTACCAGATTCGTGTAGCCGGTCAGATACCGGTCCACCTCCGCAGCGGCGGAGCGCCCTTCGGCGATGGCCCACACCACCAGGGATTGGCCCCGGCGCATATCGCCAGCGGCGAACACCTTGTCCGCATTGGCAGCATAGCTCCCCGGCGCTGTGCGGACCGTCCTGTCCGCCTCCACACCGAAGGCCTCGCACACGCCCCGCTCACACCCGGCAAAGCCGGTGGCGCCGATCAACAGCTGGCAGGGCAGGGTATCCCCCTCCGTGGTGACCACACCGGTCAGGGAATCGCTTTCCCCCGCCACCAGGCTCTGGACCTGGACGCCAAACCGCCGGGGATCCTGGCCCGTAACGGCCAGCGCCTCTTCGTGGGCGTAATCCAGCGGCAGGCTTCCCGCAGCGTCCAGGTAATCCGTCCGGGGACGGCGCACCAGCTGGGTCACGGAGCGGCAGCCTTGCCGCAGGGCGGTGGCCACACAGTCGCTGGCGGTATCGCCAGTGCCGATGATAACCACATCCAGCCCGGAGGCGGAGGGAACCGCCGCCTCCGCCTTGCCGAACTGAGCCCGCTCCACAGCAGCCTTCAGGTACTCGGTGCCGTAGCATACGCCGGAGATGCCGGTGGTGTCCAGTCCCAAGGGCCGGGGCGCTCCGGCCCCGCAGCAGAGGATCACCGCGTCGTACTCCGCCAGCAGCCGCTTTGCCACGGCACCCTCTGAGGCGTCCACACCGCAGACGAAGGTGACGCCCTCCTCGGTCATCAGGTCGATGCGCCGCCGGACCACAGATTTTGGCAGCTTCATATTGGGGATGCCGTACATCAGCAGACCGCCGGGATGCTCCGCCCGCTCGATGACGGTGACCATGTGGCCCCGGCGGTTCAGCTGGTCCGCTGCCGCCAGGCCCGCCGGGCCCGAGCCTACCACGCAGACCTTCTTCCCCGACCACTGGGGCGGCCGGCGTGGGCGGAGCTTCCCGGCGCCAAAGGCCGCTTCGATGATGCTCAACTCATTGTCCCGGACCGTAATGGGGTCCCCATAGATGCCGCAGATGCAGGCGTTTTCGCAGGGGGCGGGGCACACGCGGCCGGTGAACTCCGGAAAGCTGTTGGCCTTCAGCAGCCGGCTGAGGGCGTGGCCCCAGTTGCCGGAGAGGATCATGTCGTTCCACTCGGGGATCAGGTTGTGCAGGGGACAGCCAAAGGCCTTTCCCTCATATATCATCCCCGCCTGGCAGAAGGGGACGCCGCAGTTCATGCACCGGGCGCCCTGCTGGCGCCGGATCTCCTCCGGCAGGGGAAGGTGGAACTCATCCCAGTCCCGGACCCGCTCCGCCGCGGGCCGGCGGCCATCCTCCCGGCGGGTATATTCCAAAAAGCCGGTGGGTTTTCCCATGTTGTCCAGCCTCCTCTCAAGCTCTGGTATTGGCGTAGAACGCCTCGATCTCCGCCTGCTGACGGGTCATGCCTTTCTCCTCGTACTGGGCGATGGACCGGAGCATCCGGTCGTAGTCCCGGGGCATGACCTTCTTGAAGCAGGGGACGTAGGAGTGGAAGGCCGCCAGGATCTTCTTCCCCCGGGGGGAGCCGGTGGCGGCCACATGGGCCTCAATGAGGGAGCGGAGCTCGGCGATGTCGTGAGGCTCCGTCAGGGTGTCCGCCATCACCTGGTCCTTGTTGAGGCGCATATAGAGGTCGTGCTTTTCGTCCAGCACATAGGCGATGCCGCCGGACATCCCGGCTGCGAAGTTCTTTCCCGTGGGGCCAAGAATCACGCAGCGGCCGCCGGTCATGTACTCGCAGCCATGGTCCCCCACGCCCTCCACCACGGCGATGGCGCCGGAGTTGCGGACGCAGAACCGCTCGCCGGCCATCCCGTTGATGAACGCCTGGCCGGAGGTGGCGCCGTACAGAGCCACGTTGCCCACGATGATGTTCTCGCCGGGGTCGAAGGTGCTGTCCTTGGGTGGATAGAGTACCAGCTTGCCGCCGGAGAGGCCCTTGCCCAGCCCATCGTTGCAGTCGCCCTCCAGCTCCAGGGTCAGTCCTTTGGGGATGAAGGCGCCGAAGGACTGGCCTCCGCCGCCATGGCAGGTGATGACATAGCTGTCGTCCGGCAGGGAGTCCCCGCACTGCCGGGTGATCTCGGCGCCGAACAGCGTGCCGAAGGCCCGGTCCGTGGAGGAGACGGTGAGCTCCAACCGGCCGGTCCGCTTCCCCTTCAGCGTCTTGCCCAGTTTGGCCAGCAGCACGCTCTCATCCAGGGTCCGCTCCAGATGGAAGTCGTAAACATCTCCGGGATTGAAGTGGGACGGCCCGCCGCTCCAGGGATTTTCCAGCAGGCTGCGGAGGTCCAGGGTCTCCGCCCGGTGGGTCACCAGCTTCTCCCGGACCCGCAGTAGGTCACTGCGGCCCACCAGTTCATCCACGGTGCGGATGCCCAGGGCCGCCATATACTCCCGCAGCTCCTGGGCCACGAATTCCATGAAGTTCACCACGTACTCCGGCTTGCCGGAGAAGCGGGACCGGAGCTGGGGATTCTGGGTGGCAATGCCCGCCGGGCAGGTGTCCAGGTTGCACACCCGCATCATGCAGCAGCCTAGGGCCACCAGGGGCGCGGTGGCAAAGCCGAATTCCTCCGCCCCCAGCATACAGGCGATGGCCACATCCCGCCCGGTCATCAGCTTGCCGTCGGCCTCCAGGGCCACCTGGCTCCGCAGACCGTTGGCGATCAGGGCTTGGTGGGCCTCCGCCACGCCCAGCTCCCAGGGCAGGCCCGCCCCGTGGATGGAGCTGCGGGGCGCGGCGCCGGTGCCGCCGTCATGGCCGGAGATCAGCACCACCTGGGCACCGGCCTTGGCCACGCCGGCGGCGATGGTGCCAACCCCCGCCTCGCTGACCAGCTTCACGCTGATCCGGGCCCGGCGGTTGGCGTTTTTCAGGTCATAGATCAGCTGGGCCAGGTCCTCGATAGAGTAGATGTCGTGGTGAGGCGGCGGAGAGATCAGTGTCACGCCGGGGGTGGAGCACCGGGTCCTGGCAATCCAGGGATAGACCTTTTTCCCGGGCAGATGGCCGCCCTCGCCGGGCTTGGCACCCTGAGCCATCTTGATCTGGATCTCCTGGGCGCTGGTGAGGTAGGCGCTGGTAACGCCGAACCGGCCGGAGGCTACCTGCTTGATGGCGGAGCACCGCTCATCGCGCAGGCGCGCCGCGTCCTCGCCGCCCTCGCCGGAGTTGGACTTGCCGCCGATGCGGTTCATGGCGATGGCCAGGCACTCGTGGGCCTCCTGGGAGATGGAGCCGTAGCTCATGGCGCCGGTTTTGAATCGCTTGACAATGGACGCCACCGGCTCCACCTCGTCGATGGAGATGCCGCCGCTCTCATCGAACTGGAAGTCCAGCAGCCCCCGCAGGGTATGGGGCTTGGCAGGCTCGTCCACCAGGGCGGAATACTCCTTGAAGGTCTCGTAGCTGCCCTCCCGGACGGCCTTCTGCAGCAGCAGGATGGTCCGGGGGTTGTACATGTGGTCCTCCTTGTCCGGGCCGGACCGCAGCTTGTGAATGCCGGTGGAGTCCAGCGTGGAGTCGTAGCCCAGGCCCAGGGGATCGAAGGCCTGGCTGTGGTTCCACTCCACGCCCTCCTCGATCTCAGGACTGGATGGTGGAGATGCCCATTTTGGAGGCGATCTTCACGATGCCGTGGAGGATGGCGCTGTTGTAGTCGTTGACGGCCGCAGTGGGATCCTTATCCAGCATCCCCAGGGTCACCAGCTCCTCTACGCACTCCTGGGCCAGATAGGGGTTGATGGCCTGGGCGCCGTAGCCCAGGAGGGTGGCGAAGTGGTGGACGTCCCGGGGCTCGGCGCTCTCCAGGATCATGGAGACTGCGGTGCGCTTTTTCGTCCGCACCAGATACTGCTCCAGGGCGGACACCGCCAGCAGGGAGGGGATGGCTACATGGTTCTCGTCCACCCCCCGGTCTGACAGGATCAGGATGTTGGTGCCATTCTTGTAGGCCCGGTCCACGTTGACGAACAGCCGGTCCAGGGCATTGGCCAAGGGAGAGCCCTTGTAGTACAGCAGGGAGATGGTCTCTACATGGAAGCCGGGCCGGTCCATGTAGCGGATCTTCATCAGATCCACGGAGGTGAGGATGGGGTTGTGGATCTGGAGGACTGTGCAGTTCTCCGCTCTTTCCTCCAGCAGATTGCCGCCGGAGCCCACATACACCGTGGTGTCGGTGACGATCTCCTCGCGGATGGCGTCCATGGGCGGGTTGGTCACCTGGGCGAAGAGCTGCTTGAAGTAGCTGAACAGGGGCTGGTGCTTTTCCGACAGCACCGCCAGCGGTGTGTCCACGCCCATGGCGGAGGTGGGCTCCGCCCCATCCCGGGCCATGGGGAGGATGGCGTCCTTCACCTCCTCATAGGTGTAGCCGAAGGCCTTGTACAGCCGGTCCCGCCGCTCCTGGGAGGACCGCTCCACACGCCGGTTGGGGATGGGAAGATCCCGCAGGTATACCAAGTGGGCATCGAGCCACTCGCCGTAGGGCTGCTGGCGGGCGTACCGCTCCTTGACCTCGGCGTCGTCCACCAGTCGACCGGCAGTCAGGTCTGCCAGCAGCATCCGCCCCGGCTGGAGCCGGGACTTCTTCACGATCTTCTCCGGTGGGATGTCCAGCACCCCCACCTCGGAGGAGAGAATCAGCTGCTTGTCGGTAGTGAGATACCACCGGCAGGGGCGCAGGCCGTTCCGGTCCAGCACCGCGCCCACCGTGTCCCCATCGGAGAACACGATGGCCGCCGGGCCGTCCCAGGGCTCCATCATGGTGGCATAGTAGTGGTAGAAGTCCCGCTTCTCCCGGCTCATTTTCCGGTCGTTGGCCCAGGGTTCCGGGATGCACATCATCACCGCCTGGGGCAGTGGGATGCCGTTCATCATCAGAAATTCCAGGGTGTTGTCCAGCATGGCGGAGTCGGAGCCGCTCTGGTCTACCACCGGCAGGATCTTGTCCATGTCCGCCTCCAGTACGGCCGAGTGCATAGTCTCCTCCCTGGCCAGCATCCGGTCCACGTTGCCCCGGATGGTGTTGATTTCACCGTTATGGAGGATGTAGCGGTTGGGATGGGCCCGCTCCCAGCTGGGGGTGGTGTTGGTGGAGAACCGGGAGTGGACCAGGGCGATGGCGCTCTCACAATCCGGCTCCGTCAGGTCCGTGTAGAACTTCCGCAGCTGCCCCACCAGGAACATGCCCTTGTACACGATGGTCCGGCTGGAGAAGGAGCAAATGTAGGTGTTCACATTGGATTGCTCGAACTCCCGGCGGACCACATACAGCTTCCGGTCAAAGTCCAGGCCACGGGCGCAGTCTACAGGCCGGGCCACAAAGCACTGGCAGATGCAGGGCATACAGTCCAGGGCCTTCCGGCCCAGCACCTCCGGATGGGTGGGCACATCCCGCCAGCCCAGGAAGTCCAGCCCCTCCTTGGACGCGATGATCTCCAGCATTTTCTGGGCCTGGGCCCGCTTCAGCGCGTCTGCGGGGAAGAAGAACATGCCCACGCCATAATCCCGGGGGCCGCCCAGGGCGATGCCCTCGGCGGAGGCCGCCTTCACCATCAGCTTGTGTGGCACCTGAATCATCAGCCCCACGCCGTCACCGGTCTCGCCGGTGGCGTCTTTACCTGCCCGGTGCTCCAGCTTTTCCACGATCTTCAGGGCACTGTCCACTGTGGCGTGGGACGGCGTGCCCTTCAAATTCACCACGGCGCCGATGCCGCAGGCGTCGTGCTCCCACAGGGGATCATAGATATTGTGTATGTTCTGCGCTGGTCCACTCATTGGGACTGCCTCCCTTGTCGTTTCATCGTCAGGCTTCAGCCTGTTGTGTACCGCTCCAGGATCAGCCGGGCGGTCTCTGCAAGCCGCAGCCCCGTGTCCATGCTGTACTTCTGCAGAAAGCGGTGGGCCTCCGCCTCGCTCATGAGGTTTACCTCCATCAGCACCGCCTTGGCCCGGCAGATCAGCCGCTCCTCCTCGGCACTTCGCTGGATATGAAGCCGGGGAGCCGGGGCGCCGCCTGCAAGGACTCCCTGGGCCAGATCCAGCGAGGCGAAGAACTCCGCCCGGGAGGAGGGGACGGCCAACTTGATGAGGTTCCTGTCCCCACACAGCTCCAGATTCCCGGGAGAGGAGATGACCAGCACCGGGGCGATGCCCGTGAGGTCCACGGCCAGCATCTCCGCAGTCATGTCCCGCAGCCGGAAACCGCAGATGACGACGGCTCCGCCCAGCTTCCGGGCGGCTCGGATGGTTTCCGCGCCGCTGAAGCAGGAGATGGACGGCGCGAGGCCGCCGGAGCCCAGAATGCGGGTGATCTGGGCGTGGGCTTTCTCAGAGGCAAACGCCAATATGATCCTGTCCATGGAATTTGCCCCCCTCCTCTCTCTGCGGCCCTGTCAGAAGGGCCGGCAGGTCAGTACGCCACCAGATACTGTTCCAGCTCCCACTGGGACACCTGGGCGGCGTACGACCGGCACTCCCGACGCTTTCCGGCCAGATACTGCTCCGTCACGTGGGCACCTAGCGCGTCCGTAATGACGCTGTCTGCCTCCAGGGCCCGGACGGCCTCCTCCAGAGAGCCGGGGAGCCGCTGGATGCCGGAGGCGTCTCCCACCTCGTAAAGGTTGCCGGTGAGGGGGGCGGGGGGCGTCATCTGCTGCTCGATCCCGTCCAGTCCCGCGGCAAGGCACGCCGCCAGGGCCAGATAGGGGTTGCAGGCGGGATCAGGGCTCCGCAGCTCCACCCGGGTGCTGTTTCCCCGCGGTGTTGGAATGCGGACCAAGGCAGAGCGGTTGCCGGTGGACCAGGCCAGATGGCAGGGGGCTTCGTAGCCGGGCACCAGCCGCTTGTAGCTGTTCACCAGTGGATTGGTGACGGCACAGCATCCCCGTACGTGTCCCAGCAGTCCCGCGATGAACTGATAGGCCAGCGGGGACAGGTGCCGGGGATCCGCCTCGTCATAGAAGGCATTTTTCCCATCCCGAAACAGGGACATATTTACGTGCATGCCGCTGCCGGCGGCGCCGCTGACGGGCTTGGGCATGAAGGTGGCGTGGAGGCCGTTCTTCTGGGCCAGAGTCTTCACCGCCAGCTTGAAGGTCATGATGTTGTCCGCAGCCCGCAGGGCGTCGGTGTACTGGAGGTCGATCTCGTGCTGGCCGGCTGCCACCTCGTGGTGGCTGGCCTCCACCGCCACGCCCATCTGCTCCAGATTCAGGCAGATCTCCCGGCGGGTCCCCTCCCCATGGTCCAGAGGGCCCAGGTCAAAATAGCTGGCCTCGTCGGAAGTCCGGATGGTGGGCTGACCGTCTTCATCGGTCTGGAACAGAAAGAACTCCAGTTCCGCTCCCACATTGCAGGTGAAGCCCAGGGCGTCGGCACGGCGGAGCACCCGCTTCAGCACACCTCGGGGATCACCGGCGAAGGCGGTACCATCGGGGTTGTGGACGTCGCAGATCAGCCGGGCCACCTTGCCGTACTGGGGCCGCCAGGGCAGGATGGCAAAGGTGTCCAGGTCCGGCCAGAGATACTGGTCTGATTCTTCAATGCGGACGAATCCCGCGATGGAGCTGCCATCCATCATAATCTGGTTGTCCAGCGCCCGCCCGATCTGAGAGGCGGTGATGGCTACGTTTTTCAGCTGGCCGAAAATGTCTGTGAACTGCATACGGATGAACTGGGCATCCTCCTCCCGGACCAGCCGGATGATGTCCTCCTTGGTGTAGTGACGCATGAGCCTGACTCCTTTCCGATGGTGACCGTGTATGGACGCGGAGCGCCCCTCCGCGAAAAATTTTAAAAAGAAAAAAGAGCAAAGGATACCGCCAAAGGGCGCCTTTGCTCTCAGTGCTATTATTATACGAACTCTAAGGCGGTGTTGTCAAGACACTTGGGGGCCCGGAATCCCCACAGACGGAAAATTTGTGGGACCGCCTAAAATCGTTCCGCCGTCCCCAGGAGCTTTGGCGAAATCGACAAAAAATGGAGGAATGCGTTGACAGCTCCGACAAAGCTGACTGCGCGCCCGCCATCAAACAAAGGTACTTTGGCCCACCATCCCACAGCGCCTTGTTTGATACACGCAACGAGACATATCCCATTCAATGGCGGGGGCATTTCTTTTGGCAAAAGAATATGACCGACACATCAGCGGTTATGAAGATCGTCAGCACACCATCTTGCAGGACAGCGATTGCCCCGCAGGCCCCGGATGCCCGGTCCCCTGACCACGCCGGACGAAAAGGGCCGTTGCCCGCAGGCTGTTCTGGAACAGCCCTTCCGGGGAAATCTTCCATTGGCAGCAGTTATCCCATGACTTAGGATGCCCGCTGCCGTGCAGCTGGGACCGCGTTTCCCCCGGCGGGAAGGAAACACAAAACGCGCCCGGACCGGGAATCCCGGTCCGGGCGCGGCGCGTGGAGACAGCGCGGATTTACGGCTGCCGCAGGTGGATCTGGCAGGAGGGCAGATCGTAGAAGGGCTCTGCCGCCGTAGGGGTCAGGCCGGATACGGCCCCGGTCTGGTACAGGACGGAGGAGGACTTAAAGCACAAGGGCAGAATAGGCGCTTGCTGCTGAAGATAGGCACACAGGTCCGACAGAGCTGCGGCCCGGTCCTCCGCTGCGGCGCAGGCGGCCAGGAGCTGCTCCGTCTGGGGATCCGCCCAGCCGCCGTAGTTCAGACTGCCGCCGGTGCCCACCAGGGCGGAAAGGTCCCAATTCGCAGGCAGCCGCACTTCGCCATAGTACAGGTCGAAGTTCCCGGCGGCCAGGGCGGCGGCATACTCCTCCCAGGGCAGGGCCTCCACTTGGATCTGAAGGTCGAAATCCGACAGGGCCTGGGCGATATGCTCCGCAGCGGAGACCTTGAAAGTGTTCTCCTGATTCACCAGCAGGGTCACTGTGCGGGTCCGGCCGGTGTTCAGTCCCGCTGCCTCCATCGCTGCGGCGAAATCGTCATAGGAGTATAGGGACTCCAGCTCCGCCGGGTAGAGCGGGGAGACAGGGGAGACCGGGAACTGGGCCGCCCGGGCGTGTCCGGACAGCACGGCGCTCACCAGCGTCTCCCGGTTGATGCCCAGGCCCAGGGCCCGGCGGGCGGCGCTGTCCTGAAAGGGGGCGCGGGCGGTGTTGAAGCCCAGGAACTGGAGCACTGTGGTATCCGCATCCTCATAGCTGATGTTGCCGGTGGCGGTGATGGGCTCCGTGCCGATCAGGTCGGCAGTAATCAACTGCACCTCGTGGGAGGAGAACTGGTACAGTATGGCCTCCCGGTCCCTGGCGGCGGAGAGGGCGATCCGCTCCGCGGGGCGGGACTCTCCCCGCCACCAGCCGCTGTGGGACGCCAGACAGGCACCCGCTTCATCGGTGGTGAAATAGTAGGGGCCGGTGCCCACAGGGGTGAGGCTTTCCTCAGTTCCGGACTTGACGATGGGGATGTCCAGCAGGGCCGGGAGGCTGGAGTCCGGGCGGGACAGGGTTACGATTACCACCCCGTCCCCGGCGGAGACAGCGGCCACATGGGCCAGCCGGGCGCTGTACCGCTGGGAACTCTTGGCCCGCCGCAGGGTGGCCGCCGCGTCCGCCGCCGTCAGGGGGGACCCGTCGGAAAAGGTGACGCCGCTGCGGAGGGTGAACGTGTAGGTGAGGGAGGCGGCGTCATAGGTGTAGCTCTGGCACAGCCACGGCTGGGGTTCCAGCTGGCGGTCCAGGCGGAAGAGTCCCTCGTAGATGAGGGAGCCCGCCACCTGCTGCATACCGTCGGCACAGGTCACCGGGTCCAGCGTCTGGTCCGGGTCATAGGGAAGGGTGAACGCCGCAGGGAGGATCACCTCCTCCTGCTGGTCGGCGGGCTCCTGGTCCCCCAGCAGGCCGTTGGCGGACTCCACGGGGGCTTCCGTCCAGCAGCCGGACAGCAGCAGGGTCACTGCCCCCAGCAGGCACAGGATCTGGATGCGCTTGGTCTTGGTCATGGCACAGGCCCTCCGGCAAAGAGTGTTTCAAAGGCAGATCACGGCCACCTGTGCGCCCCGGGCCTCGCCCATCTTCCGGTGGGACCAGAAGAGGTCGGGGCGGCAGGCGGTACACAGGCCGCAGATGTCGATATGCTCCGGCGCGACACCGGCGTGGAGCAGCCACTGACGGTTCAGACCCGCCAAATCTACATGGTATTTGGGCCCTCGACGCTCCAGATACGGCTCCGCCTCCGGCCCCAGGGCAGAGGTCCGCATGGCCTCCGGTACGTCGCCGTCGGTCTCAAAGCAGCATTTCCCAATGCAGGGCCCCACGGCAGCCAGGATGCGTTCCGGTCTGGCGCCCAGCAGGCGGACCATCTCCCGGACGGTCTTCTCCACGATTCCAGCGGCACAGCCCCGCCATCCGGCGTGGACCGCTCCCACGCACCCGGCGTCCGGGTCATGGAGCAGAAGGATGCCGCAGTCGGCGGAGAACACCACCAGGGGCAGTCCTTTTTCAGCGGTGATGAGGGCGTCGGCGTCGTAGTCCCGGTCCCGGATCAGACCCTTCCCGGCGTCGACGGCGGTGCAGAGCCGCACATCATCCCGGTGGACCTGCCGGGAGAGGACGGGGTACGCCGAGTCCATATCCAGGGCGGCGAAAAAGCGGCGGTAGTTCTCCTCCACGTTCTCCGGCGTGTCCCCGCGTCCGGGGCCCAGGTTCAGGGTATCCCACGGCGCCGGAGACACCCCGCCCCGCCGGGTGGAGAATCCGTGGCGCACCCCGCCCAGCAGGGGGGAGGCGAGCCAGACCAGACTCTGTTGTTCATGGGTGACAAATGACATGGCGGCCTCCTTTGATTGAGCATGAAAAGGGACGTCAGGAGCGTTCCTGGGGATCGTTCACCGGGTCCGCAAGGCGGCGGGAACCCCACCACCAGATGGTACCAGTCAGAAACAGCAGGGCGCTGACGAGGAACAGGGCTGTAAAAGGTTGGTGCCTTCGGCGAATAGGTATCCAAAGGCCAGCAGCCCCAGGGCAGATACCATCAGACCTATGCCGATCAGCATATTTCGAATCGTGTGCAGCAGGCGGATGCTCTCCTGATTTTCACCCACGGAAGCAGCTCCCTTCTGTGAAAAGACCGCCCCCTGCCCTCCGGCAGGAGAGAACAGGGAGCGGAAGAGATAAAAATGAAAAGACAAAGGATAAAAGATAGAGTGGAGAGTGAGGAGATGCTCCCAAAAGGAAAGGGGCTAGGGGAAACCCATCCGGGTTTCCCCAGTTGATCTGCCGAAGGCAGATCAAGAAATTCCAATCATTTTCGCCGCGGCGTGTACGTGGCGAAAATCCCTTGACCCAGCCGCCTTGGGCGGCGTCCCCAGTGACCGATGTCACTGGGGAGGGGGAATCTAAAGGGGGGACGCAGTCCCCTCTTTAATTGTCGTGGTACTCCTTGCAGGTGCACTTCTTCCACTTCAGGCCGCTGCCGCAGGGGCAGGGGTCGTTGCGGCCGATCTTGTTGACCTTGACAGGCTGCTTCTTGGGGGCGGTGCCGTCGCCGCCCACGTTTTCCACCATGCCCTTGGCCACCCGCTCCCGCTTGACCTCCTCGTCCTTCTTCAGCCGGACGGAGAACATGCGGCGGACCGTCTCGGTCTGGATGGCGGAGACCATCTCCTCGAACATGGTCAGGGACTCCTGCTTGTAGGCGATGACCGGGTCGGTGTTGGCATAGGCCCGCAGGCGGATGCCCTGCTTCAGGTCGTCCATGGCGTCGATGTGGTCCATCCAGTACTCGTCCACCACGCGCAGCATGATGACCCGCTCCAGCTCCCGCATGAGGGGCGTACCGATCTCCGCCTCCTTGGCCTCGTAGGTCTTCTCTGCGGCCTCCAGGAAGAGGTCGGTGAAGTCCTGCTGGGTCTTGTCGGCGGCGTCGTCCTCCGTGAACTGGAAGGTGTCCTTGGGGAAGTACAGCCCCTCCAGGCCGCGCAGCATCTCCCGGCAGCCGGCGGCGTCCAGGGCCTGGGCCTCGCCGAAGACCATAGCCACGTGGTCGGCGATGGCGTTGCGGGTCATGGACAGGATGGTGTCCTTCAGGTCCTTGCCGTCCAGAACCTCTCGGCGCTGCTGGTAGATGATCTCCCGCTGCTTGTTCATGACGTCGTCGTACTCCAGCACGGACTTGCGGGACTGGAAGTTCCGGGACTCCACGGTGGTCTGGGCGTTCTCGATGGCCTTGGTCAGCATCTTGTTCTCGATGGGGGTGTCCTCGTCCAGGTCAAACTTCTCCATCATGTTCTGGATCCGCTCGCCGCCGAAGAGGCGCATCAGGTCGTCCTCCAGGGAGATATAGAACCGGGTCTCGCCGGGGTCACCCTGGCGGCCGGCGCGGCCGCGGAGCTGGTTGTCGATCCGGCGGGATTCGTGGCGCTCTGTGCCGATGATGAAGAGGCCGCCGGCGGCGCGGACCTTCTCCGCCTCCTCCGCGATCACCGCCTTGTGCTGGGCCATCTTCTCGGCAAACAGCTTCCGGGCGGCCAGAATCTCCTCGTTGTCTGTTTCGGCGTAGCCGGTGGCGTCGGCAATGACCTCATCGGAGTAGCCGGCCTTCACCAGGTCTGCCCGGGCCAGGTACTCGGCGTTGCCGCCCAGCATGATATCGGTGCCGCGGCCGGCCATGTTGGTGGCCACGGTGACGGCGCCGAACTTGCCCGCCTGGGCCACGATTTCCGCTTCCTTCTCATGGTTCTTGGCGTTCAGCAGGTTGTGCTGGATGCCCTCCCGGGCCAGCAGGCCGCTGAGCAGCTCGTTCTTCTCAATGGACACGGTACCCACCAGCACGGGCTGGCCCTTGGCGTGGCAGTCCTTGATCTGCTGGATGACCGCCCGGTACTTGCCTGCCTCGGTCTTGTACACCACGTCGTGGTGGTCGTGGCGCTGGTTGGGCCGGTTGGTGGGGATCTCCACAATGTCCAGCTCGTAGATGGTGCCGAACTCCTCCTGCTCCGTCATGGCGGTGCCGGTCATGCCGGACAGCTTGTCGTACAGGCGGAAGTAGTTCTGGAAGGTGATGGTGGCCAAGGTCTTGTTCTCGCTGGCCACGGTGACGTGCTCCTTGGCCTCGATGGCCTGGTGCAGGCCGTTGGAGTAGCGCCGGCCGAACATCAGACGGCCGGTGAACTCGTCCACGATGATAACCTCGCCGTCCTTCACCACATAGTCGATGTCCCGCTTCATCACGCCGTGGGCCTTGATGGCCTGGTTGATGTGGTGGGAGAGGGTAGCGTTCTCCGGGTCGGACAGATTCTCCACGTGGAAGAACTCCTCCGCCTTGGCGATGCCCCGGGCGGTGAGCATGGCGGTCTTGGCCTTCTCATCCACGATGTAGTCCGCGTCCGCCTCGGCGGGATCCTCTTCCTCCTTGTTGTCCACCTGGACGACCGCCTGCTTCTTCAGGCGGGAGACGAACATCTCTGCCATGTCATAGAGCTGGGTGGACTTCTCCCCCTGGCCGGAGATGATGAGGGGTGTCCGGGCCTCGTCGATCAGGATGGAGTCCACCTCGTCCACGATGGCGAAGGCATGACCCCGCTGCACCAGCTCCGTGGAGTAGATGCACATGTTGTCCCGCAGATAGTCGAAGCCCATCTCGTTGTTGGTGCCATAGGTGATGTCCGCGGCGTAAGCGGCCTGCCGCTCCTTGGTGGTCAGGCCGTGGACGATCAGGCCCACCTTCAGGCCCAGGAAGCGGTGGACCTTGCCCATCCACTCACTGTCGCGCTTGGCCAGGTAGTCGTTCACCGTGACGATGTGGACGCCCCGGCCGGTCAGGGCGTTCAGATAGGCGGGCAGAGTGGCTACCAGGGTCTTGCCCTCGCCGGTCTTCATCTCGGCGATCCGGCCCTGGTGCAGCACGATGCCGCCCACCAGCTGCACCCGGTAGGGCCGCATACCCAGCACCCGGTCCGCGGCCTCCCGCACGGTGGCAAAAGCCTCCGGCAGGATATCGTCCAGGGTCTCGCCATTCTGCAGGCGCTCCTTGAACTCCGTGGTCTTGGCCCGCAGGGCCTCGTCGCTCATGGCCTTGTATTCGTCGGCCATGGACTCGATCTTGTCCACGATGGGGTAGATGGATTTCAGCTCCCGGGAGCTGTAATCAGCATACCACAATCGCAGGTGGAATGCAAAGAAAAAACAACTTTTGTAAAAAAAGTTCATAAATAGCGGCCCATGTCCGGCAGAAGCCATGATTTTTCGACAGGACGCGGCGGGGAAATCAGCGAAAAGAAACAAACGCTTCCCGACCGGGCAATCGATTGCCCAGTCATAGGAGCTCCGGATCCAGCTCCTCGTCCAGCAGCATCCGGATGCGGCTGAGGACCGTGCCCTCGCCGGTGGAGGCGTCGTAGTCCACGCTTACCAGCCGGGCGCCCGGCAGCTTGCGCTGGAGGGCGGCGTACTGCCCCTTGCCGAAGATGTGGCCCGGCAGGCAGGCGAAGGGCTGGACGCAGAGAATTTTTCGGTATCCCAGCCGGGCCCAGCCCACGGCCTCGGCAGCGATCAGCCACCCGTCCGCCACCGTCACCCGCAGGGGAGCATACCCCTCCGCCTGCCGCTTCAGCTCCGGCAGCGGCGGCAGGGCATGATAGCCCGCCTGATTCAAAATCGACAGCATATCCCGCTGGATCTCCGCCAGGTACGACGCCAGCAGCCGATACACCCGCCGGGCAGGGGCGGAGCCTTTCAGGGCGTGGCCGTCCATGTAGTACAGGGCGTACCAGGTGATGCCGCCCACGCCGATCTCGCAGTGCTCCGCCGCCAGATACCGCTCCAAATTCCAGTTGCCCAGGTGGCAGTATTTCGTGTAGATCTCCCCCACGATAGCCACCTTCTGGACTTCACGGGGCACCCGCTCCACCGCCCGGAATTCGGCCGCCATCTCCCGGCAGCGGCGCAGGATCTCCCGGCGGGTGAGTCCTCGATTCCCCGCCAGATCCTGTCCCAGGTCCTCCGTCCAGCGGCGCCAGAGTGCCTCCGCCGTGCCGGGGACTGCCTCGTATGGCCGGGTCTGGTTCCGCAGCAGGGCCAGCGTGTCCCCCCACACGGCAGCGGCCAGACAGCGGCGGACCATGGCGGCGGTGATGGGCAGCCCGGTGCCCCGGTCGATGCCCCGGACATTGAGACTCAGGGTCTCCACCCGGCCGTAGCCCAGCCGGTCCAGCACCCGCCGCAGCAGGCGGATGCCGCAGGAGCCCCGGCACTCGTCCCCCGCCTGGCCGAACAGCACCCCGCACCGGGCCGGGTCGTACCGCCCGGACCGCAGGGCGGACAGCACCTGCCCCGCCACCAGGAACACCGGATAGCACAGCTCATTGTGGAAATATTTCAGCCCCAGCTCCGCCAGATGGGGATCGTCCTCCGTCAGCAGCACCGGCTCCCATTCCTCCGACGTAAAGGCGTACTGCAGCAGGGGGAACCAATCGTCCCACGATAGCCACCTTCTGGACTTCACGGGGCACCCGCTCCACCGCCCGGAATTCGGC
>PPYF01670996.1_pt1 | contig 18036 bp, 20 predicted proteins | sample 1559871 | NCBI WGS metagenome assembly PPYF01 (sample SAMN08240021, study PRJNA423297) | Human gut metagenome, whole genome shotgun sequencing project.
AGACTGTTTTTTTCGTAATTTTCATGCTGTCCTCCCGGCGTAAGTCAAAGTCTGCCGCGCTCCGTCGAAAACAAGCGGCACGTCAAAAAGCCCGCCCTCTTTGTTTTTCGCAACTTTCAAAATTCGGTTGCCGCCTTTGTCGTGTGGGTTTTCGAGATAAAGCAGCATCGCAACATCCGCATCCTGTTCGACTTGGCCGGACTCTCGAAAGCTTTCAAGCGTCGGCGGTGCGCCTGTTTCTTGGCTTCCTGCTCTCGAAAGCTGCGCCAAAGCGACCACAAGAACACCCGTTGTTTTCGCCAACTCTTGCAAGCTTCGTGAAACGGCTGTAACTTTCTCATATGGCGTTTTGCCTGTACCACCAACAATTTGCAGATAATCCACAAAAACCACCTGCCAGCGCCTGTTTAGCGCCATTGCCCGGATTTGCGGAACAGTCCTATTGTCTTGGTCGGCGATTTCCAAATCGAGCTTTGAAAAAACGTCTGCTGCGCGTGTGAGTTTTTCCGTGTCCTCATCGGTCAAATTTTGCGGCTTCTTGATTTTCCAGAGCGGTACACCGCTCTGGTGCGATAGTGCCCGCTCTGTTAGTTTTTCTTTTGAGGTTTCGAGCGAAACGAAACCGACTCTTTGAGTCTGCGCCATAGTGCACGCGAGCTGTAACGCAAGCAGAGTTTTCCCGGCTGACGGTCTGCCACCAATAACGACAAAATCGCCGGGCTGTACAAAAAGCTCACTATCGAGTGGGGGCAATCCCCAGCGGGTGAAGTTCGTTGGATTAACCCGGCGCTTTTCGAGCCTGTCAGCGAAATCTAAAGCCGCTTGTAAGGCCGTAAAAGAGCTTTGCCCAGTACTTTGCGCAGTAAGGCCGTTTATATCCTGCACAATCTTTTCGGCCTCTGTAATGCTCCCTACTCTCTGCAATGCTTGCCCGGCCTCGCGGTAATCTCGCAGCAGATTATTTTCTTTGAGTGCCCGGACATAATACGCCGCATCTTTGGGCACAAGTGCCGACAGGCCGGAAATGTACCCCGTCAAACTCTCTGCGCTTTCCTCAGGGTTTTTCCGCGCTATCTCATTTGCAACAGTTGTTGCGTTAACCGGGCTGCCCTCGCTGAAAAGCTTCACAGCAAAGCTAAAAATTGCTTGATTGATTCCCTCGCTAAAGTCCTCAGTTCGCAATGCTGCGATGATCTCACCCGCTCGGCCGTCCCCAGAAAGAAGCGCAGCTATTACCGTCGCTTCGATGCCGAATGAATCCATTGTCCCCCCCTCCGTCAGTAATGCTTGATATAATCTTCTTCACGCGTCATTGCAACTTGTTGCGACGCTTTAGGCTGTGCCCGCTCCCAAGTCAAAAATTTCTGCTTCCAAGAACGCACCGGGTTTCCCCTGCTGTCTTTCCAGTCCCCAGCCGCGAAGTAAGTGTGAAATCGTTCGGGGTCTACATCACTTCCACGCTCGGTAGCATATGCTTTGACTTCTTCGAGAGTTGGGGGAATGAATTTTTTGTTGCTTTGTTTTCCCCTTGAACCCCTTTTAACTTTACCTAACCTATCCTTACCTAACCTATCCTGTGTATCCGGCATGGACGCATTTTGTATACAAGATGTATCCATCAATGTATATGCTGCTGTACCATTTGTGAGGAGCAGCGCCTTTTCTGCGGTGTGCAAGGTATCTTTTCTGCGGTCTGATTGGATGTAGTTATTTATTTTCCAATCACGCACAACACAGACTCCGGATTCAAACGGGATAATGTAGCCCTTTGCCACAAGCAATTTATAATCATCTGCTGAACTGCTTACAAGGGATGTGATCCTCTTCGGAGAAGCCACAAAGCCCTCATCATCTGCCCGCATACCAAGGGCAAAGTATAGATTTTGTGCCGAACTCGGCATATCCAAAAAAGCGTCAGTATCCACAATGTCAAGGGAAAACATTCTACGGCGCGCCATTATTTGTCCCTACTCATAAGCAGACTATCAGGGTCATTGAGTTGCGCAAGTAAAGCGTCGTAATTGATCAACGCTCTATTTCCTGAGTAGATGCAAGGCAGCATTTTGCGCTTTGCCAATACTCGAAGTGTGTACTCTGATAGAGGCCCTGCCGCTGCAGCTTGGCGTATGCTCATAAATCTGGGTGCATTACTGTTTGATCTTGTTGATTCCAACATTTTTTCCTCCATAGATTTTCTTGAATTTAGGTCTTGCAATTTTTCTTTACGTGTATTATTATATGGCCAAGAGGTAAATTTTTCAAGGCCAGTTCGGGCACATATTGACCCAAAAGAAGAAAAGGAGAATTAGACTGTTAAACTCCTGCAAATTTACCTTAATCAGTCAATGGCAGGTGACAGGAGGGTAAAAATGCCAAATATCAACCCGCGCATTAACCCTATTTCTGGGGTACGTCTAAAAAAACTCATAAGCGAGCAGAAATTGAAGCAGTGTAACCTTGCAAAAGAAATAAATATCTCGCAGAAGCACTTAAGTAATATAATCACTGGAAAAAAAGCATTGACCCTTGAGAACGCGCAAATACTTGCCGAAAAATTCGGCGTTCGATACGAATACTTGCTCGGAACAGATGATTTTGCAACGGATGAGGATATGACAGCCTGCTTTAATCAAGCATGGGAAGAGGCAGAAAAAGAAGATTCTGTTTTTCCTGTACTTTTCGAGTTAGCGGGGTTTAAGGTACAACCGCAAAGAGAGACTTTGCCGGATAACTCAACAATACGGACAGGATATAAAATACTTCACGGTGATAACTCTTGTACTCTCTGCACAGAAAGCGACATTACAGCTCTGATAAATGAACTAATAGAGTATACCGAGTTCAAACTTTATAAGCTGTGCGACAAGAAAGGGCGGCAATAATGGCTAACATACAGGAACGACGGGACAAGTCCGGTAAGCTGATATCCTACTCTATCCGGGTACATCGCGGACGCGGTGCAGACGGAAAGCAGCTCAAGCCATACACCGCGACCTTTGACGTCTCCCCAACGTGGACGGAAAAGAGCGCACGAAAAAAGGCCGAAGCTTTCGCCGCGACCTTTGAAAAAGAGTGCAGAGAGGGCACAACCTCCGACAGCCGTCAAAAGTTCGCCGATTACTGCGAATATGTAATTGCCATGAAAGAGCAGCGCGGAGTGAAGCACAGCACAATAGTCCGATATAAAAAGCTTACAGTCCGCCTATACCCCGCCATAGGACATATAAAGCTCAAGGAGCTGCGCCCCGATCATCTGAACAGTCTATACACAGCCCTGTCAAAACCGGGCGTAGGTAAAGGCGCAGCACAGGCAACAGCGAAGCTTGATATTCCCGCTCTGCTAAAAGAAAACAACCTGTCCCGCTCTGCCATATCGGAGAAAAGCGGCGTCCCGCTCCGCACCGTATACGACGCAGTTAAGGGCAAGCCCGTTAATAAGGCCGCTGCACAGGCCATAGCCAATAATATAGGTCTCCCGCTCGAAAAGCTCTTTAACGTCCGCGAAAACACCCGGACGCTCTCAGCCAAAACAATACTTGAGTATCACCGGCTGATTCACACCGTGCTTGACCAAGCAATGAAAGAGGGACTTATACCGTCAAACCCTGCCGATCGTGTAATACTGCCGAAAGCTGAAAAGAAAGAGGTCAATTACTTCCAGCCCGAAATCGTCACCGCGATCCGTGAAGCATTGGAAACCGAGCCTATCAAATGGCAGATGCTCACTCATATGCTGCTTATTACCGGCGCACGGCGTGGGGAAATACTCGGTCTGAAATGGGCTAACGTCGATTTCAAGGGCTTTCGTGTTTATGTGTGCAACAACATCCTATATACGCCGGAACGCGGAGTATACGAGGACACGCCGAAAACAGAGCGGTCAAAGCGCTATATTTCCCTACCTGCCGAGACTATGCGGATGCTGAAACGGTATCAGACATGGCAGCTCTCCGAGCGGCTGCGGCTTGGAGAATACTATCAGGATCAGGACTTTGTGTTTGCGCAGGATAACGGAAAGCCTATGCACCCGGACAGCGTGACGGATTGGCTCGGTAAGTTCAGCAAGCGGCACGGTCTGCCGCACGTCAACCCTCATGCGTTCCGTCACACGATGGCCTCGCTGTTGTACTTCAACGGTGTGGACTCCGTGAGCATATCAAAGCGGCTTGGTCATGCGCAGGTGAGCACAACAGCAAATATTTACGCTCATGTCATGGAAGAAGCCGATCAGAAGAACGCCGATATACTCGCAGAAATATTCCTAAAACACGCGTAAAAATAGCGGGAGTTGAATTAAAGTTGAATTTTCCTCCCGCTCGCTCTTTTTAATTTGCTCGAAAAGTTATGAAAAACACCGCTTCAAGTTCTGAAACGGTGTTTTTGGTGGTTGCGGGGGAAGGATTTGAACCAACGACCTCCGGGTTATGAGCTGCGGTCGGTTCTTAAATAGGCTGCTTTTGTGTCGGTTAACTGCTGTTTAGCCCTCTTTTGTTTCACCAAATTGCTGCCTTGTACTGCGCCGTACTGCCCGGTGATTTTCCCGTATGGGTCAGCGTTTGGGTCAAACCCGTTTTGGTGTTTATACTGATGCCATTTTATTGCAGGCCGCAAGGTCTGTTTTTTTGTTGCCATGGGTTCAAAATCTGCATCGCTATATTCAAAGAATAAGACTATGCTCATTTAAGAGTGTGTCCTTCAGATGGCATAAACAATGTATCAAGGCCGCGTTTAGTCTCGCTGATAATATCAGACGTGCCCCATTGGAAACACCACTTGATATTGACACCGCGAACAATATCATAGCTTGTCCACAACAGATCTTCGGGCGATCCGGAATTGCGGATAATTTTTTCCTCCTGCGCACGCCTTATAAGCGACGTCATCTGAAGCGCAAGCTTATCGTCAATGTAGCTGTAATAATCTGCCCGCCCCTTCATCGTTCGAGAAAAGCAGATGCGGTTCATAATATCCGCACCCATTTCTATCTCAGTAAGAATATAAGCGTGATAATATTCCCAGAACTGCTGATAGTACGAGTCGGGTTCATAGATCATCTGTATGCGCTCTTTTGATATTCTGCTCACCCAATCGCCTACAGAATCAAAAAGAATATCCTTGCTTTCAAAATGATAATAAAACGCATTGCGTGTCACCGCGGCTCTATCACAGATGTCCTTTATAGAAACCGCTTCCGTCCCGCGCTCTTTGAAAAGCTCGATGGCCTTTTCGACCATAATATCCTTAGTGTTTGGTTTTGTATAAGATGTATACATTTCATACCTCAACTTTGTCAAAAATGCAGAAAGCAAAATATAGTATTGACATATTTTCGACACGGATGTATAAATGTATTGCAAAACAATACACGAGTACAATATAAACTATTTTTTGACTATCTGCGCTTGTGTCTTGTAAAAAATATATCACATGAAGTCATGTGTGTCAAACATTTAGGAGGGAAAATGAAAGGTTTTGGCATTATCAAGCCCTTGGAACAAGTCGGCTGGATTGAGAAGGATGCTCCCGTAGCCGGGCCATATGAGGCTGTACTGGAGCCTGTTGCGCTTATCCCCTGTACCTCTGACGTCGACACCGCTGCGGAAAACCCAAATGCTCCCGTCGGAAGGATCCTTGGGCATGAAGGTGTCGGCAGGATCGTTTCCGTAGGCAGCGAGGTAAAGGATTTTAAACCCGGCGATATCGTCGCCGTCCCTGCTGTCACGCCGATGTGGAGAAATCTTGACGTTCAGGACTGCAATCATCAGCATTCCGGAGGTTATCTCGGCGGACGTTACCTGTCATCCAAGTGGGATGGTATGTTTGCCGAGTATTTCAAGGTCCCCGATGTTGACCTTAATGTGGCAAAGATCCCAGACGGTGTTTCTCTTGAGGCCGCCGCTCTTGTCGGCGATATGGTAACCACAGGCTTTCACGGAGTCGAGCTTGCTGATGTGAAGTTCGGAGACCGTGTGTGCGTTATCGGTATCGGCCCTGTCGGCCTTATGAGCGTTGCCGGCTGCGTTCTGCGCGGCGCGGCGGAAATATATGCAGTCGGCCACCGTCCGGTCACCCGTGAGCTTGCAATGCAGTACGGTGCAACAGCAACTATTGATTACCAAGACGGCCCGATCGTCGAACAGGTCATGAAGCTTACCGGTGGGCAGCAAATAGAAAAGGTCATCATAGCCGGCGGTGAACCTACCGTCTTCAATGACGCTCTCGCCCTTGTGAAATATACCGGTACAGTTGCCAATCTTGCAGGGCACGGCAGAACAGAGCTTCTGCTCCCCATATACACCAATGAATCGGGCTTTGGATTCTGCGCACACAAAACCGTCACTGGTGGTCTCTGTCCCGGCGGAAGACGAAGAATAGAACGGCTGATGGGCATGGTAAAAGCCGGTCGCTTCGAACCGGAAAAGCTCATTACTCATAGATTTTACGGACTTGACGGGATCGAGGAAGCCTTTGATCTCATGAAATCCAAAAATCCGGAAGTCATCAAGCCTATCATATATTTCGATAAATAAGGGAGTCAAAAATGAACTACGATTCACTGTTCACACCTTTCAGTATCGGTAAATGTGAAATCAAGAACCGTATCGTCATGTCCGCAATGGGCACGCTTATGTCCAACCGCGACGGTACTTTTTCCGAGGATGAGATAGCTTACTTCGAAGCGCGTGCAAAGGGCGGCACCGGCATGATAATCGTCGGTCAAGGCTATCTCACTGCTGACCTCGGTCAGGGTGTTCTTGGGCATTATTGGGATCATTATCATATCGTCCCTTCGGCCCGCGCGCTTACCAATCGCTGCAAAGCATATGGCTGCAAGGTCTTCACCCAATTGAGCTGCGGCACAGGGCGCAATGCAAATGAGATCCACGGCAAGCCTCCGTATTCGTCCTCTGAAAATACTTGGGTATGGGATCCAAAAGTAAAGTGTCATGCACTGACGCTCGAAGAGATTCGGGAGATCATGAAGCAGTGGGAGTACAGCGCCGGACTTGTACGTGACGCTGGGTTTGACGGCATTGAGGTCCACGCCCACATAGGCTATCTTATCGACCAGTTCCTATCGCCGATCTGGAACCACAGAACGGACGAATACGGCGGGTCTCCGGAGAAAAACGCACGGTTTGCGCTTGATATAGTCGACGCTATCCATCGCGGTGCAGGCAATGATTTCCCCGTTATTTTCCGCATGTCGCTCGATCACAGGATCCCCGGAGGACGTACTCTTGAAGACAGCCAAAAGATTTTGAAGGTACTAGAGGAGCATGGTGTGGATGCCTTTGATATAGATGCCGGATGCTACGAAACCATCAAATACGTCTATCCGCCTATGTATATGGGTGAGGCCTGCATGGAGTATATTTGCAAGTCCGCAAGGGAAGTTACCCGAAAGCCCTTGCTCAACGCCGGTTCGCACACTCCGGAAAGCGCCGTGCATCTTATCGAGTCAGGCGACGCTGATTTCGTTATCTTTGGCCGACAGCTTATCGCCGACCCGGAGATCGGGAACAAGCTTCTTGATGCCCGACCCGAGGATGTGCGCCCCTGCATGCGCTGCAACGAAGAATGTATTGGACGTATTCTGCGCTACCGCTCAAAGCTCAGCTGTGCCGTCAACCCTGCAACAGGCGATGAAAACGCAATGAAGCTTACTAAAGTCGAGCAGCCTAAAAATGTCGTTGTTATTGGCGGCGGTCCCGGCGGAATGGAGGCAGCAAGAGCCTGCGCCATTCGTGGTCATAAAGTTAGGCTCTATGAAAAGAATGTTCTCGGCGGTACCTTGAATGCCCCTGCGACCGCAGAGTTCAAGATCCAGATCAGAAAGCTCATTGAATATTATAAAGTTCAGCTCAACAAGCTCGGCGTTGAAATACACGAGTATACTGAGCTCAGCATAGATTCTCCAATACTCGCAGAATGCGACCGGATCGTGTGTGCAACCGGTTCGAAGCCGCTCAGCTTGCCGATTCCCGGCATTAACGGTTCAAATGTCCTCGGTGTTATCGACGCGCACCTTAAGCCTGAGCTCGTTACTGGCAGAAATCTTATCATATGCGGCGGCGGCATGTCTGGCTGCGACTTTGCGCTTGAGGCAATGACCGCCCTTGGACGCAAAGCAACCGTCATTGAGATGAAGGATGATGTTGCAACTGACGTCATAATGATGAATCAGATATCCCTTAAGGAAAGCATGGCCGAAGCTGGCGTAGCACTCAGATGCGGATGCCGCGTCAAGGAAATAACGGGTAATGGTGTTGTCGTCATAAACAAAGATGGCGGAGAAGAACTCATTGAAGGCGATCAGGTCATTTCAGCATTTGGTCAAACCCCCGATAAGGATATGGTAAACAAGCTCAGGGACAAATACTATAAAAAAACCATATTTATCGGGGACTGCGTTAAAGCAGCAAAGTCCGGCGATGCTATACGCGGCGGCTACTGTGCAGCGCTGAGCATCAACTGAAGCAAACACATTACAATAAAAATTCAAGGAGGCGAACCCATGTTCAATCTTTCAGGCAGAGTCGCCGTCGTAACTGGCGGATCATCTGGTCTTGGTGTTCAATTTGCACATGCACTCGGTCGTCAGGGCGCTGACGTGGTGGTGATTGCAAGACGCGTTGAAATGCTCAAGGAAGTCGCAGCATCCATCGCCGAAAAATACGGTGTCAGAACCGGTTACTATTATTGTGATGTCACGGACAGCCGTCAGGTCGCCGAGGTTGCTGAAAAGATCGTAGCTGACTTTGGCAAAATAGACATTGCTGTCAACTGCGCAGGCGGCGGGAACTGCGGCAATACCGAAGACCTTCCCGACGAGAAATGGCACAAGACCATGGACGTCAACATCAACGGTGTGTTCTACTGCTGCCGTGAATTTGGCAAGGCCATGATCAAAAACAGCTATGGACGTATGATAAACATCTCATCAATGCTCGGCTCCGTTGGCATGGATTTTGCCTTCGGCATGGGCATACCCGAGTACGCCGCCTCCAAGGGTGCTGTGTGCAATCTTACCCGTCAGCTGGGTGCCGAGTGGGCAAGGTACAACATAACGTGCAACGCAATTGCACCGGGATTCTTCGCATCCGAGGTATCTCCGGTAGGCAATGAGAAGTTTGACAACTTCCTTAAGAGCAAGTGTCCCATGAAGCGTCATGGGCATCCCGGCGAGCTTGACTCCGCCGTTGTATTTCTCGCAGCAGACGAAAGCAGCTATGTGACCGGTCAGATAATCGGCGTAGACGGCGGCTGGACCTGTATTTGATGCAAAGCTTAATATGGTTCCCGAATCTCCAGTGTTCGGGGGCCATATTACGAAGTAAAAAAGTTAATAAAACCACAAAGGAGAAAAGAAAATGGAAAACAAAAAAACTGGGTTTCACTATGCATGGATAGTGTTTGCGGCAACAGTCGTCATGAACTTCGTGTTTTCTATTGTGTACAGCACCTTCAGCCTATACGCTGCAAAGGTTCTTGAAGCGAACCCCGATATCACCCGCACCGCATATTCAGTAATACCTACCCTGCATTCCGTATTTGCAACCGTATTTCTGCTTACATACGGGAAGATCGTTCAGAAACTCGGCTTCCGCAAAATAATGCTCCTCGGCGGCATCGGTCTTGCAGTCGGATTTTTCATTTACTCGATTGCACAGAGCATCGGTGTCTTCTATATAGGCGCAGTTTTTGTTGCCATGCTTCCGGCATTCTGCTCATCCACTACTACCGGCGCGCTTATCAACCGCTGGTATGGTAAGCTCAACACCACTCTTCTCAGCATCTCCATGGCTATCGGCGGCTTCGGAGGCACCGTCGGCTCCAGCATCGTCGGCAACTGGCTCGGCACCATCGGCTATAAAGCAAGCTTCCGTAATATGGGCTTGCTGATGCTCGTGACAATGGTGATCGTGTTTCTCGTTGTCCGCAACAATCCTGCCGATAAAGGCACCGTAATGCTTTGGCCGTCCGAAACTGACATGAACGCGCATTCTCAGGAAGAACGCGCCGGCTTCACTCTCAAGCAGGCGGTAAAGACCTACAACTTCTGGGCCATGGTCGGTTTCTTCGTTCTTTTCGCAGCAGGGTTTTACGCAGCTTATGCAAACGTTGCTCTCTATATGGCCGACCTCGGATGGGAGCCCGCTGTTTACGGCAAAATATTCGGCGTCGTTGCTACTGCAAACGTCATCTCCATGGTCATTGGCGGTTATGTGACCGATAAGATCGGTCCCCGTCTCACCATTCTTATCCTGTGTGTTCTCTATGCGGTCATCTGCGTCGTGTTGGGCTTTACTACTCCTGACACCACAATGATGTATATCGTCTGCGCGCTCATCGGCATCTGCTACCTCTTCTGCAAAGTCCTGCACACCCCGCTTGCTCTCTGCTTCGGAAGCCGCGACTCTGCTTCCATCATCTCCATACTGACCGCCGCCGTGACCGTTGGGGCAAGTGTCGGCATCCCCGCTGCAAATATCGTGTATGACGCCACCGGTTCCTATGCCGGGCTCTTCCGCGCACTCCTCATTGTCCTTGTTATATGCCTGATCCTCGCTTTCACCGGCATCAAGAAAGTTCCCGGCTGGGACAAGGTAGGCGGCCCGGCAGCTATCGAAAAGAAATAAAAATATAGATAATCCTCACCGCACAGCATCGGCTGTGTGGTGAGGAGGGGGATGTTATCATGGGTTATGTATCTATAATAGTAGGCTTTGCTGTCCTTGTTGCTCTGTGCATGTTGAATGTAAATGTTATTCTGGCTTCTTTTGCCGCTGCATTTACTGTAACGATCATTGCCGGTCTTCCATTCACCGATACACTTGTAAATGTGTTCTTTACTCGTTTCGGAGCTATCACCGGAGCTCTCTTCCCGATGTTTCTCTTCGGCGCTGTTCTTGCCAAGCTCTACACCAACAGCGGTGCGGCCTCAGCCATAGCGGACAGTGTATGCAGTGCGCTGTTCAAAAGCGCAAAAAACGATAAGACACGGTACACTCTCGGATTTCTCTCGGTTATAATCGCCTCTGCTATCCTTTGCTATGGCGGTATAAACGCCGCGGTTGCACTTATTGCTATTTATCCCATTGCGATTGGCATTTTCCAGCGCGCCGGTATTCCCAAGCGGTTCATAATGGGAGCAATCTGCGGGGGAGCGTTCACATTCGCGCTCAGCGGCCCCGGCTCGCCGCAGCCGACCAACGTCGTGGCAATGGTGATAGGTACGAGCTCCTATTGCGGCCTTGTCGCAGGTATTGTCGGCGCTCTGGTTGAAATCGGAGTTATGCTGCTTGTCTTTACGAAAATGTGTGTAAAGGCCACCTCAAATGGCGAAACGTTCGTGGCCGGCCCCAAAGACATTTTTGTTCCCGACGATCAGGCAAAGCCAAATTTTTTTGCGGCGCTGCTGCCGATTCTCGTGCTTCTCGTCATTTTCAATATTCTGAAGGTAAACATATCGCTCTCTATCCTGCTGACTGCTCTTGTCTCTGCCGCGCTCTTTTTCCCGCAGCTCGGGGGGAAGAAGATAATGAGTTCCTTTAACGAGGGAGCGCAGTCATCGCTTATCCCTGTCGGAGCCATCGCGGGAGTAAACGGGTTCGCCGCCGTTATTCAGGCCGTTCCCGAATATCAGATATTAATTGATTCTCTCCTCAACGCCACCGTTCCGCCGGTAATACTTCTTGTCGTCTGCATTGCCATTATCTGCATGATGACCGGCGGTTCCACTACTGGCACGCAGATCGCACTCCCGATCATTACGCCCGCTCTTACCAAACTCGGGCTTTCCCTGCCGTTCATCCACAGAGTAGGAACGTTCGCTGCTACTACTCTTGACTCTCTTCCTAACAGCGGTGCCGTAATAATGGCTGTCGGGCTTGCCGACCTGAAAATGAAAGACGGTTACCCTCCTGTGTTTGTATCTACCGTTCTTGCGACAATAAGCGGCACCGCGGCAGTCGCCATCATAATGACGCTTTTCCCTATGCTGCCGTAACACACTGAAAATTGAAAGGAAATTACTATGGAGTATATTAACATCAAAGGCCTTACCGAAAAGGTTTCAGACATAAGCTTTGGCACTGCGACCTCCACGCTCGAGGATGAGGCTAAGATCCACGAAATGCTTGATTACTATATCAGCGTCGGCGGAAATTACATAGACACTGCGAGGTTCTATGGCAGGGGGAGCGGCATACAGCACACCGAGGAGATCCTCGGCCGCTGGCTTGAGAAGAACGATAACCGCAGCAAGGTCATTATTGAATCTAAATGCTGCAACCCATATATGGACCGCAATCTTCATATGTTTGAGGAGATGCCGCGCGTGGGAAGAACCTTCATGTATGACGACATTCTCTTCAGCCGCGACCATCTCGGTGTCGATTGTATCGACATTTACCTCACCCACCGCGACAATCCCAAAGTTCCTGTTGAGGAGATAATGGACACCTTTGAGGACTTTCTCCGCCGCGGCTGGATAAAGGCATACGGCATGAGCAACTGGAGGCTGGATCGCTTTGTTGAGGCATATGAATACTGTGAGCGCATGGGTTATCAGGGGCCGAGTGTATACAGCCCGTTCTTCAGCCTTGTGAAGCTCGAAAAGCCTTGGTATTACCGTATTCCGGCTTTTAAAGAGGAGTGGCTCCCTTGGTTCGAGGAACATAAAGATGTCGTGATCGCGGCATGGTCGTCTCAGGGCAGAGGATTTTTCGGCAGCTATCCGCAGTTTCAGCCGGAGAGCGCCGATGCCGCAACACGTATGGCCGTCCTGACTCCCGAAAACTTTGCCCGGAAAGAGCGCGTTATTTCTCTGGCCGAGCAGAAGAACATCCGGCCTTCCCAGATTTCTCTTCTGTATGTTCTCAGTCAGAAAGCCGCCGTTGCTGCTATTATCGGTCCCCGCTCCTGCAAAGATATAGACAATGTGCTTTCCGCATCCAAGACCCGCCTCACGCAGGAGGAAATAGAATATCTTACGCTTAAGAGGAACTCCTTATAAATTTCATCCAACACAAAATTTTGACATAGAAATGAGACTCAGAGTTCGTAGAAGTAATATAAGGACTAAACTAAAAGTTGTGGTAACCGGGGAAACCCAGATACCACAACTTTTAGTTTAGAACCGTTTAAAACCTGTTCTCATAGCAGCCTGAAAGGTCTGCTTTTTTGCTACCTATGCTCAAAATTTGCGCCGCTATATTCAAAGAATTAGGCTATGCGTTGGTCTGCTGGAGATAGAACTCGCTTTCAGCCACCCTCGTCACGAAGTCATATTCGAGCCGGGTCGCCTTCGATGGATTAATGTTATACCTCTTAAAAACCGAGCGAAAGTACTTGATAAACTCCTTGTCCTCTGCTGACAAAGGAGACACCCAGCCCGTCGCAGCACCAAGGTTTTCAATTTTTTCAAGCTCAGAAAAATTTATTCTTGACATTTAGATGTCCTCCTTTCTGTACTCACTCAAAATAGTTTCAGCGGCATCTTCCCATATGATCAGTCTGAATGGATCATACGAGCCTGCATGGCACGCACCAAACTCGTGGATATAATAATCTACCAGTTCTGTCGTTTTTGCCTTGAAAACCAGCACGCCGTCGAAGCCTGCCTCTTTCGAGATAATGATAGCATATGCAAATAGAGCTTTAGCAATACCTACATACTTTTTCTGGCCGGCACTCGTGCGTAATAGGTTTGCATTGCTATGAGCCGCGCTTTCAATATAGATAATCTCAACTGCCAGCAAGTCACCATCAGCCTCACAGAGCAACTTTGTTCGGCAAAGATTTTACATATTTGCTTGTCCAATTAGTCTGCCAACTTGATGTAGCTGTAAGATCTGGCTCAGATGCTTCTCGGACGAATACGGGTATCTTTGCCAAGCTCGCATCAAGCACATATAAATTGAGCATGTGCATCCACCTCACTTGTATAGTGTAGCATTTTTTTGGCGTGTAATCAAGGTGGTCTATGAACAAACACACTGATCCTTCTCTCGGCGCTGCTACCGCTGAAGATATTGCCGAAAACATTCTTTATTTTGTGTCCGATTCTTCTAAAAACACTACGGGTCAAATTGTTGTTGAAGATTTCGGCTCTTCGCTGTAGTTGATATTGTCAGGCACCTGCTTGAGATATAGCAGGTGTCTGATTTTACACATGTATAAGAAGTCTGCATTGCAGTAGGCCACATGCCACAACAGATACTGCCGCAAAAATAAAATGACAGTTGCGGGACTGTCCCATCGGGCATGAAAGTTCTCCTCTGTCAAGTTGGGAGAACTTTCATGCTATTTCTTTCTAATCAGAAACTCCTTATGAGTTTCTGGCTATAAATATACCAACAACCTGCTGTCAGTTCATACTGAAAAAGCTTATTTCTTTGGCGGGAATAGTCCGGCAAATTTTCAGCATGAACTAACAGGGGTTATTTTTTGGAGCTATTTGTTCCTCAGCTGGCGCTGCCATGCCGGGGAACTTTGTTTTTCATACCTGATTCGCGCGCTTCCAGTTTTGGATTTTGATTTTTCAAAATTCAGAACAAGGAGGAGCTGCGCAATGGCAGATAACTATTTCATAGTCATTGATAGAGAAAAAGTATTCGTGTCCGAAGAGGTTTATAAAACATATCAGCAGATGAAACGTCAGGAGCGAACACAGTCAGAGAAAGATGCTCGCAATGGGCTCATCAGTTATGAGATGTTCACCACCGAAACTATACAGGGAGAGGATCTGCTATGCGATTCATTACAGCCAAGCGTTGAAGAGACTGCGCTCTCTGCCGTCATGTGCTGCAAGCTGTATATATGCCTTGATAAGTTATCTCCGGAAGAACGAGAGCTCATAAACAGGATTTATTTTCTGGGCTATTCGCTTCGTCAGCTATCAGTGGAAACGGGTATTCCTTACATGACGATACAGCACCGCAAAGTAAAAATTCTTGCAAAGCTGAAAAAACTTATGGAAAGCTGAAAATTTTTTCGTACAACTACGGTCTGAACTCGCCTATAAGGGGTGAGGGAATTTTTTCTTGCCGGAGCAAAAATTTTTGACCGTGCAAAATTATAGAGGTGTGTTTTGATGTTTTTGTGAGCTAATAAGTGAAGGGAAAATTATAGTCGCAAAAGTTTACAAAGAATTTTTTCGATTTGGTTGTAAAAAAGCCTGAAATTATCCCTTATTCTTATGAGGGGAAAAATCTCTTCGTATGCACGGAACCTTGAAAATTGAATACCCATCGCCAGAGATGATACTCACCGGGGAAGTAACGCAATGAAGCGACGTTGAGCGTGCCAAGGATGACGCAAAACTCAAGCAAGGCCGCAGGGCAGGAACGGCTATGGCGTATGGTAGAAAAAGCAGGAAGAAGGTGGTCGAAAGAAAAATGTATGCCGCCAAACTGCTGCAACAGTTCAGCGGCACACTGCGTTTCGGAAAACGCAGATTCCATCTGCGAGCAAGTCTAACAGAGAGGCTTCCGAAACACAAGATATTTTTTTGAATTTTTGTAGGAGGTTGAATGTGAGAAAGAAGAAATTACATCGAGAACCCACGAAAAATTATTTTCCGCTGCCGAATCGTATCTACCAGCTTGGATTGTCGGCTGGAGCGATTGCCGTCTACGGTTATCTGCTCTACATAGGAAACCGCGAAACTTATCAGTGTCACGCAAGCTATGCCACCATCGGCAATGCTGTCGGGATGAGCCGCAATACAGTGCGTAAGTACGTACAAGAACTTGAACGGCGTGGGCTCATCCTCACAGAGCGCACAACGATCGTCACTCGAGACTGGCGCACACAAAACGGAAGTCTGCTCTATACGATCTTACCTATACAGTTGGTCGTCGAGCAATTCTATCAGGAGCAGTTCAATGCTGCGGACATTGCACGAGAGCAGCAACGCATTGAAAAACTCATGGTGCAGAGGAACGCTGTGTACTAACACACACGCAAGCCTCGCCTGTGTCCGCACGTGAGGCGCTGTGTGCGCTTTTATGGAGACGGGTGGAGCGTGGATACCCCGGCAGGAAAACGCGCGGCGTCCGTGGGCGTTTTCGCGGCATTTTCGCCCGGACACAGCCGTTCGAAAATTGCACTATGATAAAGGGAGGTACACCCAGGGGCGTACCTCCCACCCACAAAGCCCCGCAACGCGGGCCTTTTTCAGCTTTCGGGCAAGGTACACATTTTCAAGAAACTCAAAATTTTAGGTGAACCCAGAGCCGCGAAACTCCCTTATTTCAAGGGATTCGGCGGTTCTTTGCGTTTGCGAAGGAGATGATAGAAATAAGCGCAGAAAACGTAAAACGCATAGTGCCGCGGCTTGCAGCTTGACAGAAAGCGCTGGAAAGAATTGCAGGAGTGGAAAATTGTACTCGGCCATCGCGATGACGATCACGAGGATCCTGCAAATTATCCGAAGATGGAGTAACAAAAAGGAGACGGCGTCTAATCCGTCTCCTTGATTTCAAATCTGTTGTTCTGCATCCACAATTGCCCGGCAATAGTCCTTAAGCGTGGGAATATCGTCTGTAATTATTTCCCACGTCACCACGGGGTCAACAGAGCCATAGCTGTGTGCAACAATATTGCGAGTTGCTTTTATTTGCTGCCATGGGATCTGGTTGTGCTCGTGCCGAAAGTCATCTGACAGTTTACCAGCAAGCTCTCCTATCTGAAGTATGCACAGCGCAACAGCATTGCGATATATTTTGTCGCTCATAAAAATGTCCTGGCTGCGCCCGAACCGTTCCATAGTCTCATCTATCTGCTCGCAGTAGGACAACACATGAGTGATGATGCTGAGGTCTTTATCAAGAGGCTTCATACAGCAGCACCTCATCGTTTTTGATGGACGACAAAAATTCTTTGTCCAGACTTGTGGTCGTTATAAGGTCAACCGAACACCCAAGGGCTTTTTCAAGGTCGAGCAGCAGGCCTGCCAAAGCAAGGCCCCTTATATTGCCCTTGTCTATGCGAAGGTCTATATCGCTGTTCTTTGTAGACTCTCCGCGGGCGTATGAGCCGAATAGGTATACGCGTTCAGCTCCGTACTCTTTTGCAAGAGGACAAACTATATTTTTTATTTCCGGTATTGTGTACACAGCAGACATGGCTTGACCTCCCTCAAAATTATTTCAATATCAGTATACCCTCAACGAAAAGAAAATGCAACTCAATCATCTCTACGTGCTGAGAAGAAAGGAAAACATTTGAACAAAACAAAATATACAGATTATAACGACCTGCCGCTGATGCTGTCTGTGCCGGATGTGGCATCCGTCCTTGGCATATCCCGAGCAGGTGCGTATGATCTTGTGCGCAGTGACGGCTTCCCATCACTGCGTATCGGCTCCCGCATCGTCGTGCCAAAAGAAAGATTCATAGACTGGATAAACGCAAACGCGGGTGCTTAAAATTTGCGCCGCAATAAACAATGAAAAAGCCCTAAAAGTTTCTCTGGCTATTTCGGAGAACTTGTGGTATTTGTGTTTGCTGCGAAGGGGGATGAAAACATGGCAAAGAAAAGAGCAAACGGCGAGGGCAGTATCCGTAAGCGCAGCGACGGTCGCTGGGAGGGGCGCTACACCGCAGGGCGGAATCCTACGTCCGGCAAGCCCATATACAAAAATGTCCTCGGCAAAACTCAGGCCGAGGTTAAAGAAAAACTCAAAATCGCATTGGCGGAGTGTGAGAAGATCGACGTATATAAATCCGCACAATACACCGTCGGTGAGTGGATGGACGTGTGGTTTGAAAACTATGCCGCAATCAAGGTCCGCCCGTCATCGCACCAAACGTACAAAGGGTATATCGAGCACCACATCAAGCCGCATATCGGCAGCATACCGCTCAGTAAGCTGACTACGCTGGACTTGCAGAAGCTATACAAAAAGCTGATGAAGGCCGGGCGCGTAGAGCGCATCGAGGCAAAGAAGCAGCCAAAGGGACTGAGCGCTAAAACGGTACGCAATCTGAATCAGATCATCTCGTCGGCAATGGACATGGCGATAG
>PPYF01660619.1_pt1 | contig 18032 bp, 17 predicted proteins | sample 1559871 | NCBI WGS metagenome assembly PPYF01 (sample SAMN08240021, study PRJNA423297) | Human gut metagenome, whole genome shotgun sequencing project.
TCGTTAAGGTACAGCCAAAGGTGGATTCAATTACTGATCCGGCAAAGCTTAACAAGAGCATTTCCCGGACAATCACCATCAACAAGCCTGGTGAAAAGCCGCAAGTGATTAACCAGACTGCTACCTTCAAGCGGACTGGCAAGACCAATGAGGTTACCGGGATTACAACCTACACGCCATGGGTACTTGACCAAAACGGCCTGACCACGGTTAGTGCTCCGGAAGTTCCTGGTTACACCCCAAGTCAAAAGACGGTTGCCAGCGTTGATAACCCAACCACTAACACCAAGCTGACCGATGTTACGATTAACTACACGGCTAACAGTCAAACTACCCATATCAATTACGTTGATAAGGATGGTGAGACAGTTAAGAGCGATACGGTGAGCGGTAAGACCGACGAAACTGTTAAGACCAACTCCGAAGTTCCAGCTGGTTGGAAGATCACTGATGGTCAGATTCCAGAAACGATCCACTTTACGGGTGAAGAAACACCGGACACGACGATTACGATTGAGCATGATACGACCAGCGTTGATCACATTAAGCCAGTTAAGCCGGGTGACAAGACGCCATCTGGCAAGGTAATCGACGGTGCTCATGAGAGTGACCTGAACCAGACGATCACGCGGACGATCAACGTGACGACGCCAGACGGTCAGACGACCACGACGAAGCAAGTAGCGAAGATCTTCCGTGACGCCACGATCGATGACGTTACTGGTGAAGTAACTTACGGTAGCTGGTCAGAAGACACCTGGGCAGACTTCAAACCGGGTCAACTTGCCGGTTACACGGCTTCCCAAGCGGATGTTCCAGCGGTAACGGTTAAGGATGGTCAAAAGGACCAGACGGTTGATATCACCTACACGGCTAATGAGGGGACGGTTCTGATCAAGTACGTCGACCGCGATGGCAACGAGATCGGCCAGCAAGTGATCACCGGCCATGTTGGCGACACGATCAAGGTAACGCCGCAATTCCCAGAAAACTGGGTACCGGTAGATCCAGATACGGTTCCAGCTGAGGTTCAGATCAAGGAAGAGAACGGCCAGATCATCATCGTGGTTGTTCGCCACGATGAGAAGGATCCGGTTCAAACCAAGAAAGTTACCCGGACGATCATGGTAACTACGCCTGATGGTCAGACGAAGACCATCAAGCAAGTCGTCACGATCAGCCGTCACGGTAACCTGGACCTGGTTACCGGTCAAATTGCTTGGCAGCCATGGACAATCGCGCAATGGGATGTCTTCAAGCCGGCAGCAATTGCGGGCTACATCCCAAGTCTGGCGGAAGTACCAGCGGTAACGGTTGATAGTGAAACGACTGATCAGACGGTCGACATCACTTATGCGGCAGTTGCCACGCCTGCTCAACCAGAGCACCAAGCACCGACGGCTTCAGATACGCCTGACGCCCAGCAAGCAACGAACCAGAAGGCGGACAGCAATGCCCAGCCAGCGGTTACTGTTGTAACTAGCCAACAGACGGCAACTGCTCAACAGGCAGAATCCACTACTAACAGCCGCCGCTTGCCACAAACTGGTAATAGCCATGATGCTAGTGCCTTGGCAGGTCTGGGTCTGGCTTCCCTGATGGGACTGTTCGGCCTGGGCGGTAAGCGCCGCAAGCGTGACTAAGCACTAAAAATTGAAGATTCTTCCATAAATGAAGAAAACTTGAAGAACTAGACTAATCAGACTTAGGCATTAGTCTGGTTCTTTTTTGTTGGTAAATGAGAAAAGGGCGTGAACCACCGTTTGTAAGTAATCAGTCAATAACGATACGTCTAGGCAATCCCGTTGCAGCCTCCTATACTAAAGGCAACTTTAGTACGGGAGGCATTTTTTAATGGAAGAAAAACACGACATTGTGACACCGGTTTTCAAAACGGCAGATTGCAAGAAATAACTTGAACGAATTTAATGACGCAGATTAAGCAAAAAGATCTCAATTGGAGTTCGCCAGTTCAAACATTTGAGAGGCCGTGAATTCAGATACCAGTTAATCTGAATCAATTCATCATCACTAATCTCTTCAATTGGCTGACCCTTAGGAATAAATCGCCGTAACACTCGATTACGATTCTCATTACTACCACGTTCATGCGGAGAATAAGCATGTGCAAAGTACAACGGCATACCGGTACTTTTCTCAATTAATTGGTAGTTGGCGAACTCTTTCCCGTGATCAACCGTCAGTGTCTTGAGATTAGTTCCTAATTGATTAGCTAACTCAAGGATAGCCTTAGTCATTGAAGTGCTATCTCGTCCATCAAGCCGTTTAACGATAGTAAGTCGACTCTTGCGTTCGACAAACGTAGCTACTGCTTGACCTTTGCGCTTACCAGATAAAACTGTATCAGCTTCAAAATGGCCTGCAATATTACGATCAGAAGCTTCAGCTGGACGATCTTCAATCGAACGACCATGACTAAAAGTACCACGAGTTTCTTTAGCCCGCTTACGGCGAATACCATGATCTGGTAAGTCAGTTAAGCTAATCTCTAAGAGGCCTTGATCAACCCAGTTATAGATAGTCTTATAGGCGATCATAACCACATGGGCTACTTGTTCAATTGACCATTTTTGAACCTTGATCTTTTCTTCGATTAGTCGTTTGAGGTTAACCGTTAATGAGCATTTCCGGCCACGATAACCAAGTTTAGTTTCGTGGTCGGCTTGTGCACTAGTCGCATGGTATTCACCCTTTAACCGGTGAATTTCATTAAAGATAGTAGTCTTACTAAAGCCCAGGTAATCAGCGATATATCGAAGAGATCGCTTTTCATGACGAAGCGTTTCGATGACAATGCGGTCTTCAAATGATAAAATAGTGGTGCCCATAAAGGTCCTTCTTTCTAATGGAATGTTGTGACGACACCATTAAAGACCTTTATGGGTTTTTCTGTCCACTAAAATGTTCAATTTAAATTTTACAATCTGCCACATACTAAAATTGAAGAGTATTAAATTATAATGCAATCGAGTCTCCTGTATTACTTTTACCTTTAGATCTAGTATGTTCAGCAACATGAACATTAATATATTTTATTAAGTCTTCATATTGTCCTTTGGCTAACGTGTTTCCGTCATTATCGGATAAGGTTAAGAATATGTCAGTGTATGTGTTATTTACATAGCCTTCAGCATCATCTGGGTTATTCAATAGAAAGTTTGGTTCTACCTTGATTATCGTATGTTCATTAATTGTTAAGTGATGATTGTCTACATACCTTAATCTTTCTTCATTAGTAATAGTACTCATAATATTTTGTTCCTCCTTCATTTTATTGAGCATAGGCCAAGTAAGTCAGGTTCTGCCTGACTACGATTGTTCATTTAAAAATGGATTGAAGTAAGCTATGAAAATGACAAAAAAATACAAATTCAGAATAAAAAACCGGATTTCCAGAAACGGAAGTCCGGCTTTATTTGATTAATATTCTTTTTAATCGATTTAGAATGTCAATGTTGGAGATATATTGATAGTTATTATCATTACTACTATTGAAAAATATATCGTCTGGTATTCCGAAGTATTGTCGATAATTCCAAATAACGTTGTAGTGAATCTTTGCTATCTGGTGACATGTTAGTTGGATTATTAAATTATCCGAATCTGGAATTTTTAACTCCTTAGAAGAAGTTATTTCACACAAATATGCAAAGTCAGGAATGGGAGGATTAAGTTCAGCAATTGTCTTAAAGGCTTTAACTGGTTTATCATCTTTTTTCAGCTTCCTACCTTGTTGATCAATGTAATAAGCAATTCCGTTTTTGTCACGTCTAATATTGTAGTTTTCTTCGTCATCGATATGGACTGGCAACTCTTCGTTAGCTAATTTTCCGAATGGATGGTTGTTTTGTTTTACTGTGTCTTGCAGCGTATATCTAACCCTCGTAACAATTAATAATGACTTGTTGATTTTTCCTTTAATTGTTTGCCAATATCGCTTGTCAATTTTAATTACCTCACTATTTACTTTATTGCTGTGAGTAGCCAAAACTGAGAAAGAATTCTGAAACTCTTTGGAATCAGGAAACCGAGCGATAAATATGTCGCTTATATCTTTGAACATACTATTGTAATGAGCTTTATCGGAATATGTGTTTTGAGAATTGCCAGAATAACCGAGAAATTTTGAAGAAGTTTTATTAAGTGCAATATCTGTAATCATTTCTTCTAGTTCTTTATAGATAACTTTAGGAGCTGTTGATGGATATACCTTTTTGCTACCATCCGTAATCTTATTTTTATTTAACCAATCGCTAAGTGATGTTAATGAATCGTCTGTTATTGATTGACGAAGAGCTTTCTCAAATTCTTCTTCGGATTTAAAACGATTCTTTAAGGAGTCAGCAGCTTTACTGAAGCCTTTATCATTTAGAATACGACTTGCAGTTGTTTTAGAAATAGTAATATTTTCACGATTAACGGAAGAATCTGCTAACCAATCAAATAACTTACTTAGCTTTTCTTCTTGGGTAGAATCGGGTATTTCAGTGAGGATGACCTTGACCAGTTGTGCAAAAGTGATCTTACTCATTAATGTAATGCCTTCTTTATGATGAGAATTAAATAATTTTCTGTAATGGAACTTTGCGGAACCTGGTGGAATCCACTGGGTTCCGTTTTAATGTGTCTGGGACGAATTACGCGTATAACATAATTAAGCGATGCAGCAGAAATGCTAAATTGCCGTTATGAAAAGATGAAAGGAGTGTTGGACAAATGAGTTCATAGGTTAGTAACAGACACACTCAATATCACAATCCTAACGGCGCATTGCGCCGTTCACTGCCGCTCCGTCAAGCAGTTCTCCGAAAGGATGACTTGGAGAACTGTTAAACACCGGTGGGATTTGTATTTGAGAGCCAATTTCATCAGTAGTCAAAAGGAGTATATCAAGCATGGAAAAATGAAAATTCCTTGTCTACATTATACTTCAACATTTATCCAACATAGAAAGGAGGACTTTATATGTCAGAAAAAAATACAAAAGATAGTCTTCATTATATTAAATCCAAAATTCAAGATATGAGTCATTCGACCAAGCCACTTCATCGGGTAATTACTTCTTTAGCTAAAAAGTTGTTAAAACGGTTGGATGACGAAAACCAAGATAAGATTCTGAAGGTGCTGGATAAGTATCTAAAAGTAGCAACATTACTAAGCCAACTATCACGTAAGTGGACTTTTACGATTCACTGGGCATTTACAGTATGTAATCCCAAAATTAATGATGAAAGTAATCCTGCGTACTCGCCGGTCTACATTGAGCATCAATGTAAACTGCCGCCTGACTGCTTCGGAGAAATGTCGGCATTGGAAAGTGGTCAAGGTAATTTAATTCATCATAGAGATAAACTCGTCGGTGATGATCGCTTTACTAATATTGCTAATTTTGGCACTGCCTTTAATGAAAAAGGTGAAGTAGTCAAGACGGACGAAAAAGGTCATCCGGTCAGAGACGGTTTCTTCGGCTGGGTAGCCAGCCTAATTGATGGTTTAATAAATCGAGTTATTCAGAATCAAAAACGAGACCGACATGCTGAGGCTCACATGATTGCACATACTCGAGATTATGACGTTGACGAACGAGAAAGTAAACCAAAGCATAAGGAAGCACATATTCAAGGGGTGCTAGACTTACCAATGTTAATGAGTCGTTATCAAATCATGCAGGCACTTGGTTTTAACTTTGACGATTTTGTTGAAGCATTTAAATGGATGGATGAGAATATTCAAGACACAGATGATTTGATTAAGCGAATGGAAACGTTCCTTGATTCACTGCTGGGATCAATCAAAAATTTCAATATTCCCGAACATTTTAACGCTAGTCTTCAATATTTAGTGCATCAAAGTAAGCAAGCAGTTAAGGATCAAAAAGCGGCTTATTCAACAAGTGAAGTTCTTTCATGGCTACCAGATGAATGCGGCCAAACTTATGAAACAATTGCGGGAGTTAATGATAATCAGTTAGTGGCGGAAGGCATTCATGCAGAAATCATTCAGATACTACAGTCACCGTTCAACCGGGCACACCATACAATGGAAAAGTATGTTGGTGAGAGTAAGTTATTTAACATTGAAATGCTAGAGCAGCTACACAAGCTAGGAACAAAGAAGGTAGGAAGTACGACTCTTTCTAAAAAGTCCATGAACAACATCTTTAATCAAATTATGATCTGGTTACGAGAACGAAAAATTGAATTTACCGATTGGCAACTGTTGTTACACGCGTCTTTTGAAGATGCTGATGCCGATTATTTACTAGGAAATATTAATTTTATGAAGCGAGTTAGTGCAGTCATTGAAAGTGAGAAGCAGGCAATTATTGATGATCCGTCTTTTCAACGCAATATGCTGACGGTTGCCGTATTAGCTCAAACTGGTGGTATTGGGAAAACGCGGTTAGCTAACGCAATGTCTGTTGCAATTGATAAAGGGCGAAAACCATTTTCGGTGGTAGCTAAATCAGACGGAATCACTTTTGACCCATTTCAGGGCTATGAAAACCAAAGTAGCGTTGTCATGGATGAGGTTTCACCAGCCAGTTTTACTTGGGAATCTTTCAAGGATTCGCTTGATCCTCACAAGATGCCAGCAGTAAGTTCGCGATACCATAATGCTTTGCCTTGGAATGTTAAATATTGTTTTCTTACCAATGTGTTTGCTCATGGTATTACCGATTTTGTTAACGACTTATTGCATTATGCGAAGGGCGTCAGCAAGCTTGGTTATCTTGATAAGGATTATCAAGATTGGAAATTAATTTTAAATAATGTGAGTGCTGGAAAAAGTTATGTAGCACAACTTAGTCAAGTGTTACGACGAATCCCGTTTGTAATTAACATAGCGGCCACGCCAAACGGACAGGGAACAATGATTACGGTTTCACGAATAAATTATCAACCTGGTTCAGGACCAGTTAGTCATTATGATTACGTGCATACTAAGCGAAGTCAGCACACTTTTCGGACGGTTATCAATGAAAATTTAACTGATGATGATATGACGAAGCTAGCAAAGAAAGTTATTTCAATGATGAAAGAATTAGAATCAAGTGCTAAAAAAGCATTTCAAGCTCATCCAGGGAAACTACTTGATGAAATTGATGGATTTGTCGGTGAAAAGTGCGACTTTCATGTGCGGTATAAGCAAAACGGCGATCCTTATTTGGTAGATAGTAATTCACCTGAAGAGGCCAGCTATGGAGAGTCTGTAAAGAAGACGGTTGAACCTCGTTATAATCTCATTACACGTCTATCTAATACCGAGATGAGTACGTGGGATGGCAAAGGCAAGAATGTTAATTCACAAATTAACCAATTAGACGCGTTTTTACAAGGATATGAAGTACCAGTCGAGCATGATGGGTACAACAATATTATGACAATTAAATTAACAAAGGAGGGTCTCGACTACTATCACAAAAATGGAACCAAGTTTTGGCGAATGCTTAATTCCACCAGTAAGATTGGTGAGAACAGTAAGCTTGTCACGGTTCAGACTAATGAAAGTATTTCTAATTTTAGGATTAAATAAAGGAGTATACAAACATGAATATTAATAATAACAAGAATGAAAACCCAGTACCTCTTGTAGAAATGGGACCTATTTTTGTCCTGCTAGATGTGCTAACTCGTTTGACTCTTAAAAATCAATATATTGAAGAAGGAGGGATTGTAATTCCTAAATCTGGCGAATCGTTTGCGGATGTGGACCCAATAGCGCTGTTGAAAGTTCGTAATTGGATGGGTGAACATGGCGAACTGTTTGATACACAAGGTTATGCTCGATTGGGAGAAGAAACCGTTGATTCGTGGTGCAAGTTTCTACTCATTAATTTAGATCAATTCAATGACTTCCTGTCTAGATACTCAGTGGCAGAGAAGATATTCCTACGTGGCGCGTTCTTTGAAGTGATCAATGATCAAGAAGTACAAGACGAATTACGGCAATTATCAAACAAGATTAAATCTTCAAGGAATCAATCTAAGCAACATTTACTGAATTTGTTCGCTTTATCTGAAATGGTGCGAGAGCAAATGTTCAACAACACTTATAGTGCCCAAGCATTTAACGGCTTAGAAAAAATGGAATTACGACAAGATTTCTTTTCTGCTTTAGGACCGGTTGGGTTGTTTTGGAATGGTGAACCAAATAAGCTAATTTCGTCTGATGAAATTGAAAAATTAATGAGCGAATGTGATGTCAGTCAGGAAGAGTTTACGAAGTTCTATATTCTTAATGCTCAAGAACGATGTGTTATGTATAACTACTGTCAACTATTCTGAAGAGAGGAGTTTGCTAATATGGAAAATCAGAGTACAAAAAAAGACTTTGCAACCGACCAAAGTAATGCAAAGTCCTTGTCAACTAACCTATTGAATTGTCAACACCCTTATTATGACACAAGTGGATTGTCAATGAAAGGTAAAGGTGATCGATCTACCGTTGACAAGGAAGAATTAATGTCATTAGGATTCCGTCGTAATCAGGCTAAAACTATCTTACATGATGCCCGTCAAGTCATGGTAAAGAGAGGGAAAAACTTTTGGGCAAATCCTCGACTAGAGGTTGCACCACGTGTTATTGTAGAGAAAGTCATCTTAGGATTTCCTTTACGAGGTGAATCCAATGGCCACAACTAAATATCAATCGGTATATAAACAACCAGCAACAAACGGACACAAAGCGTACTTCTACTATAGCCTGTATCTTGGCCGTGATCCTTTAACCGGCAAAAAGATTATTAAGAAATCACGACTTGACAGTCGAGGTAACCGATTTAAGACTGCTCGTGATGCTCACCTGGAGGTTGAACGTCTTCAAGAAGAGTATCGTAATGGCAAAACTATAATGACGAAAGATGTTACTGTTGGCAAATTTATTAATGATGTATTCAAACCTACTTATAAGACTAATGTTGAGGAAAGCACATGGATGTCACGTCAACCTATCTTTAAGAGTATTATTAAATGGTTTGGAAATATGCATCTTTCAAAGCTACAACCGAGCGATTGCCTGAAATTCCGAAATTGGTTGTTAGATGACGGTACTGGTTATTCACAATCATTTGCTTCTATAGTTTACGGCTTGTTTCGCCAAATTTTAGACACAGCAGTTGAGTTAGATTACCTATCTCAGAATCCATCACGACAAAAGAAAATTACGGGAGCAATTTCAAAGGGACATCATATAATTAATTATTGGACCTTGGAAGAGTTTAAGCAGGTAGTTTCTAAATGCTATCTTGGTGACGTTGAAGGTGCCTTGGCATATACCGTGCTTAACTTATATTACTTTACGGGAATGCGTGTATCTGAGGCATTGGCGCTATGGTGGAATGATGTCGATTTAGATCATGGGTATATCAAAGTAGATCATACTTTAACAAACACAAAAGACCCAAGTAAGAAGCGCAAAAACTATACAAAAACAGTAAGTGGAATGCGAACGATCGATATTCCACAGGATCTGGTTGAACTTTTAAAGTGGTGGAAAAAAGTTCAATATGATAACTTACCTCAAAAGGGTGATGATCATTATGTTTTAAGCGCGACTGACCAGCCGATGCATCGTTCAAGCGTGAATAATATTGTAAATAGGTATGCTGATTTGGCTGGTGTCCACCGAATTCAAGCTAAGGAACTTCGGGCATCACATGCTAGTTTGCTTATTAATAAGTACAATGTGGACATTTTAGCAGTGTCGCAACGTCTAGGCCATGCAAAACCAACAACAACATTAAAATATTATGCTGAAATGTGGCGTGGTCGCAATCGGGAAGTTGCCGATCAATTGAACGGAGCTATGAGCAATATGTCGCATCCTGATCATTCACTAGTTAATTTTTCGGGTAATCAGTACGTTAAGATGTAAGTAGGTTGTCTACCGTTTTTCTACCGTAATTGAATTAATGTGGCCTAATCGTTGATATAGCAGTATTCCTGAGAGGGCTTCTACATAAGAATACGAATAATTCAGCTTTTGCGCTAGGATAAGGAATCCCGGTATAACGGCTTTTAGCGGGACTGCACCAATTCAAAAATAAGCAAAAACTGGGTTGTTCCCTACCAAAAACCCTACCAAAAATTAGCGATTGTAATCATTAAATTGGCAGGTCTATTTAAGATAAACATTGGGATTAGATAGGATAACTTGAAAGATAGTTATTCTATTTTTTATGCCGTTACCTACCAAATTTATTATTTTTGTAATATTTGCTTGTTTTGGTCAAAGTAAGCAACTGTTGGCTACCTTATCGTTGATTGATAAGGTAGTCATTTTTGTTTCTTTTTGATGATGCAAAAAGAAATTGCTGGTCCAGCTGGCAAGTTCAGCTGGTCGGTGTTGTTACTTATGTCGAACACATAAGTAAATCAGATATAGAATCTCGAAATGACCTTGAATGCAATCTCAAGGTACTCATTTTCGAATGTAATATCTGATTGCTCGACAGGGTGAAGGGGAGCTAGCAAGGCGCCCCTCCAAGCATTAGTTATGTATTACAAACTCGTTTGGTATTACTAACTTAATTGCTTGCGAGTCGTATATGATCAGAGATATAATATATTTGAAGAATTTGGTACCTACCAATTAATTATTGGTGGGTACCAAAAATATACGACCCGACGATTACGGAAATTTAGTCAGTCGTTGTCGCGAGCACGCGAAGACTGAAAATTTCTTTTGCTGTTAGGCAAAACTAAGGAGGTTATTGAGAATGAAGCCATTAAAGAATAAGTTAATTCAGGCTCGTTTAAGTGAGGATGAGTTGGCGGATTTTGATGAAGTGAAGCATGAATTGGGGCTTACTGGTAACTCAAAGGCAATGCGCCAAATGATTCGTGATGAGAAATTATTAATGCAAGCAACTGATGAGTGTCACAATGACAACTATGATGCAGTTACAATTTTAGTTCAGCAATTAAATAATCAGGGTAGGTTGCCGTTAGTTGAAGCATTGTGTGGGTTAACAAATTCCAAGTCATTAAGCGAGTTAAAGATAGTTCGGGACCAGTACGCTGATATTCAGCAGCAACTTGAAGGTATTATGTACGTGGCGACCAAATCAGGAACCAATTTAAATCAAATCGCTCATGTTTTGAATACCGCAAAAGGGCAAGCAGAACAAGAGAACGCTGATTTAACCGATAGTGATTTATGGAATTGGGTAGCTAACCAACTTGTTCAGAATAATCGGATTTTAGCAGAGTTACACTCTAAAATTGACGAGTTTCAAATTAAGGTAGGACTTCTCAAGAAAGCGAATGATAGATATGACAGTTCTCGAAACGCACTCGTGTCGTAGTAGTTACGGACGGTTGCAATATCTATTTCAGGAACCACCCCATAGCTATCAAAAGACATCGCGGCGAGTATTAGCGTGTAGCGGGTTCAATATTAAGCTACTGCATGACCAACATGGACATATCGCAAACACACAAAATGGTGCGTATTTGGAAAAGCAATTTAAAGCTAATCTGCAGAAGGCCCATAATCCTAAACGTAAATACCAAGCACAAACATTAATTATCTCTTTTTCACCCGATGAATTTGATACTACTGACCTGAGTGAACAGGCAAACCAAGCTTTAATGCTTGTCAAACATTATGTTCATCAACATTTTGCCGATGCACAATCAGTAATCGCCATTCAGGCTGATGGGGACGGCGGTAAGCTACATGCTCATATTGTATTTAATACCGTAAGACCTAATGGCCGTACAGTACCAACTAACCGCTTTAACATATATAAATTAAGAACCAACTTTGATCATGAAATGATAGCTAACTATCAGCGAGTAACTGGCAATAGTTGGACTAACCCTATATCTAAACAACAGAAACGGCAAGATATAGATAATATAGTGACGCGTTCGCAGTGGCAGAAGAGCCTAAAGAAGATAATCAACCAAGTTAAGAATGAGGTTGATTCCCTAAGAGAATTTGTCCACCTATTAGGCACCCAAGGAATTACGATTACTGAGCGCAAGAAAGGGACTGCTTGGACATATCATCAAACCATTAATGGAAAAGAATATAAAGTTCGGGATTTTTATCAACGGGTGAAAAAACAAACCGGTGAGGTGATATCAACACGCGGACTAGGACAGAGCTTTACTAAAAGTAACTTAGAACAATGTTTTGCACAGAAACAGGAGGAGCGAACAAATAATGAACAAAACGAACAACTTGCAAAAATCAAAACCATGGCCGCAGATGCCCGAGCACGATCTCAGCGTCAACAGCAACAATTCAAATTCAATCAACATCAACTCCAAGCCACCAAAATTGAAGAACAGGAACAAAGAGATGGACTTAAAACTCGACAAACTCATAGAAGACAAAGCCAGTCACGACGACTTGAAGAGCTTAGCCGACAAAAAAGACGTGCAACAATTGCACGACGACTTGCTACAGCAAAAGCAAAGTCTCACAAAACAGCTTCAGGACCAGACCTCTAAGGTGACACAGACTGTCACAGATGCGCACGATATTGGTTATGGTGATGGCTTGGGCAAGCGCGTTGATGCTCTTAGTCAAAAATATGATGGACTAGAAACTAACATTAATCTTAGGGAAAATCGTTTAGATCAAAAGACTCAGCAGTATATCGCTAAACTGGCTGACCTGAATCAGATTGGTCGATATTTACAAACTTATACCAAGACAATTAATCAGCAACAAGTACCAGTAATGCGTCAACTAATTTTAGCGATGCAACAAGGTATCACGATTGATACTTCTAATGTGACTAAATCGGTGTACCAAGAGTTCCAAGCCTTAACCGGCCATACTATCCAGGAGGTTATCAAAACGGCAGTTAGTGATGGTTTTAAAAAGGACCGTCATATCGCACAAAAGGCCAGCGAGTCGGCGCAATTATCGGCAGATGTGGCCGAAAATGCGGTTACCAAACTCGAACAAAGTATTCATAAACTTAAGTGGCTATCATACTTTTTAATCGTGGAAGCCATGCTCGCAATCTTATTAGTGACAGTAGTACCAGGTGGCTGGGCAAAATTTTTTGTCATGTGCTTCGTAATCTTACTAATGTACGGTTTAGATCGGAAATTAATTAGGGAGGAAAAATGAGTTTCAACGTGGACAGTTTCTCTGATGCAAAATTAGATGAACTCTTAACCAGAGTTACTAAAATTCCTGAATGGGAACTTAAAAATACACAATCAGAACGTGAAAATAAACGGATACGTCAAATACAGATACATCTGAAAATGATTAGGCAAGTGGAAAAGCAAGAACAACGTCAAAAATTAAGGCAACGAACTAAAAATACGAATTCTTCTTCAAGTAAAAATCGTAATAATGATAATGACCTAGGACTATAAAAAGGCCCAACAAAGTGTTGAGCCATTATTATGAAATTACTTTAAAGAATAACTCAACAGAAAAAACCGCCCAGCTCGAAAGCTGAACGGTTGGTCAAGGTTGCTAATCCATGCTATAATATAACCAGCTAAAGTTTGAATATTATATTCAACAATTGGGCTGATAGATTAGCGGATAAAGCGCCCTTGTTCTAGTGTACTGCAATACACCACCAGCGAGGCGCAACCAAGAAATTCCGTAATAATCTCACGGCCTTTCATAAAGGTTTGCGTGCATTGGTGGTTACCAGTGCACTTTTTTATTATAGCAATTTTTGAAGTGCAAGGTCAATCGCTTCAGGGAGTAAGTAACAGCGAATCAAAACATCGCAAGCTTCCGGACCAGCAGTCAGTGGGTCGAAATCTGTGCTAAGCGCAGATTTCGCTTCTCGTAAAAGTTCCCAATTAGAAACCAAGTTTTGCTCAGCTTTGATTTGGTCGAAGGTGTACGAGCCAGAACCGTTGCCCGTGACAGAGTCCTCAGTAAAGAGTTTGTCCTCAAGGTGGGCACAGAATGTGTCCCTATTTTCCTTTATCCTAACTGATAAGGATTTTCGTGAATAATGCTCTTCTAAGTAATTAATCACATCCCTAAATTTATGTGGGAATCAGTAGCCAAACGGATCGAAACGTTACGCGCTCAAATTATTGCTAAATTAGATGCTCAATTTACGGAGTTGAAGTCAGATAATGACGCATGATTTAAACAAAACCGCCGCCTTCCGGGAGTTGGAAGACGGCGGTTTTAGCGTTTAATTACGGATTAAAAGAAGGTCTTGGACAAAGTTGCGACCAGGATCAAGAGCAACACCGAAGAAATTCCGGCGGCCACGAGGGCGATCTTGCCGCGGGTGAAGAGCACGGAGAAGTTCACGTTCATCCCCAAGGCGGCCATTGCCATCCCTAGGAGCAGGTAGGCTAATTTGACCAGACTTGGTACCAACGCGGCCAGGCCCGGGATAAAGGTGCCGGCCACGCTGGCCAGGATAAAGCCGAGCATGAACCACGGAATCGGCACCGGCTGCTTTTCACCGGTCGGGTTGGCTTGCCGGGTCGCCTTTTGGTACCAGATCCCGACTAAGATCGCGACTGGGGCCAAGAGCAGGATCCGCGAAAGCTTGGTGATGATCGCCGTATCAAGGCTGACCGGGCCCCCGGCGCTCCCAGCGGCGACGGCGTGGGCGATTTCGTGCAGGCTGCCCCCGGTCATCACCCCAAATTGCAGGGCGGTCATGTGCAAGAGTGGCTTGAGCCCGATTTCGATCAGGGTAAAGAGTGTCCCGAGGATCGCCACGATCGCTACGGCAACCACCTCATTTTCCTGGTGGCGCAACTTGGTGGCTGGATCGTCATCGCTGGTTAATTGCGATGAAATCCCCATCACAGCGGCGGCCCCGCAGATCCCGGTCCCGCTGGCGGTCAGGATCGCTAAGTGGCGGTCGACCCCGAAGCGGCGGGCGAGCTGGTAGGTGACTAAAATCGTGAAGGTCACGACCACGACGGCCAGGGCAATCGTCTTGATCCCGGCTTGGGCCAGGGCAATCAAATTGAGCTTAAAGCCCAGCAGGATGATTCCGAGACGCAGGAACTTGTTGGCAATCAGGCCAATTCCCGGCCGGCTGTAATCCAGGACCGGGCGACCAACTTGCATCACCATCCCTAACAAGAGGGCGATCACTAAGGCACCAATCACCTTGAGGTAGGGGAGGGTGGCCAGGTAGCTGCCGGCCAGCGAACAAATTAAGGTTAAGAGCGCGGCGCAAGCAAAGGGCCAGCTAAATATCTTCTTGAGCATTTCACTTTCTCCTTTCCGAATTGACATCCGGATTTTTTTACATTCTTAATGTACCATGCTAGACTGATAAATAAAAATTATGATTTCTTTCTTGTAAGTTAGTTTTCCTTATGAAAGGGGCAGGGCGATGGAAAATTTACTGGACCACCGGTTGACGACCTTAATGGTGGTGGCGCAGACCGGCTCGTTGACCGCCGCCGCTCAGCAGCTCTTTATCACCCAGCCGGCCGTCTCCCAGCAGCTGGCCAGCCTGGAGGCCGATCTAGATGTCCCACTGTTGGTCCACCACGGGCGCCGGGTCAAGCTAACGCCGGCGGCCACGGAACTAGTGGCCTACGCTAAACGGCTCGGGCAGGACAATCAGGCGGTCTTAAAGCGGCTCCGCTTGGCCCAGACCCCGCCGTTGCGCTTGGGGGCGACCCGCTCGCTGGGGGCCTTTTTACTGCCGCAGCTGCTGGCCAAGGTGATCGCGGCCGGCTACCAGCTGGAAGTGACGATTGAAAATACCGCTGTCCTGTCCCAGCAGCTGCTCGCCGGTCAATTAGATGCGGCCTTGATCGAGGGTAATTATTCGCGGCAGGACTTTGCCACCGCCCCGTTGGGCAGTGCGCCCTTTATCGGCGTGACCGCCCAGGCCGAGGCGCCAGCGACATTGCCAGCCTTGCTTGACCAGCTTTTGATCGTCCGCGAAGCCGGCTCGGGGACCCGCGAGATTTTGACGACCTGGCTGGCGGCGCACAACGCCCAGCTGAGTGATTTTCGCCAGACCTTAGCCTTAAGCAGCCCGACGGCGATCATTGAATTACTTAAGCAGGGGGTCGGGATCAGCTTTATGTACCGGGCCCTGGTGGCCAACGAATTGGCCCGGGGCGATTTGTTTGAATTGCCGCTGGCCGGCTTTCCGCTCGAGCATCCCTTGAATTTGATCTACTTAAAGGAAAGCTCCTTTGCCGCCGAATTTAGTCCCCTGGTGGCGACCGCCCGGGAAATGCTGGGAAATTAAGTTCTGGTTAAGCTTGGGGACCAACGGTGGTCAGGTCCGGTTGCGTTCGGTAAGCTAGAACTATTTATAGAAGGGGGCAATTTGATGTTGCAGACACGGTGGTTGACGTTTGGGGTGGCTTGGCTGATTTTGTGGAGCGTAAGAGTCGCCTGACAATTGTTAAACGGCTCCATGGCCGCGGCAGTCAGTCCATGACTCAAGCCGTACTTGAACTAGCTAATCAACTTCAAGACAAGCTCAAGACGCTTACCGTGGATCATGGTAAAGAGTTCGCTAACTATCAGACAATTGAACGGCAATGAACTCACGGCCACTCAAATGTTTGAACTGGCGAACACCAATTGAGATCTTCTTGCTTAATCTACGTCACTAAATTTGTTCAAGTTATTTATTTCAATCTGCCATATATAAAAAGACATTTGCAAGGCTTTCGTCATGCAAATGTCTTAATTATTTATACTGGATGTTTTCAAAAACAAGGGAGATTAACGTTGAAATCAAATTTAGTTAGCGCCGTTTGTAAAGTCGACAACCATCCGACCAATGATCTTGCCGGCTTTCATTTCGTCAACAATGTCATTGATTTCACTTAACTTCCGGGTGTGAACGATTGGGTCGATTCCACCATCAGCAGTTAATTGGAAGGCCTCGGCGAGATCTTGACGGGTACCAACAAGTGAACCAACAATTTCGATACCATCAAGGACAGTCTTTGAAATTGGAACATCAATGTTGCCCTTTGGAAGTGAAACGGCAACAACCTTACCGCCAGCCTTAACTGAAGCAAGTGCTTGATCGTAACAGATTGGAGCAGTAGCGGTAACAACAGCAGCTTGAGCGCCACCGATCTTATCTTGGATTTCCTTTGCTGGGTCAACCTTTGAAGAATTGATAACGAAGTCCGCACCAACTTCCTTGGCTGATTGAAGCTTTTCATCACTAATATCAACAGCGATTACGTGAGCCTTGAAGACATTCTTAGCCCATTGAACACCGAGGTTTCCAAGACCACCGGCACCATAAATAACGATCCATTGTCCTGGGCGAATTTCACTAGTCTTGATGGCCTTGTAAGTAGTAACACCGGCGCAGGTTACTGAAGTTGCCTTAACTGGATCCAAGTTTTCAGGAACTTTAACAGCATAGTCAGCTTCAACGATACAATATTCAGCCATTGCACCATCAACGGTGTATCCAGCATTCTTAACTTCACGACAAAGTGATTCGTTACCGCTGACACAGTATTCACAGTGACCACAGCCAGAGAAGAACCAAGCAACTGATACTCGATCGCCAACTTTAAGGCTAGTAACTCCTGGAGCAACCTTAACTACTCGACCAACACCTTCGTGACCAGTAATCCGACCAGGAACTTTACCGAAATCACCAGAAGCAACGTGTAAGTCGGTGTGGCAAAGACCACAGTATTCCATCTTAACTAAAGCTTCACCGGCTTTAAGGTCACGTAAATCAACATCTTTAACATCAAAGTAGCCATCACAGGCATCACGTACTACAGCAGCTTTCATAATTGACATCTCCTATATTCTAATCAATAGACATTTTCTTTAGGAGTTTCAAATATATTTGATTTCCTGAACACTTTTACTATAGTCTTTGGCCTGTACCTTTGCAAGCGGTTTCTTAAAATACAAACGTTTGCACAATAAATTTTTTTTGGCAGATTTTATCATTCCAGAACCGTGTTGTTATTGAAACGCTTCATAGTGAAGGACGTTCCTTGCAATACATCGCTAACTACTTAGGCTTTAGTAAGACCACCATCTTTAACGAACTTCACCGGCTAAATAGTGAGTACCGGGCT
>PPYF01593633.1_pt1 | contig 18023 bp, 17 predicted proteins | sample 1559871 | NCBI WGS metagenome assembly PPYF01 (sample SAMN08240021, study PRJNA423297) | Human gut metagenome, whole genome shotgun sequencing project.
TCTTTTTTCGGTGGAAAAGAAATTTCATATTACGATTTGTTTATAGTTCTATTATGGGGAATACTTGCTTTCTTATTAGCACTATGTGCCTTAACCAAGAGGGAATGATTAAAATGGAACTAGAAACTGCGAAAAATTATGAAAATGTTTATTTCTTAATAATAGTAAAATATTGACTTAAAATATTTATTATGTTACCATAAATTTGTAGTTCAGTTTTATTCTTCTATATGAAGAATTATGATTTTTTTCTGACCATAAGGCTAGAATAGAATTTTGAAGTATTGATACTTAATTAAAAAGTGCGTATATCAAAAGCATTCAGGAAGAAATTCTTTGAGTGCTTTTTTTATTGCCTTTTGGAAAGGAGAAGAAAGAAAAAATAAAAGCAGAGAGAACGATATGAAAACCATAATGGATTTTTGTATCGTTTTTTGTATGTGCAGAAAGGAGTATGGTAGTGTGAAGAAAAGTGACTTACAGCGTGCAAGGAAAATTTTACGCACAGAATTTGGTTCCGACTGGAAACAGATTGTACAGACGTTAGGGACAAGAGAACTTACGCATTGTGTAGGACAAGACCTGACTTCTTTTATGGCATTTCCGGAACGGGCAGAAGGCGGCAGCAATCAGTGGCGAGGAAACTGTTCCCCACAAGTTGTAGCGAAACTTATTCAGTTTGTAAAAAAATGTAGGCAGTATGAAAAGAAGAAGGATTTTTTATTTCTGGATCCTATGAGTGGTTCGGGAACTAGTCAAGATGTGGCAGAGAAATTAAATATTCCCTCTGTCTTATATGATTTAAACCCACATCCGCCAAAGGGGATTGGAAATTGGAATGCATTGAAAGATGAAGTTGTGCATAGTGCAGACCTAATTTTTTTCCACCCTCCGTACCATGATATTATCCGGTATTCCGGAAATATGTGGGGGAGACCTCATAAAGATGATTTGAGTAGATGTGAAAATTATGAAGATTATATTGAAAAACTGAACTATGTAATCAAAAAATTGTATTTCAGCCTAAGACAGAATGGGTATCTAGCGATTTTGGTAGGAGATATCCGGCAGAAAGGCATCTTCCATTCTATTGCAGCAGATATGCTTCATATTGGAAATATGAAGTCCTGGATTGTGAAGGGGCAGTTTCATTGCACTTCCAGTAAGAAACAATATTCTGGAAAACCTTTTATTCCTATTGTGACAGAAACATTGGTACTTTTTCAAAAAGAAGAAATTTTTCTTGTACCATTTTCAATCAGAAAAGAGGGAATATTTCGGATACAAGAGCAAGATTCCATTGCACTGACGTGGTTTCATTTATTGCGAATGACAATGGAACAGTTAGATGGACATGCGACGTTAAAGCAGTTGTATCAGGAATTAAGAGAGCACCCAAAAGCCAAGAGGAATAAAAACTATGAGGCAAGAATTCGGGCAACTTTATATGAACATGCCGATTGTTTTCTGCCTTTAGCAAGAGGAACTTTTCGGCTAAAGTACCAATAAGAGGGAGGTGTGCATGAAAGATGAAACAATGGCAGGATATTATCAGCTGCTGATTGCGATTTTTTGTAATCTAAATGCAAGAGAGGCCAGATATCTTTATGATTATGGACCGGCTCACCCAGTCTGCAGAAGAATGTTATACAGAAAATTAAAGCATCAGAAACAGGAGGGATGTCTTTCTGAGAAAGAAATTTTAGAAAGGCTGGAACAGATGGAAAAGAATGGATGTTTTTACAGAAAAAAGAAATGCACATGAGGATATCTTTCTTCAAAAACTGGCGATTTTTGTCCATTTTAGGAGATGAGAGTTGGAGATCTCCGGAGAAAAAGTACTATTGTGTAAAAAGTGAAAAAGGCTGCATACATGTTATTGAACAAATAAAGTTATCTATCGAAAGAGAGTTGGTAAACATTATGGAACGGATAGAGGAAAGAGGACCAGAGCCTTCAAAAGAATGGGAAGATGTTTGGCGAAAGAAACTGTATGAATGGAAAAAGGTATATCAGTTTGGAGCAGAAGAAAATCAGACCACAGACGGAAACGTGCTAAATCGAATCCGAAAGGAATTATTGCAAGTTTGTGAGAACTATTTTTCTGGTACAACTGCTTATGACGGGTATAAGAAGAAAATTCCGCATACTGTTAAAGAGGATTATATGGCAGGAGAAATGGAAATTCTTGGAACTGCACAAAGACTGGTAAAGAAATATACGCAGAGCCAGAAATTTCGATATATACTTGTGAAGCGTCCTTGGCTAAGAAGAGCAGATCAGAGAAAACTTCAGGTGGATCTTTTAATAGGAAGAATCCAAAAATTAGAGATTTGCGTAAAAAAGAAAGATATTCTTGGAATGCGTATCTTTTCAAAAGAAGATGAACTGGATAAAATGCTGACAGAAGTTTATCAAAAAATAAAAGAACTTCCAAGAACAAGTAATAGCGTAGAAAGCGCCGGAAATAAGAAACGGTCCAGTTGGAAAAATCAGATGATATTAGAAGAATTTATTTGTTAATTGAAAGGAGGAAACAGGGTGACAGATCAGAAAATGATTGCAAGTATGGTAGGTGATTTTTATGGCGTATATCTTGGAAAATCCATGTTGGGAATTCAGGGACTTCTAAAGAAGTATCATAACCATAAATTTATTATTACTTTGATTTCTAATTTAGAAACCACAGTAGAAATTGATATGCACAAAGCAATGCATGAGATCTATGATTTCTATAAGAAACATAGAGGAAAAGGCCAAAGAGAGGATAGCGAATGGGAACAGATCATAGAAGAGGCCGGTAAAATTGGAAAAAAATATGAAGGAAATGCGTGGTGTAAGCAATTCCTGATCCAAATGATCAGTATTATTGAGGAAGAAGACAAGGAAATCAGAGCAAAAAGAAAAGAATTAAAAACAGCAGCATGATAGGAAGGGGATCCCCCCTTCCTGTTTTTATAGGAGGAAATAAGAATGCTTGGAAAAATGATAGAAAATACAAAAGATTTGAATATGGTTGCAGACCGTTTAAGAGCAAGAGGTGAAATTTTACGTTTGCAGGAACTTTGTAAAGAATGGCTGATACCGGCAAAAGATATACAGGATTTTTTACAGGGAAAAAGACTTCGTCTGGCAGAAATTCCATTGGCAGAAAAAAATTTTTCGACTGCCTCTGAAAAGATTGCGGAAGAAATGTATCAATTTGAAGGACCTGGATTAGCAGTAGCTTTAGGACAGTATCTTATGGAGCACTGTGAAGATGAAATCCTTGGAGGGCAGATACTGCTCCCACATAAATCTTTGGAAAAAGGAATTAATTTCATTCTGCAAAAGGTATATGAAGAATCCAGGGACTACATACATAAGAATAGAAATGGGCAGAATAGTGTAGGAGTCGCAGTTAGTTCAGAAAAAGTATACCATTGGCTGGAGGAATACTATGCGCTAGATGATGCTGAGGAAGAACGGAAAAAGAAAGAGGAAGAACAGGAAAGAAAAAGAGAAGCACAAGAAAAACCATCTGTAAAAGTTATGACAACGTCTGCAAAGAAAAGTAAGTCAAAAGCGGACAGTCAGCTTTCTCTTTTTGATATGTTGGAAAATGGAGAAAAAGTGGAGGAATAAAATGATTGCGTATAAAGCATTTCAGAAAGATTTGAGTTGTTTGGGATATCAATATCGGGAAACAGAATGGAATTATACAAAAAAAGCTATCTGCAGAAAAACGGGCTTTCATTGTGCGGAAAACCCTTTGGATTGCCTGATTTACTATAGTAATCCGTCCTTGGCACAATATTGTGTGGTTGAGGTTGCAGGAGAACGTCAAGAAGAAGGTGATGACAGCAAAATTGCATGTACACAGCTTCGGATTCTCAGAAAATTGACGTTGTTGGAACTTTTAGTAGAAGGGGTTGCATATATGCTTCAGTATCCACAAAGAAGACTGAGTAAAATCGTGCAGGTAGAAAAGGGAACCTCTTTGAATGGATTTGCGGTAATACGCGGAAAACACCCTATCGGAAAAGGAAGGCAAGGCACAATTCTGCTTTTCATTAGGGAAGATTGTATAGGTAAGATTATGGATTTTTCAATCATCATAATTGACGGAAAACAATACGTTCCCAATGTTTATTATGATTTTAAAGGAAGAGAGGCAGAAGGATAGTATGAGGAAAAAAGAATTATTAACAATCTGCTGCTTGCAGGCAACAAGGAAAATGCGAAAGTTTGCAAAAAAAGAAAAAAAAAGATGCCGGAAACAGAGAGTGCGAAAGAAAATACAACAGTTTGACGAGGAAGTATATGTTAGGGTTTGTAAAAAAGGAGAGGTTTTGGCAGTTTCATTTTTCAATGTAAAAGAGATGTTAGTTCAACAGGCACAGCCAAAACTCGTTGTATTTTTAAATAAAAAAGAACGGACATATCTTTCTTATATTCCTAAAGAAGCAAAGTGGCAAACAGCCATGCTTATCAAAATACTGGGATATTTTGATAGAGAACTATATTACTGTACCAAGAGGGATTGGGCATTATTCCGGAAATATTTTGATACAGAATGCAGTAGATGGACACCTTTGAAAGTTCATGCTATCAGAAGCATTATACAAGAGTTTCAAACGGATATTTTATGGAATAGGATAGAGGAAAGACGCAGACAAGAAACTGATGAATGGGATCAGGTAATGTCCCAGATTCCAGCACTTCCAAAGGATTGGGAAAGGTGGTGCAGAAAGTCGGTCATCACACAACACTATATTTTCTATAAACCGGAAAGAAAAGGAGAAGGACACTGCAGCAGATGTAATACTAGGGTGCAGGGGATTTCACCAAAGCATAATCAATATGGTATCTGCCCAAAGTGTAGACAGCGAATACAATATAAATCCATGAAAATGCAAAAAAGGATTATGCACAAAGCAGAGCATACTTATTTGCTACAGAAGTTCGGAGTTGATCAAATGGTAATCAGAAAGTTTGCTGTTTATGCAAATTTCCATCAGAATAATGGTTTCATTCCGGAAATAAGTTGGCTTGAAACCAGAAGGGTAATCGTGGAAGAAGATTTTTCTCAGACAGCATATTATTACGGAAAATATAAAGATGGCTCCTATCGATGGAGAGAATCTTTGTATGCGTATTACCACTATGATTTTGAGGGAAATAAAGGCACGATATATCAGAGAACCTTATTTTCCCTAAATCAAGGTATTTTGAAAAAATCAGGGCTATACGAATTTCAAAAAAATATGAGGATGGTAGAGCCGGAAACATATTTGTTATACCGTTATAACTGCCCTGCCATCGAGAAAGTTGCAAAGGCGGGATTGAAAAAAATTGTAGTTCAAAGCATTCAAAGAAAGAGCCAGCTTCCAAATTACAAAAAACTGGTAGAAATCTTGGGGATAAACAGTTGCCTACTAAAGCAGTTGGTGAAAGTGGATGGAGGAAGATCTAGCTTATCCTGGCTACAAAAAATGAAGGATACACAAAAATGGATTCCAGAAAACATACTTCAGTATTTTGAAACACATAATATTTCCACAACGGATGTTACCTTTATTGAAAAACAAATGTCACCACAGCAGATTTATCACTATTTAAGAAGAATGGAAAAGGAAAGTGGACTATCTGCAGAAAAGATTTTAACGATATGGAAAGATTATTTATCCATGGCAAAGAAATTAGAAAAAAATATAGAGGATTCTATCATTTACAGACCGAGGGCGTTAGAAAGAAGGCATGATGAGGCAGTAAAATCTCTACAGGAAGTAGACACAAAGAAGAGAGCGGCGGAACTGCGAGAGAAATTTCCTGATTTAGAAAAGATTTGTAAGGAAATCACACCTATCTATCAATTCCTAAAAGATGAGAAATACGCAGTACTGGTTCCTCAGAAGATCGAAGATATCATAAGAGAAGGAGAAGCGTTGCACCATTGTGTAGGGACTCAGGAATGGTATTTTGATCGGATTAGCCGAAAAACCTCATATATTGTTTTTTTACGTAGACAGGAAAATCTGGAAAAAGAATTTTATACTCTGGAAATTGAACCAAATGGAAGCATTGTACAAAAAAGTGCGGAATATAACAGAACGGGAAAAGACTATGAAGAGGCAGAACCATTTTTAAAGAAATGGGAGAAAGAAGTACTAAAAAAAATAAAAAACCAGGAAAAAACTCCTGCAAAAACGCAGGTTACACTGTGGACGTCAGAACTTTCTGCTGCTTATAAAAAGCATGTGGTGATGCAAGGTGGGAAATACCAGGGACAATATCTTGTAGATGTGCTAGATGCAGAACAGAAAGAAGCAGCTTAAAAGAAAAGGAGAAATATGGAAAAAGAATATCAAATAGTGAAAAGAATATACAGGGTAAGATTTTACAGAAAAAGAGATACGTAGGGCAGAAAAAAACATATAGTTGTTATGAGGCGGATTTGGAAGGAATGTATACAGAAAGAGGGATATACCGACTTTTTCGCAAGTATGTCGATAAACAGGATTATCCTTTCTACCAAGACTGGAAACAGGACATGCTGAAAATGGGGATTTTACTTAAAAGGCCTAAAATAGAGCGGACAGTAAAAAGAAAGGCGGAACACAGCATGACAGAAACTTGTATTTCAGTAAAGACGATAGAAGATGCCTGTAACCTTGTGAAACAAGTATATAAAGAACATGATTTGTGTTTAGGAGAACTTTTTCAAAACCTAGAAATTCAGGGATTAAGTATTCAAGAAGTGGTCAAAGTATTTTCTATTTTATATCATGAAATTGAGAATGACAGAGTTTGCCGTGTGAATGTGGAAGAGAATTTTTTTACATTTATATCATAGAATTTGATGATAGCGGGGGTGTGTCGATGACATGCCCCTAAAAATACGATGAACAGCCAATTACGCAATAAAAAAGGCGATTTATACAAGAAATCTTGTGATTTCACTAGGGCATGATATGCTAAAGAAAAGGAGGGAAGACCAATGATTAAAATTGCAATAGTTTACCAGAAAGAAAGTAAACTCTTGGAGGATATCCGAAAGAAACTCCGAAAAGAAGCATGTCAGTCAGATAACATATCTGCAATCTATGAATATTCTACGATAGAGAATTTTCGCAAAGCAAATAAACGAAGCCCTATGGATGTTGTGTTTTTGGAAGACACAATAGATAATTGTGGATTAACAGTTGCTAAATACATCCGAGAAACTGGACAGAAAACTTCTCTCTACTTTTTTGGAACATCGACAAACCGGGAGTTTTATGGCTATGAATATAAGGCGTCGCATTATTTAACGGAAAAAGAACAGGTAGAAAGTTTAAATATCTATCAGCATTTTTTTAGAAACTATTTTCCAAGGGAAACGATTTTCCTATTTGATCAGGATATGGAGTCTGCATGGGCCATGTGTTTGTCCGAAGTGGTTTGTATTAATTTGAGAACTGGGGATATTTATACAGAAAAAGGAGAACGAAAATCAGGTTATGTACTGACTGAAAAAGTATTGAAAATAATACAAAAGAAGCCCTCTTTTTTGAATGTTTCCGGAGAATATCTTGTCAATCAGGATTTTATTATCAATGTGACAGAAGGGATAATTTCTTTATATCAAGATCAATATATTTTGTGCGGAGAAAAGGAAATGAAGATAATGAAAGGATTTCTTGGGAGCATGGGGCAAAAAGAAATGATATAAAAAATGTTAGGATACAATATATAGAGAAATAGATTGTAAAATACTATATATTGTGTTATCATAAGATTGGATATATTTTTACAAATGGAAAGATTTGTAGTTAGTATTTTATTTTGGCATAAGTCAAAAGCAATATTTTAAGGAATATCCTGAGAATAGAAAGAGAGACATGAAAAATCGTATGGTTTTTTGTGTCTTTTTTTGTATGCAAAAAAAGAAAGGAGGAAAATTTAGTTTCTAAAAGCAAACGTTACAATTATATGAAGGGAGAATATTTATGAAGATTATTTGTAAAAAGACAGATTTAGCAAAAGCAGTTCAGGCAGTATCAAAGGCGGTTCCGGCAAAATCATCTACCTCTATTTTGGAGTGTATTTTATTTCGGGCAGAAAAGGAAGAGATTACCCTCACCGGAAACAATTTGGAATTAGGAATTGAAACGGTGATGTCAGGAAATGTTGAAGAAGAGGGAAGCATTGCAATTCAGGCAAAAGTATTTGGCGAGATTGTACGAAAGCTTCCAGAGGGAGATGTCGTCATAGAGACTGGAGAAAAAGATCAAGCGACTGTGCGCTGTAAAAAAACGAAGTATAATCTTTCAGTAAAATCAGCATTAGAGTATACCTGTATACCAGATGTGGAATGGAAAAATCGTGTTATGATCTCAGAGTTTGAGTTAAAAGAAGCAATCAGACAAACGATTTTTTCAGTAGCAGATACTTCCTCTAAGAAGGCAATGACAGGAGAATTGTGGGAAATTAATGGAAAGGAGTTGAAAATTGTTGCATTGGACGGACACCGTATTTCACTCAGAAAAGTCAAACTGAAAAAGGAATACGAACCACAAAAGGTCATTGTTCCAGGAAAAAACCTTGCAGAAATGATTAAGATTATTGGCGGGGATCCAGAAAAGGAAGTTGCAGTTTATTTTACAGAGAACCATATTCAGTTTGAGATTGAAAATACAAGAGCAATCTCCCGGTTGATTGAGGGAGAATATTTAAAAGTGGAACAATTGTTATCAAAAGATTATGGAACAAAAATAAAAGTGCAGAAAAAGGAATTACAGGAATGTATTGATAGAGCAGGTTTATTGTTGAAGGATGATACGAAAAAGCCAATCATTCTAAATATTGAAGAAAACATTTTATCGTTAGAAGCGGTTTCAAATATGGGCTCTATGAATGAAAGCATGTTTATTGTAAAAGAAGGAGAAAAGTTGCGAATTGGATTTAATCCCAAATTTTTGCTGGAAATGCTAAGGGTAATCGATGATGAGGAAGTATGTATGTATTTTACAAATGCGAAGGCACCATGTACTGTACGAGATGAAAAAGACAGTTATGTGTATCTGGTTCTTCCAGTCAACCTTAGTGCTGCAGCATAAAGTGAGAAAAGGGGGTGAATAAGAGGAAATGGAAATTGTTCGAAATGGGCAGAAAATTCTGCTGACAGAATGGGAATTATTTCAGGCATTTGAAGAACAAAAATATTTGTACTTAAAGGAAAGTGTCCTGGAAAATATGGAAGACTATCTCCAAGAAGAAATATATGGCAAATTAAAGGCAAATGAAGACTATATAGAAAGAAGTGTTACTTTATTCCAGAAATATTATGAGGATTATCATATGGAATACGATGTAGCACTAAAAGAGGCAATCCGCGACTCTGCAAAGAAGTTTCTTGATGCAGCAAAACGGAACTTATAAAAGAAAAAAGGAAGGAACAGTATAGGATGAAAAAACAAAATTATATTATTACAGTAAAAAGCATTTATATACGTGATGCGGAGATTTTCTGCCCAGAAGATATGACGGAACAGGAAATTTTAAACTTAGACGATATAGATATTTTTCAGTCCTGCGAATTTGAAAGATACTGGAAAAATGCAGAGGTTTCTGCTTACTTATGTCAGATGGCTTGCGCTGAAGAAGAATGTGAAAAAGAACTGCAGAAAATTGCAGAGTATTTTAAGATACCAACCAGTTTTTTGGAAGCAATTCCTGTAAAAAACAATTATGAAGATCATGAATTTTATAATAATGGAGTGAAAGAACATGAAGAAAGCATTGCTTAAAAAGATACCGGTTATAGAAGCCAGTATTAAGGATAAACGATATATAGAACTTTGCAGACAAAACTATCTGCTGAAGGTACAAAAGACTATGATAGAACATAAACGGACTTTAATTCTAAATCTTTATGACGCAGAGGACATCAAAAAGGAGCAATACCAGCCATTCTGTCGTATCTTTTTTTTTAATGGAGACTTTATTACATATTTTATAAGAGAAAACCGTTGGTCTGTAAAAACTTTGGATATATTGGAAACTAAAAAGGGGAACGTTATATCTCAGGTTGCGATACGAACATGTAAGGAAAAAAAGAGCATTAAACAATTTTTTCATCACACAGATGACACGATAGACAGTATACGGTTGATAGAAATTGAACAGAATAAAATAAAGGAAGAAAAGTTGTTACAAAGAAAAAAAAGAATGGTAAAAGATATAGAGTATCTATTTCGCGGTGTGAAACCAGTTACCAGAAAATTTGAAAAATGGATGGAATATGAAGTGCTAAAAGAAAGTCAATACATTTACTATCAGTATACTAGAAGAAAAATGATAGATTGCACATGTAGTCATTGTAAATCTGCGTATCAATTGGATAAATCTATACCAAGGCATAACAAAGAATATATATGTCCCGTTTGCAGACGGAAATCAATTTTTAAAGCAAACGGAAAATCAGGATATTTTGTTGATCGAGCAGAAGCTGTTAAAATTGAAAAAGCATCAGACAGAATTATATTACGCCACTTTGAGGTTAGAAAATCTTATGCTGCGCATGGTACGGGAGAATATACATTATCTTATCAAGAAGACTATCGGGCTGTATTTCAAGAGAAATTTCGCTTTTATTATCCGGTTTATAGCGGTTTTGTTCATAAGTATGTATGGAAAGAGAAACATATAGATCCTTATTTCTATTATAAGTATCACATGAATTATACTATAAAGGTCTATCAGACGATAACTCAAATGCCTGGAATGGTGTATCCATGTAATTTAAAAAGTGTTTTTAAAGGGACCCCATTTGAGCATTGTTCTTTAGAGTATTTTGTCGAAAACAATCGTTCTGTAGAATTTCCGGTTGTATATTATTTGAAGACGTATTTAAAATTCCCATTGCTTGAACAATTAGTGAAGCAGAATATGTTTTATTTTGCTTTGGAATGTTTATATGGGATTCCAAGTGAGTGGGAAGAAACAAAAGAAACCAATATCAGGCATCTATTAGGAATAAATTCACGTTTTTGTTCTATTATGATCAAGTACAATATGGGAGCAAAGGAATTGAAAGTTTTGAAAAAAATGGAGAAACGAAACATCCATTTGTCTGAACAGGAGATTCTTGGGTATTGTAAAATCTTTGAGAGTAATAAAGATTTTTTGGAATTACATCAGTATGCATCTATTCGAAAAATTGTGAATTATTTGGGAAAACAGATTTCAAAAGATGAGAAAGGAAATGCATATAAACTGTCCAGTGATGTATCTGGTATCAGTAGTGCTGAAATGAAATACTATCAGACATATATAAGAAGCTGGAAAGATTATATTGAATGGGCAGAAAAATTGGAATATGATCTGAAAAGCCGATACATTCTGTTTCCAAAAAATTTCAAAGATGTTCACGACAAGACTTTTCAGGAGTATCAAAAACTAGAAAATAAAATAGAAAGAAAAAAACAGGCAAAAGAAAGGCGAACAGTGAACAAACTTTTAAAGAAAGATATAAAATTACTGGATACACAAATTCAGGATAAAGACTATCTCTTAAAAGTTCCTGAGAATTATCAGGAAATCCAAAAAGAAGGAGAGACGTTAGGACATTGTGTAGGAAGCTATATCCCACATATTGCCAATCGGAAATGTGATGTGTATTTTATCCGGAAAAAAACAGATCCGGATACTCCTTTTTTTACTGTTGACTGGAGAGGAGGGAAGATTGTGCAATGTCAGGGGAAAGGGCGGATCCATTATCCACAGGAAATGGTAGAATTTGTTTGCTATGCAGAAGAAAAATTAAGGTTTCTAAAGGGAGAAGAAGAGAAAAAGGCTGCGTAGGAACATGGGAATTTTAAGATAATAGCAACACAGGCAGAGGGATTAGAATATTCTTCTGCCTTTTCTTATAAAGAAAGGAGCAGAATTATGAATGATGTATTAAAAAAACTGCAACGTGTCAAAATCCAAAATAACACTAGACTTTCTATGGAAGATCAAAAATTTTGTGAGATACAGCAAAAATTATATGACAGTACCAGAAATCATTTTTTGAGTATGTTTGTAGATATGGAAACTCTGCATCAACAGGAACTGACCTTTTATGGGAGGATGCAGAAATATGCAGATAGGGTGTACCAACAGAACTTAATTAGCATGGATAAGAAGAAACAAACAGAAGTTATGGAAAAGGTACATAATCATTTTATTAAAACAATCATTTCTTTCTTTAATCGGAAATATGGTCTTGCTATACAGATACATTCGTATGAACGCTATATTTCCCTGCAAAATTCAGCAGAACCCGTATTACATAACCGGATTTCTTCTTTAACAGAAGAAGAGAAACAAATTTATCGGGAAGAAATGAAGAGGTGCCGTAAACAGAAAGAAAAAAATCTTTATGAAGTTTTATTTGCCAGAATTGATTATCCGCTTATTGTAGATGATATTTTTTCTTATCTTGGTGGTTTTAGTTTTCAAGAAAAGGTGGAACAGGAGATTAAAGAAAATGTGGAAGCAGGATTATCCTACGTAAAATATAATATACAAAGCAAAAAACTGACCATCAAAAATCTGGTCTACAGCAAAACAGATCTTTGGGGAGAATATGAAATTTGTCTGGATAATGAAAAATATAAGGCCGTTTTACGTGCATTGACATTTTTTGACTCTGGGAAAAAACAGTTTAACATTTATGATGGGTGGCTGGAAAGATTTGTAAGTTTTTCATACATCGGGAAAAAAGAAAAAGAAGGGATTTTTGATGAGCACCTCGCACTTGGTAAGAAAGTTGTCAAATTTAAGTATTTTAAAAATGGTAGATGGGATATCGTTTTTGACAGCGGCGTACATGCATTGTCTTTTGCAAAAGAGTACCTAGGCTATAAGGAGGTAATCTAATGGAAAAATACAAAAAAGATACGGAACTTCAAATACCAATAGAGCAAAGGCAAAAATTGAATGAAAAAATCTTGTATCTAGTGGAAAACCATGAAGCAGAACTATATGGGATCACACCAGAGGATATTTTTAATGTATACACGGGAAATGGTGGGCTACATGGACTGGACAGGAAGGACTTTCAAAATTTTCATGCTTATACAGAAGCGAAAAAAGAAATCGAGCAGGGACAATTTTTTACACCAGCGGAAGTATGTGAATTTCTTGTTTCCTGTGTCAAACCGGAAGCAGAGGATATTATTTATGATTTGACTTATGGAAAAGGAGATTTTTTTAATTATCTTCCTACAGAAAGTAATATCTATGGGACAGAACTTGATATGAAAGCAGTGAAGATTGCCCAGTACCTCTACCCAAAGGCAAATCTGCAATATGGCGATATCCGGCAGTATTCCCCTGTTTTAAGCGGAGATATTGTATTTGGAAATCCGCCTTTTCATTTGGAATGGGGAACAAAAGAAGCACCGGTATCTTCCCAAATGTATTATTGCAAAAAAGCATATCAGGTACTGAAAAACGGAGGCCTTTTGGTTTTGCTGGTTCCGGAAAGTTTCCTTTCAGATGATTTTTCAAATAAAGGGGATATTGAAGAAATCAATCAGATGTTTAATTTGATTGTACAATTTTCTTTGCCAGCAGATGTATTCAAAGAGTATGGTGTGACATCTTTTCGGACAAAAGCCATGATCTTACAGAAAAAGAGTCAATATGTAACAGAAAGACCTTACACCACAAAGAAGGAGGTTCTGAAACATCCCCAAGAAATTTATCAAACTTATGTGTTACCGGTTCTTCAGGAACGGAGAAAAAATGCTGCAAATATTTATTTTGAATGCCAGAATACAGACTTAGAGGGAAAGCAGAAACAGGCATTTCAAGAAAAAACAGTGAAACTGTTGTTTGATATCAAAAGAAATCGAAAGATTACTCATAAAGCGGGACAGGCAGAGGAAATTTTGCAAGAGTACCTGAAACAAACAAAACCAGAGGAACTATCCTGGCAGGAGTGGGAAAAAATCAAGATACAGCCGGAAGATGTTTTACGGAAATTAAAGGGGATTTTATCTTCTGCGAATATGACATACAGGAATGAAATCCGGATTGTAAAGACAACTTATGGATTTAAAGAAAAGGATTATCGGGAAAATGGGACCGATATGAATTTGGGTTCTATCAATTCTTTTGTATTATCCAAAAGAGAAGTTCCTGGATTTGAGCAGTTCTTAAAGAAGAAACGGCGAGAATTTGCATTGCAGGAAACACCTTTTGAGAAAATGAAGCAGGATGACAAAATTGCAGAATATCTGGAAAATTGGCATGTAACAAGTCAAATGACAGGGGAGGTCAAATATCTGAATGCTGTACAGAAAAAAGAAGTGAATAAACTGCTGCAGAAACGATACGCTGCCCTACAGTTTTCTATGGGAACTGGAAAAAGCCTTTGTACACTGGCAATGGCGCAGTACAGAATGAAATATAATCCTGTCCGGAATATATTCATTGTCGGCACAGCCCTGGCAATCAATAATACATGGGAAGAAATATTGGAAGACTATCAGATTGATTTTTACCGTATTCGGAAGAGGGAGGACATAAAAAGGGTACAGAGAGGACAGATTGTGCTCTTGACTATCAATCTGCTTACGGAATTAAAAAGGGAGATGAAAAAACTGTTACGTATCCGCTGTCAGAAAGTCATGTTGATTTTTGATGAAAGTGATGCAATTACCAACGGAAGTTCAAAACGTACAAAAGCAATGCTTTCTGTTTTTCGAAAATGCAGATATAAAGTGCTGGCAACAGGAACACTGACAAGAAATAACGTGGTAGAAGCAGCACCTCAATTAGAACTGCTTTATAACAACTCTATTCATTATCTGGCAAAGAATGAATGGATCTACCGATTCAAAAACGGACAGATGGAAAAAAATAGGAACTTCTTTTTGAATCAGCCATTTCCAGCTTATAAAAGAGGGTATGAACTGTTTTCTTATTCCTATTTACCAAAGAAGATTACAGTGTTTGGTCTGGAGAAGGCAAATCAGGATATTTATAATGCATCATTTTTAGATGAATTATTAGAAAAAACAGTCATAACAAAAAATTTTGAAGAAGTGGTAGGAAGGAAAATTTATAAGATTTACCAGGAAACCTGTTCTTTTAGCGAAAGGGAAAAAGAAGTGTATCGAATAGCAGTAAAAGAGTTTGATAAAATCCGCAGGAAGTATTTTGCAGCTTGCGGCAATGCACGAAAGGATTCTATGTTTCGGATTTTGCAGCAACTGCTGCTCCTTCTGAAGATATGTGCAGATCCTTCTCTTGCATACGAATACGATAGCAATGAAATACCTACGAAGGTAAAAAAAGCAATCCGTCTTTTGCAGATGTGGAAGTATGAGAAGGTTGCGATTGGAGTACGCAGAATAGAAGTGGCAGATTCCTATTACCGATATTTAAAGCAGGCATTTCCAGAAAGGCAGATCTTTTATATCACAGGGGATAAAGTTCCATGCAAGCAGCGGCAGAGGATTGTAGAAAAACTAAGAAAGACAGAAAATGGGATATTACTTTCTACGCAGCAAAGCTTGTCAGAATCTATGAATATAGATGATGTGGATAAAATTATCCTACCAGAGCTTCATTACAATCATGCGGCTATGGAACAGTATTATTTTCGGTTTATCCGGTATACGTCCAGAAATTTTAAGCAGGTGGTATTTTTAATTTATGAAAATTCCATTGAAGTGAACCTGCTAAAGATGATACTGGCGAAGGAGAAACTTAACCTGTTTATGAAAAATCAATTGCTAGAAAACGGAGAACTATATGAAAGATTCGGCATCAATCCCCAGATATTTTCCCTTTTGATGACAACCAGTGTGGATCAGGAAGGAAAACTTCAGATTCAATGGGGCGAACAAAAAATTAGTTAGAGTGTTTGAAAAAGAAACATACGTAATGATAATTTATGGCAGAATTTTTACTCAAAGAAATTCAAACTACGATACTTTTACTCTGCTTATAGCAGAACAATATATATTTTGAGAAAGTATTGAAAAGTTTATTAGAAAATACAGAATAGGCTTAAAAGTCTGTTTATATTTAGTGTAGAACTTAGCACAATAGTACGCAAAGTCTCCCTAGCGTGGCAATGACAGATATAAAAAATACTTGTTTTTCTGGTTCTTGTATTTTGAGGATTTGTCAGTAGAGATTTATAGGAAAGGAGGATGTATGAACCAGAAACATCAAAATGTTCCAATTTGGGAAAAAGCAAACCTTACTTTGGAAGAAGCGGCAGCTTTTACTAATATAGGAATAAACAAATTGAGGCAGTTAACAGACGAAGATGGATGTGAATATGTTCTTTGGATAGGTTCTAAAAGATTAATAAAACGTAAGAAGCTAGAAGAATTTTTAGAACATGCAGAAAGTTTATAAGAGTCATTGAAACAAGGGGCTTTGATATGATAATATTTGAATATCATTTCAAGGCTCTTTTTGGATTATGAAAGGAGAATATATGTCCGAAAAGAGAAGAGATAATAAAGGAAGAATTCTGAAAACAGGAGAAAGCCAAAAGAAAAATGGGCAATACATTTACCAGTATACGAATTCATTTGGGGAGAGAAAGGTAATCTATAGCTGGAAATTGGTAACAACAGATAAAGTTCCAGCGGGAAAGAGAGAGGATGTTTCACTTAGAGAAAAAATAAAAGAAATTGAGCGAAAATTAGAACAAGAGCTCATTATTACAGGGCAGAATATGACGGTTCTACAGCTAGTACAAAAATATATAGGACAGAAAACAGGTGTTAAAGATAATACCAGAAATAACTATAATTTTGTAATAAATATCATAAAAAAGGAGCCTTTTGGACAACTGAAAATAAATGAGGTAAAAAAGTCAGATGCAAAAGCATGGTTAATCAAGCTTCAGCAGGTAGATGGCAGAGGATATAGTACGATACATTCAGTGCGTGGAGTTGTTCGACCTGCTTTTCAAATGGCAGTAGACGATGATATTTTATTAAAAAACCCTTTTGAATTTCAGTTGGCGACGGTAGTAGTTAATGATAGCGTTACCCGAGATGCCATAACAAGAAAGCAGCAAAAAAAATTCTTAGAATTCATCAAGAATGATAAACATTTTTCGCGTTATTATGAAGGGATATATATTTTATTCCATACAGGAATGAGAATCAGCGAATTTGTAGGATTGACGCTGTCAGATATCAACTTGAGAGACAGAACCATTACTATAGATCATCAGTTGCAAAGAAATAGCCAGATGGTATATAAGGTTATCAATACAAAGACTACAGCGGGTGAAAGAACGATACCTATGACTGACGATGTATATGAATGCTTTAAAAAAATAGTAGAAATGCGGAAAAAAGTAAAGGCAGAACCCGTTATAGATGGTAAACTTGGATTTTTATATTTAGACAAAAATAATAAACCGATGGTTGCATTACACTGGGAGAAATATTTTCAACATATCCGAGAAAAATACAATCGCATTTATAAGGAACAGATGCCTATTATTACACCGCATGTTTGCCGTCATACTTACTGCTCTAATATGGCTAAGAGTGGAATGAACCCAAAAACGTTACAGTATTTGATGGGACATTCTGATATATCCGTAACTCTGAATACATATACTCACTTAAAATTTGAGGATGCGAGAGCAGAAGTAAAAAGAATTACGAAGCTCAATTGATGTATTTTGAACAATTTACATCATTTGAATTTGCATCAGATTTTTTGAGGATTAATATTAAATGTATGGTATAATTATCAAGAAGCCCATAAATATGAGAAATTTGAGTAAATATGTATAGAAAAAAGTTCAAAAAGCGATGATGTAAAATGCAAAAATAGAAATTGATTTACATCACATTTTACATCATTTGGCGAAAAAAATATGTAGATTTACATAGGATTATAAAGACTTGTATAAGGACCAAACAAAAATATAAACTCTGTAAAGTCTTGAAAACATAGGGCTTTACAGGGTTATGAAGGGATTTGAAGAGTATGATAAAAGTACTATTTGTTTGCCACGGCAA
>PPYF01437892.1_pt1 | contig 18017 bp, 12 predicted proteins | sample 1559871 | NCBI WGS metagenome assembly PPYF01 (sample SAMN08240021, study PRJNA423297) | Human gut metagenome, whole genome shotgun sequencing project.
GATTTTACCCCCACTAAAGACTCTTACCTCACCTCATAAACAACCTTCACAAAAACGCCTCTTTTGTTACATCTATATGTAAAGAACTATCTGCTTTTTTACATTTAAAACACGCTATACCAAATTGTAAAGATTTTACTTTCAAATTTATTTATAAAAAAAGCTGTAAGATTCCACTATTAGAATTCTTACAGCTTTCATTCTCATCATGTCACATCCCTAAATTATAATTATTTATCTTGTAACACTCACACAAAAATCTATGGGTTATTTTCGGGTTATTTCTTCCACACAAATACCTTCCAAGTATTGATTTTACTGACTTTTTAAGGAGTTCTTCAAAGAGTGCCGTGGCAGATAAATAGTACTTTTATCATTATATTTTTCCTCCTGAAATGCCTCGTTTTGCCCTACTTTACGCACTTTTTTGGATTTCTTCAAGAGTTACAGTTTCTCTGAAACTGTAGCAAAAGTGGCAAAATACGGCAGTTTGAGACCAAGTGTAGTAGTCTGTAGTAGTCAATTGGTAGTCAGTTTAGGGGGTGCAGACTACTCGGATTTTTGAACCTTTTAACGATTGAAAAGGGAAGGGGGTGCAGTTTTTTGATTATCATTTTAGCATTTCCCAACCTTCATCAACACAGTTTAATTAACAATTCAATTGATGTACGTAATTCTTGTTCCGAAAATCTTCGAGTTGGATCCGGATGATCTATTACATTTCGAATGTAAGTTGATAATGTATCATATGTTGTAGTATATCCTCTTCGATTAGTGAAAGAAGATGCTTTCTGATGCTTAGTCACGTCATAATCGGATTGCTGAATAATATAAGTATCGCATTCTTTTACAGTGCATTCAGCAGTGCCCTGTATGTATGCAATTTTATTCTGTAAATGCCCATATAGTTCTATATGATAATCATTAGAAACAAGATCAAACGCTACATAATTAATTTCCGCAGCAGTTATACTTGGAAGCACTAATGGTGCTGTTATATGGGAGACTTCATGTCTACCAGAATTATTCTTCAACAAAAGGATTAAAGTGTCTAAATTATTATCTAATGCTGACTTCAGCACATATTGTGAATGTGTTGCCATAAAAATTTGCGATGTCTGGCTTCCGTGTTCATCAACAAACAAGTTTCTATAATAATTAAAAATTTTACCTTGCCAAATAGGATGCAAGCTAATTTCCGGCTCATCAATTAATATGCAGCAACCTTTAGAACTTTGCTGATTACGAAGCAGAAATGCACCTCTAAATACAATTTGCTTTTCTCCAGAGCTTAGTGCACTGATTTCAACCTCTTGGTTATCCTTTTTAAAAATAACTTTCTTATTATTTTCTTCATTCGCTATTTTACAATAGTTCAGATTTTGAAATACTGTTGCAAACGCATTTTTAAATCTGGTAATTCTTTTACTCTTCACATCCTCCGTTGGAACTTCTCCAGGATGTTCTTCAACCCATATAAATAAATCATTAGCATCGTTCGCTTGTATATCTATTAAAAGTTGTTGAATTTCGGTAGCTAAATCAGTACCACTACGAATACTTGCTTCCACATCTTCATCAACTTCTTTAGCTGTAACGGTTGTAGTCGCTTTAGGATCATAATTAATTTCTACAGTTGAAAAAATACTCCGAAACAAAGTCTTTCTATTTATATCATTAAAAAGCCATGATGAATCGAGCTCTTTTTTACATAAGCTTCCATCTGCTTCCGTTCTCTCATACTTCAATTTGATTCGATTCCAGGTATTGGATTGAGCCGAGAAATCTTGTGTAATCTCAAACACTCCTGTAGGAGCAATTAATTCTATACTTTCACGAACATGCTCTGAAACATATTGTAATTCATCTTGAGATAATACAATTGAAAATACTCGAATTTCGTTACTTATATCACCAGTCAACGAAAGATTGCAAAAATCATATATGATATTTAATAATTGTGTTTTTCCACTTCCATTTTCGCCAGCCAAAACAATATTATCGTATACCTTTCCATGATTATCTGTAAAATCAAACTCTTGATTTCCAAAAAAAACGTTATTTTGTAATGCAATTTTTCTGATTTTCATATAAGACTCCTTATCGCTCGTTAATCAATTTGTTTCAACAGTACGGATTAATGAGAAAAATTACGTTTATATTTCATTGCAATTTAAAGATTCCAAAATCCTTACAGCCTTAATTATCTTCATTTTCATCATTCACTTCTTCATCATAATCTTCCATTTGTTTTTCAAATAATGTTACTGGCCTAATATCTTCCCAGTCAGGAATTTGTCTCATACTTGAAGAAGAACTATCCTCAGTACGCAACTCACGCCGATCTGGCTTTTATCCTCGGTCACGAATACACTGTAACTGAAGCAGCCGTATTGATGGATAAGCATGAGCAGACACTGTATTCCTGGAGAAAACAGATACGGCCAATCTTCACTGAGTATATGGAAAACAGAGTACAGCCGTAACAGCTAACCTCATTTTTTAATCCACCGGCATAGCCATTGTTGCCGGTGGATTTTTTTAATGCCCTATCTGAGCAATAGATCTGCCATCAAGCTTTGCCCATTCTTTTCTACCATTGGCGGAACGTCCTAGAACAACAGCAGCTGCAGCGGATACACTTGAAAAATCATAGTCCTTTGCGAATTCATTATTCACAATCGTTCCATCCTGAATAAGCTGTTCTCTAAGATCAGCATATCCTTGCTGGAATCCATCTGTTACATCCGGCGCAATCAGGCTTCCCTTCTTTATAATGAAATGCTCATTTTCTGCAGGACATCCGGAAGCATTGCCGCCACGACCTGCAAGGAAGAAAATGTTTTCCTGACCTACCGGTTTCGGAACTGCAGTCAGTTTCCATTTATCAATAAATACCTTTTCCAGATCCTTCTGTCTCTGTTCAACGACACTCGGAGTCCATGAATCTATACTGATAACCTGCGTTGTCAGCGTATATGAGCTGGTACCGCTCTTCGTCTGAAAATACTTAACCTTCTTTGTTGCAAAATCATAATTCTGCGCTGCCGAATTTCTCTGACGGGTAAGCGGCACAAGATTTGCAATACGATTCAGCCAGTATCGACGCTGCTGAGCATCCGGCCAAATTGTCATCCACTCACTGTCTGCAGCAGGTGTCTGAGGCAATACATGCTCAATTGTAAAGAGCTTCGCATTATAAGACGCTCCACCGTCACTTACAAAAGAGTCAAGTCGCTGGATGATATAATTTCTGCGCTGAGCAGTCATCGTATATATTTCGCCGTTCAGAGCATTTATAAACTGAGTTTTCTCCCACTCCGTAAGCTCCACATTTTTCAGCGGATCTGAAATAGAGTTACCCGGTCTGCTCTCCATCTCTACAAGCAGCCATTTATAGCGATCCATACGGTGATTTACATCCTGTCCGGTTATCAGTAGGAACGAAGCAAGTCTTTCAAGCTTTGTGATAAACCAGAGGACATACGCTGAGTCGTTCGGGTGCTCTGACAGGAATTTAATAGCCGGCGGCATCCAGTCATAGTTATTTGTCTTATTCAGCCAATACAACGCATTATTGATTTCATCAGCATACTGTGTTGATGAATATTCACAATTCTTCAGCTGAACATAAGCATTTGCATAAGGAACCAGATAATCATTGATCAGCGTGTCCGGCTTCGTCACACGAACTACATACTCCCTGAATTCATCAAGTAAATTTTTCTTTGCTCTTTCCTTAGCAAAAATAGTCCTGGTATGGGTAAATACTTCATTGAAGCCATCACGCCCAGTGATGTTTTCCATCTCTTCCCACTTATCTGTATACTTCTGCTGCTCAGCAACCGGAAGCTTACCTATCGTCTCAGACTTGATAATATCCGTCGGCAAAAGATCCAGTCCGCGGCTGTTCATTACAGAAAATACACGGAAAGCTGATTCCTGATTTGGCGTGTATACAGCAACAAGGAAGCAGCGATTCAACAGGAACTGACTGAACTTTAACAGTTCATCCTCATTTGTAAATGAGTCCTTAAACCTATCACGAAGCGTTTTACAATTGCTCTGAATATGCCGCTTCGATTCTGTATCTAATGTCGCCGGATCTATCTTAAGGAGATCGTCCAGCTTAACATTCTGGATATACTGATTAAAGAAAGCCTGATCCCAGTCTCTCAAAAATAATCTCGGCTGCGCCGCAATTCCTGCCAGCTCATCTCCCTCTTCCTGCAGATACTTCTTACATGCAGCCTTACGTGTATCTGTCTGAAAACTGTCCGCCAAAACAGAGAATAGAATTGACAGCGTCGTCAAACGTTGCTGTCCGTCGATAACATCTGCATGACGATCCACATCATCTTTAATCAGGACAATACTTCCGAGGAAATAATTATCAACCGCCTCCGTCTGATAAAACTCATACAGATCATCAAATAATGTGCCGGTCTCCTCTTCGGTCCAGGCGTAAGGCCTCTGATATGCAGGGATATGGTATTCGAAATCCGAACCAAATATTTTTAATAGTGGGTATTCCTTACCCGTGATCTTGCTACTCATAATCTTTTGCCTTTCACCTGATGTATTTTAAACACCGCCAAATGCAATGTCCTAATAAGTTTCTTCATCCCTACGCTTCCTTACCGTAGGGAAATTTTCCACAATATACTGATACCGGAAGCAATTCTCTCTGTGATCATTGATCACTCCGCAGGCCTGCAGGTGCGAATACAACACCACCGGTCCCAGGTATTTAAAGCCTCTCTTCTTCAGATCCTTGCTGAGCCGCTCTGACAGTCCATTCTTAACTAGATGTTTTCCCTTCTGGTACCCCATATAGAGAATGGTCTTTCCGCCGGAATAGCTCCAGAGATACTTATCAAAGGATCCATACTCCTGGATCAGCTTTTGAAAGCACTGTGCATTGTGGATAATGGTCTGGACCTTCCGGGCGGAGTGAATCATACCCGGAGTTTCCAGTATTTTTTGAACATCTGCTTCATCAAATGCAGCCACTTTGTCATCATCAAAATCTGCGAAGCATTCCCGGAAAATTTCCCGCTTCTCAATCATCATATTCCAGTTCAAGCCGCACTGCATGACTTCCATCATCAGAAACTCAAACTGCTTCTGATCGTCATGAACCGGAACGCCCCACTCTTCATCGTGGTACCGGATCATCTTTTCACTTGGACTGCACCACGGGCAGCGTTCCATTTGAATCACCTCTGTTATTTCATAACCTTCTGCATCAGCGATTCATAGCTGTCTACAACATCATAAACAACATTTTCATTGCTGATAGCTTTAAAGTGCTCCCTTGCGCAATGAATCTTTGACTCCTCAATCAGACGCAGCTGCATAGAGCTCATAGATCCCTTGGTTTCAGCGATAAAGTAAATATGCTTTACGGTTCCTTCATAGAACGCAATTGCCCAGTCTGGATTATAGTGGCCTACCGGCGTAGAAATATAAAATCCGTCCGGCAGCTTCACATATACCGCAACCTCGCTGGCAGCATCCAGTTTTTCAGCAAATGCCTTCTCATTCGTTGAATCATAAACAATATGATCATACAGATGCTTATTCGCCTTCATAGCATTGGTACCAAGTTTGCCCTTGATAGTCGGATCCGTAAAGATATCCGTATCATACTTCTCGTCCAGCACATCATATGTAATATGCTCGATAATAGCCGTCGCTTTCTGATCATTGATCAAAGAAGCCGCCTTGATGATAAACTCCTCCGGATTATCCTTAAACTGATCGAATACATTCTTGTCGATACCAGTCAGAATCTGAATGATAGCCTTCCTGGTAAGCCCTGTTTCATCAACCAATTTGCCTACCAGGTCGTACTTCACGCCACGGTTTACGGCAATCTTGGTCTGGCTGCCATAATTTGCGGAGGACTCTCTTACCATAGATGCACCTGACAGAAGATCTTCCTTGGACTTAATCTCCTTCATCTGCCCGGACTCCACCTTAAAGTAAATCTTCGAAACACGCAGCTTACTATTCAGTGAATCGACACACTTCTTAACCAGCTCATCTGTATCAAAATCAACCACATAAACAGACTTGGAATTGATTCGGGACCAAAGAGCCTTAAATTCCTTACTATTCAGCTTCTCCTGTCTTACCTGCAGTTCAACATTATTACTGCGGGCATTAACAGGCGCCATAGATTTACTATCATAAATAGAATCTATAATACCGATTACATCAGAAGCATATTCCTTAACCTCATCTGCAACCTTAACCTCTCCATTTTTCTTATCCTGATAATATTTGTCTGTCAGCTCACCAACCTTGTTGATATAACCATTCACAATCAAATCAAAGTGAATTGCAGATGCCACATCGGACGTAATAAAGAACTCATTACCCTTCTCGTCCTTAACCACATGATCCAGGAACAGTTCTCTGGTAACCTTCTTCGGTCTGTCTGCAACTGCTTCAGCGATTTCAGTCTGAAGACCTTTTGCAAAGCTTTCATAGCTCTCGCTAGCAATGACGGTCAGAACATTTACGTTATGGACATCACTGCCAAGGACATTGGCATCCATACGCTCTCCATCCTGGTTTACACAGAGACGAAGACCACGACCTACTTCCTGACGCTTACGTACCTCACTGCTGCTCTGTTTCAGTGTGCAGATTTGGAATACATTCGGATTATCCCATCCTTCACGGAGTGCAGAGTGGGAGAAAATAAATCTGACCGGAGACTTCTTCGGATCACGGTCCAGCAGGAGCTCTTTATTTTTCATAATCAGATCGTAGGCATCGATATCATTAGAAGTCTTACTCTTCTTGTCATCGCCAGCAACCTGGTTTACGATATGCCCCTTCTTATCAATGGAGAAATATCCGGCATGTGTCCTGGATGCAGGAATCTGCTCCAGATATTTCATGTAGTCCTCGTCACCGATCTCATGCTGCATATTTTCGATGATATCCTGGTACTCTTCCTCAAACATCTGAGCAAAGATACCATTCTGCGGCTGGCCTGCCTTGTCATACTCTTTATAATGAGCAACCTCATCAATAAAGAACAACGACAGAACCTTAATCCCTTTATAGAACAGCTGGCGTTCTCTTTCGATATGAGACAGGATAGTCTCGCGGATCTGAATCCGGCGCAGCTGCTCCTCACTGACTTTACCGATTACATCTCCGGCAAATATCTTGATACCATTAATGAATTCTACAGAATCATCTCGGCCATCAATCGATTTTACAATAAAGCTGTCCTTATACTCCGGAAGCTCTCCGGAATTATCATAAAGGTTAAAACCGATACCTACCTTCTTGGACTTCTTCTTGATTCCAGAAGCGCCCTTCACATCAAACTGGATTGTAGCGGTCGGATCTGCTTTAGACAGATTTATACTTTCCAAATATACATAACTGTCTGTAGCTGTGGTTCCAGTCTCCGTAATTCCCTTTACGGCAATCTTCTTAACCAGACGCTTATTATAAGCTTCCATGGCATCCAGGCGGTAAACCATGTTGTAGATGCTGTCAGACTTATGAGTAGCTGAATAACGCAGCGTCATCAGCGGATTAAAAGCCTTCAGATTCTCCTTAGTCTGCTTTCCTTCAACTGACTGTGGCTCGTCGATGATCATAATAGGATTTGTCTTCGCGATAATATCTATCGGCCGGCGGCTCCGAAACTCATCCAGCTTCATATAAATTCTTCTAGCATCCTTGCCCTTTGCATTGAATGCCTGAGAATTGATGATCATAACATTGATGGAGCTATCCGAAGCAAAACGGTCTATTTCAGTCAGATTTGAAGAATTATAGATGAAGAAGCGAATCTTCTTACCATATTCTTCAGCAAAATGCTCCTGTGTCACCTGGAAGGACTTATATACACCTTCACGAATGGCGATACTCGGAACAACAATGATGAACTTGCTCCAGCCATACTGCTTATTCAGTTCATACATTGTCTTAATATATGTGTAGGTCTTACCAACACCCGTCTCCATTTCAATGGTCAGATTGAATTTTCCTTCCAGCTTATGAGACGGTGCAATCTGATTATTTCTCTGTATTTTATTTAAATGTTCAAGAATCAAGCCATCCGAAAGCTCTGGTACAAGCTTTGCATTTGACCAACCGGTAAAATCCTGCTCCTCTGTCAAGGCCATCTGATAAAAACCAGAACCTTTATCCATCATATAGGACGGAGTCAGATATGGCTGGCCAGCAAACACATCAACCACTGCTTTAGCAGCATCTTCTTGAAACTTTTGATGTTTAAACTGTAATTTCATGATTTCCTCCCCCTTTGCCAGCTCGCAATAGTCTCAAGAATCTCTTCTTCTTGTCTAACCTTAAATATTGTTCTAAAGGCACCGAGTGAGTATCTGATAGGTTGAGAAAAAATATCGGCGGGAATGTCTGTGCAAACAAACTCAACAATACGTGAATGATACAATTTATCCTTGTCATTTGAATTGAAAGCATAATCACCCTTTATAATAGCCAAGGCATAGCTTCTACTTTTGTACATCGGAACAAGCACATAATCATTAATCTGCATTTCATTTACAAAAGAATTAATCTGCCCTGACCAATTTGAAATAGAAGTAGCATTGTCTACACCCTTTTCTTCTCGAACAAGTTCTCTGTATTCTTGAAGATTTTTATATTCACTCAATGAGATTTTGTAGCCTTCCCAAGGCAGGAATATTCTGCATTCATACAAAATTCTATTGGCATAAGTAGCTTTTTTTCCAGCTCTAACCACCCAAATCATATGTCCTGCCTCCTTTCCCTTACTGCTTTTTTATAAATAGATATAACGGCTTTTATATCATGTGCATCTTTTATCTTTATACACTGATATTGGGTTGTGCCTTGCCCCATACTCTTTTGGTATCCTTTTTCGCCATACATTTCTTCTTTTCCAACGCTTGCTACCAAATATAGTTTTAGCCTGTTTTGACTAATATCAGTGTAGGTATTGTAAATAGCTGCTTCGTACTGATTTTTCGTCATGTTGGCATTTTGATATTGAAATACTGGCCTAATATACATATCTGATTTACGTTCATTGTTTTTTCTCTGGTTTGAATATTTTCCAATAATGTCATAATATGCCATAAATCGATTTAAAGGGCTTTGATAGCTACTGGATGATCGACTTTCAATGTAGTAAGACATATCTCCATTATCAATTTTTATATCATATTCATTGCTTGCGTCAGAAAAACTGTCTCTTTCCAAGTCCCAACGATGAACTGACTTCAATGGGAAACCGCACCTTTTATTCAAATAAATATGTATCGCTGTTTCAGCCATAATCCCCTTGAATTGATTTATTCTTTTCTTCTTCACCTCTCTAATTTCAAGATCTTGTCCTTCGTCCATGGTATACTTAGCTTTTTCAACTGCTATCTTATAGCAATTATTTAAAATGCTATTTACAGGAACGAACTCAACGATTGCGAAGTTATCTTCTCCACCAAGATTAACTACATAATCTATAAAAAACTCATGCTCTTCGTTGTCTGCATACAACTGATAGAATTCTTCACCGAATTTATTCAAATCAAATTACCTTAATATGCGTTTCCGGAGAAATAGTTTTAAAAATTTCAAACAAGTTTATTTTCTGTGGAGATGATTGAAATTTACTATCCATAAACACTGCACGTAATGGATGTTCAGCAGCAATCGCTTTTATTACAGTATCAGTTATATTTTCTGAAAAGCAGGCCATCAAATCGCCATCATTATATGTAAGTACTTTACATCCATCTATACTCTTTGCACTATATGGCAAGGAAATAGGCAGTCCCCACTCTAATAAGCAGCTAAAGAATACGTCCTCATCTGTTCTATCCTCTTTAATATTCGATACCATAAGTTTAAGTAAATCCTGAGTATATTCATCGGCTCCGTAATACACATCGCTCATATTTGTATCATCAAGCTTGAATACTCTAAAACCATCATCAAACTCCATGGATGTTGCTGAATCCTTTATAAGCTTTGCCGCTCGCTTAATACGATCCTTTCCGATATCACATATGGTTCTATATCCATCCTTATAGGCAATACTTTTTTCATCGCAATTCTCAGGCAATTGTACCAGTATATATTTTCTTTTACCGCCATCTTCTGCATTTAACTGCATAACAGTCTGTGCGGTTGTTGCAGATCCACTAAAGAAGTCCATAACAACACAATCAGAGTCAGAATACAACTGAATGCAACGTTTAATTAAATCTACCGGCTTAGGATAATCAAAATATGCTTTATTGTTGAAAAGTTCTTTTAACCGTTTTGTAGCATCCTGTGAATGTCCCACTTCTGTATATTTCCATATAGTCATAGGTGTAATGCCTTGTTTCACCTCTGTTAAGAATCTTTTGATTGAAGGGACATTATTACCGTCTGGACCAAACCAAATCCTATCATCCTGTACATATTGTTGAAAAGTATTCTTATCCAATCTCCAACAGTAGCCATTAGGCGGAAGTACCTTTCTCCCACTAGGCGTAGTAATCTCATACACCTTAGATTCAACTATCGGTCCAACCGAAAGATCGCTTGACTTCCAAACACCCCTTGGATCATTATCAGGATTACTATATCGATCATTTGCCTCCGTGCTTCGAGGCAAACCATTGCACACTGCGCTAGGCATATTTTTTGCATAGCACAAAATATAATCATGACTTTCGGAAAAATGCTTTTTTAAATTAATTGGAGAATATGCTCTTTCCCAAACCACCTGAGCTAAGAAATTAAACTCTCCGAATATCTCATTGCATATCTTTTTCATATTGGCTTGTTCATGATCATCAATGCTAATAAAGATTACACCATCTTGTGACAGCAGATTTCTAGCTAATAACAGTCTTGAATAAATCATCGAGCACCAATCGGAATGAAATCTACCGTTTGAATCTGTGTTCTTAAAGAGAGCGTTGTTTTCCTCATCATACATACCTATCTGATCCTTATAATCAGACTCGCTTGTAGAAAAACCATCTCTATAGATAAAATCATTTCCGGTATTATATGGAGGATCGATATATATTACCTTTATTGCTTCCAAATAGCTTTCTTGAAGTAGCTTTAAAACCTCCAAGTTATCTCCCTCTATATAAATATTTTCTGTTGTACCCCAATGAACACTCTCCTCAGCACATGGTCTAAGAGTCTTTCTTATTGGTTTATTAGCCTCAACAATTGCTGCTTTCTTACCAACCCAAGTAAAATCATAAACTTCATCTCCATCTGCTATATCTTCAGACAACATTTGTTTTAAAATCTCAAAATTCACAGCCTTCTTTATTGTGCCATCGTTATTAACTGTTTCTGTAATACAATTCGGAAACAGTGCTTCAACTTTTTCAACATTTATTGCTGTCATATTCAACGACTCCATCCGCATCTTATCCATTCGCCTTTGTTCCTCCATTTACCTTAATGAGATATTTCATAACAACACTTGTAAGTTCTATTACAAACTCAATTTCTTTTTCATTTACAGCATCATTATGCTTAACATGATTATTTTGAAATTTTGTATAATAATCAATAATTTTGATTATCATATTCCTCAGTTCCTCAGAGGCTCCTTTGTTTTTTAATAATGTTCCTAGCTCTGAAAGCTGACTTTCAAGGCTCTTACCGTTATTCAGCAAGTCCTTTGTCAATAATTCAAAGCTCAACCCCATATCGTCTAAGGTGTTTCTCTCGAAAATACCACTTTCATATTTTTTCAAAGCGCTGTTATATTGTTTTAGTGCTTCAGGGCAACCTGCTAACCAATGTTTGGTTTTTACAATCAGCTCTGATTTAGACAATGTATCCGTCGCCAAATCGCCATAACGACTATATAACATCGTATACATCTGCTTAACATCTGTATTATCCTCAAACATTTCAAGTTCACTTAAATCCTTAATGTTTTGAAATTGTTGTTCTGGATTGAAAGCCTTAAGATTTTTTAAAAGCGCCGTTCGCTTGTTCGGAACTATACTTCCAAATTTTCCAAAATCTGCACTTGCTACCGGAATCGAGACGCCATATTGTATAGCATATTTGTTGCAATACTTAACAATTTGGCTTCCTGATAATCCTTTACTGGTATCTGCTAATAACTCACTTGCATAATTAAGGAAAGAATCATCTATAATTTTCATCTACATTTCCTCTAACTGCTTTTTTAACTGTTTCAAATCCTTATTCATCTGCATCTGCTTATTCAGCTGCTTCTCCCTACGGATCTTTGCCTGCAATGCAGTAATCTGTTTCTTTAATGCCTGGATCTGCTCATCCCTCTCAACGGTTTCCTTCAGGGATTCTCCAGCTTCTGCAGCCTGCAGCTGATCTCCGGCAATCTGTCTGACGAAGTTCTCGTAGACTGCATCCACATCTAAGCCTTCCAGCATAAGCGGCAGTCGCTCCTCTTCCAGCCATTCTGTGTGGTAATACTTGTTTACCTTAAAAGCTGCATTTCCGGAGGCCGCTGCTTCCTTGTATCCAATCCAGGCTTGATATTTTCCTTCATATTCCAGCAGGAACAGGATATGATACGGAATCTCACGGTCAATCTGCTTCAGCACAATTTCATCCATTTGATTCCCGTTCATCTTGATCTGGAAAATTTCCAGCTCTGTAACATCCTTGCCCTCTGCCAGGTTTGTAGTCGTTGCCGCAATCTTGTTTTTCCAGTGGATCACCTTGATCTGCTCCACAAAAAACTTCTTCATTGCCGGCGTGACATTCAGATTCTCATAAAACTTCTGCTTCGGAATTCGCTTGTTGAATTCCGTTGTCTTCGGCAATCCAAGCATAAGCGCCTCCCTACTTTACCACCAGGAAGCAGATCAGTTCAAAGTCATCAATACCAGACACTGCAGACAGCAGCGCGGAAGTACCACCCGCCTTAAACAGGCTGTCTATATCGCTCTCTTCCTTTGTATCGATGATCGAATTGATGGCGTCGCTCAGGAGCTCGGACATTTCTGCCATGTCCCGTCCATCATCTGTTTCCTCGTTAAATTTTGTATACAGTTCTTTTATCGGCTCGCTCTTGCCGCGGCAGAGCAGCCTCATATTATCCAGGAGCTTTTTCGGATTCAGGTAATCGCAGATAATTTCTCCGTCAACTCCGATATAGACCATGTAGAACGGATGAATCCTGTTCAGGCTGTCTATATTTACTCCATTGTTTCTATTCTTTAATACGAAGATCACGCCCTCCGGCATTTCACTATTTGCCGGCGCCACAGCATGAAGACCAAACGGCTTCTTATCCAAATCATCATGATGCTTTACATACTCCAGCAGGTCCAAACGGAATTCATTCAGCCCCAGATCCATGATGGAAATCCCCGTAGACATATCCTCCAGATCCACTACTTCATTCTGCAATTTTTTAAGCTGCGCTCTTCTGTATTCCAAATCTCCCTTCTCCTCTGGATTGATCAGGTCATCATCACCAGTTGAAGTCATAACGGAAATTTTCATTCTGGTCTCTACTCTGCCCTTCAGGTTGATATACTCATCCAGGTCCATATCCGGCCAAAAGTTTACCAGCTGAATCTGTGCGTTCCTACTGCCGATTCGGTCGATTCGTCCGAATCGCTGAATGATACGGACCGGATTCCAGTGAATATCATAGTTGATCAGCCAGTCGCAGTCTTGCAGGTTCTGACCTTCTGAAATACAGTCTGTAGCAATCAGAATATCAATTTCCTTCGTACTGCCGGGCATCAGGATATCTCTTCCCTTGGATACCGGAGAGAAGCATGTCAGCACATTATTCAGCGTTGCTTTCAAGCTCTTGATGGTCGTTCTTCCATCTACGGCTCCTGTGATCAATGCCGTGTCCAGACCGTATTTATTTTTGATGAATCCGCTGACATGATCATACAGGTACTCTGCTGTATCAGAGAAGGCTGAGAAAATCAGCACCTTCTTATTGCCAGGATTGATTGGATTCTCAATCTTCTGCTGCAGCATTTCCAGAAGAGTCTGCAGCTTCGTATCATGCTCCGGCGTTATATCAGCAACCATGCCGGTTACCAGTTCTAATACTTCAGCATCCGCTTTCAGTGCATCTCTCCAGCTCTTATAATCCATATCAGCCAGATCAATCTTCACCTTCTTGCCGACTGTGAAATATTCTGTGTTCTGGTCTTCCATATCGAAGTCGCTGCTCTCATCTGCCTCATAGACATCCAGGTCACCGCCTCCGTATTTTTCAAACTTATCAATTGTACTGATTGTGTGATTGATAAGATTCTTTACTCTGGTAAGTGTCAGCTGGAATGAGTAAACAGAGGACTCCAGCCGTTTCAACAGGTTGACGCTCATGAGTCTTCGGATACCTTCCTCGCGACCTCTCTGCGTCAGACCGGTTCCTTTATGGTGCATCAACTGCTCATATTTCGGCAGCTTGCTTTCAAATATATAAGCTGACGGTGTGTATATTTCCAATGTCAGCAGCATCAACTGCTCATAAATCTCATTGTAATTGATTGCATTCTTCAGATCCGTCAAGCCAGGTCTCTTAGAAATAGGCTTCCTTCGTTCCGGGAACTTGCCGATTTTTTCTGTATTGTAGTATTTCTCAATATGCTTTCTGGATCTTGCAATCGTTACGCTGTCCAGCACTTCAAAGAAATCAAAATCCAGTGTGCGGAGCAAATTGTCTGTGGTTCTCTGAGAAGCATCCAGCTTACTCCAAGCATTAAATGCGCCCTGCGCCTGACGGAAGATCTCATCAATAGATTTCGTAGTGTTCAGCTTGGCATTGATGAATTCTGGATTGCCTTCATAGGCAATCGCCAGCTGATTTCTCAGATCATAAAATCTGTTATTAACAGGTGTTGCGGAAAGCATCAGAACCTTTGTCTTAACGCCAGCCCTGATCACCTTATTCATCAGCTGCAGATATCGGTTCTCCTTCTTATCATCACCGGAGATTTCACCACCATTACGGAAATTATGAGACTCATCGATTACGACCAGATCATAGTTTCCCCAGTTCAGGCGATCCAGGTCCAGCCCATTTGACTGGCCGCCCTTCCTGGACAAATCCGTATGGAAAAGCACGTCATATCTCAGACGATCTGAAGCAATCGGATTGTTTATGTAATTGTCCTTATATGTATTCCAGTTCTCCGCCAGCTTCTTCGGACAAAGGACCAGAACGGATTTATTTCTATTTTCGTAGTATTTTACGACAGCCAGCGCTGTGAAAGTCTTACCAAGACCAACACTGTCCGCCAGGATACAGCCGTTGTATTTTTCCAGCTTATTGATGATAGCCAGCACAGCATCCCTCTGGAAGTCAAAAAGCATGCTCCAAATTTTACTCTGCTTGAAGCCTGTCGCCTCATTCGGCAGCACATCCTCAGAGATATCCTCTAGGAACTCACTGAATACGTTGTACAGCGTGATGAAGTAAATCATCTCAGGAGAATTCTCATTGTAGGCTGTCGTAATATTATCGATCACCATCTCCGTGACATCCTGCAGCTTCTCTTTATCGTTCCAAATTGTATCGAAGATCTGCATGTACTGTTCTGTAAACGGAGACTCCATCCGGTTGACCATGTTGTACGCATTATTGCCGCGGTCACATCCGATATCCACTGTAGTGAACCCATTCAGCGGCATATATGCCACCTTCTCTTCACGATTGTCTACCGTCATAAAGCCCGGCATATTTTCGCCGGTCTTATTAGAGCGAAAAGATGCTTTTCTACGGATCCAGTCAGCACATTCTTTTGCAATAGCCTTCTGCGTCATCTCATTACGAAGCTTTACTTCAAACTCTGTTCCATAAAGGCTTTGCTCACGCCCCATACGTGGAATATAAAATTCTCTCTTCTGCTTATTAGCCTTTTCCGTAATAAACGTCGGTGACGTAAATATAAATCTAAATTCATCCAGCCCTTCCAGCTGTTTCTTCAATTCATTGTAGGCATACATAGAAAAGCAGGCCGCAGCTATTGACACCTTACTGCCGCGCTTCATTGTATCCGCCATATCGTCACGGACAATATCCGTCACATTATTAAATACCTTCATTGTCCAGCCCTCTTTTCAGGAGAGAGTTTCTATTATCTCACCGTAGTCTGTCTACCCATATTCATTATGAGCCATCATCATAATATCAGCCAAGGTGTCCAAATAAACGGACTTATATCAAAATCAGCCGATTTCTTTTTTATCATTTATGTCGTTTTCATCCTCGATAAAGTCCACGATATCCCCCACATTGCAGTGTAGAACCTTGCAGATCTTCATCATAACTTCCGTGCTCACCGGCTCGCTCCGCGACATCTTCCTCATCGTAGCCCAACTGATGCTTGCTTCTCTCTGAAGATCCTTCTTCATCGTGTCCTTATCGATTAAAAGCTTCCAAAGTTTCTTATAGCTTACAGTCATATTCCGCACCTCTTATTACCACTGTAAATTTATATAAACCGTCAGCTTCGATTATAGCACCAAAGGAGTCCATTCTCAATAGCTCATCTTCAGTTTCTCGTCAATGCCGATATTTCATAATTCATTCATTATTTATAACCCTTCTATAATCTGATACTATTACAATATTCAAAACAATGCACAAAAAAACGGACAGCTAGAGATCAAGAACAATCTTTAATGGAAAAAGAGAACCAGAAGAAATCTTCCAGTTCTCGGATAATGTATTATTTCTTATTCTTTGTAGCTTGCTTTTCCTTAAGTTCTCCAATTTTCTTAATATACGCATCAGATTTATATGCATATGTCGGTTTTGTTTTCTTCAATTTTATTACAAAGTCCAGGGTATCATCATATCGTTTAGCCTTTATATATAAATCCGGCAATTCGAAATGCCATCCGGCACCTTCAAACTTCAAACCGCCGTTTGCCCATACCATTTCCCAAAATGCAATATAGGAATCCAAATCCTTATCTTCGCTATATTTATCTCTTGCTTTTTGAACGGCAGCAAGTTGCTGGTCTTGTGTTTTCAAGGCTTTGTAACTCTCGGGATCAATTTTCTTAAGGTCTTTCATGAACGCATCATTTCTGTCCGCCGTTTCTTTATTCATTTTGCGTTCCTGTTCCTCAACAGCTGTTTTCCAATTAGATTTATCCCCCGTACCAAGCAGTTTATTGATACTCCACACATTGAATGTGATGCCAAAACGGTCATCTTCGGTTGTTTTGTTATGAACGCTGTGCATATATGGAACATATGCATTTTCACTCAATTCCTGTTGTCCGATTTCTGTAAGAACATATTTAGGTTGAATCCCGGTCGCAAGTAGCTCATCCTCCGGAATGAGCTCTGCCACACGCACAACAAGGTCGGCCTTCTTTCCAGTGGTAGAACACCCTTTGGTTGCAAGCAAATCTTTTAGCTGCTGCACTGTAAATCCCTTAACAGAATCCTTGGCAGATGCAAAAACAATATAACCTCTTTCTTCCAAAGTCCTTAATGCAGCTCCCACATCACGAATTCCATATGCGAACCACCAAAATCCAGGATACCCATTTTTCGGTCCCGGGTATGTTCCTTTTGAACAATATTCTAATAATAATATTTCAGCCGGATATAAACCTCTCTGCGATGGAATTGCCGTTTTCTTTCTATCCTCAAAAGTAATTACTTTTCGCTCGAAAGCCGTTCCCTCCGCAACAACATCCGTATAGTATGCATCGGGTTGGTAAAACTTCTTTTCTTCTTCCGGCACAGTTTCTTTTACGGGTTTCGTTTGAGTTATCGGTGCAGTTTTATCTTTTTTCTTAAACAAATCAAATATTCCCATAGCATACTCCTTTAATTATCGTTATACCAATTCCTAATGGTATCCAGGCACTTTTTCCAGTATTGCTCACGTTCCAGTATTTTTATCGGGTCATAAGATAAGCCAAAATACTCAATCAATGTATATGTAACTATAAATGAGCAAGTTCGTGATTTTGCATAAAAGAAAGACACCTCGATTCCATGTGTTGTATAATGAAAGTGCCTA
>PPYF01603525.1_pt1 | contig 18017 bp, 23 predicted proteins | sample 1559871 | NCBI WGS metagenome assembly PPYF01 (sample SAMN08240021, study PRJNA423297) | Human gut metagenome, whole genome shotgun sequencing project.
GCTGACCGGTTATCTGTCCGGCCCGCCGCAGACGCAGCATATGTTTGGTATATTCCCGGCGGCTCTGGTCGCGCACACGTGTCTGGCAGGCGAAGAACGGCTGAAAGCCTTCCCGCTGCAGATTTTCCAGGACGGTGATGGTGGGAATGTACGCATACCGTTCACTGCGGGAGGTGTGCCGGTCTTCTCCAAAAATACTCGGGACGTGGTACATCAGTTCTTCGCGTGTCAGTGGGCGCTCCCGACGGATCTGATTTACATGACCAAAACGACTGGCTAATTGCATACTTTGCTCCTTATGAATGAATTAGCGGTATAAACGAAAAGGCCGCGTCTCCCGGAGAAGACGCGGCCTGATGGATGAAATGAAGACGTTTATTGCCTGAGAATTCCCTCACTGGCGAGATACGAATTTAGCTGTTTTCCGGCATCAGGTTCAAAATTCCAGCACCGCCAGCGTAGCTGCCCTTCAGCATTGCGAATAACCAACCGGAAATGCGTTCCCTGGTCATCTTCAATAAGCACATTGCGGTAAGCTGTTGTGACAGCCATCGCCTGTTCGCGTGAGAAAGGGCCTTCGGGCAATAAAACAGGGTGACAGTCCGACATACCGGCTACTTTCCGATAAATTCAACGCTGGCGCCGGTGGCATTACCGTCAGCACCAACCGTGACGGTCACTTTGTCGTACGCACGGTCTTCAGGATTGAACACTTCAAACTCAACCTTATTGCCTTTTACTTCGTAAGAGCCAAAATCAGCGGTTTCTGTTGTTTCCTCGTCATATTCCCGGGCGTATGCCTGCCGGGCAGCCTGCAGGACGGAGTCTTTATTAATAGTGGTCGTCTGTTTCGGGGAAAAACCGGCAAGTGATGTGACAAATTTCGGACAGACCTTCAGCATATCACCGCGGGTGAATTCCATTCGTACACCAAATGCCTGTAAAACGGACACATCACGCTCTGCTATGGAGTGAACGGCTTTTTTGACCATTTCCGGCGCCTGTCCGACTTCCACCTCAACAGCCCTGAATCCCGTCTGCTGATTACACATTTGTGATGTGGGGATCAGGTTACCGTTAATACTGATACGGCTGCCCAGGAGCGTCTGTACGCCATTCGGGCATCCCTGCATCAGGCCGGTAATACCAATCGTGCCATTTTTCAGCATTACCAGCGCCTGACCATCTTCCGTCATGGTCTGACACCAGCCGTTTTTGACAGCCCAGTTGCCGGCGGAGGCGGAGAATGATGCCACAGTGAACAGCAGGGGAAAAAGAGCTCTGGTATTCATGACTGACCTCTGAAATGAACGTACGGTGTTATTGATAATGATGGAAGGTATGCAGTGACTGTTCAGGGAATGACATAGCCGTATATTTAGTTTTCTGTTCAACATATTGTCTCCATACCTGTCGGGACGGCTTTGGCAGGCCGGCGATCACAGGTTAAAGGTGTTGATAAGTTTATGGATGAAAGAGAAATGTGGCAGGGCGGAGATAAAACGCTCTTCAGCGACCAGACTGTGGATGTGGCCTCTCCGTTCAAACCGTTCTGATGTCAGGCTGACTGATTTGATATCTGCCAGAGGAAAGACCTGCAGTTTTCCCTTCTGTAACGCGATCAGATACCAGCTACCGCTGTAATAAATGAGCCGGCAGGGCTCCAGTGACGGATACCATCGCTCAGTCATCAGAGAGATGTGGTTACACTGTCTTATTGCCAGGATGAGTTGCGAGAAACACTCGGGGAACGTTGCAGTGATATCCGGCGCCGGTAGCCAGATAAGGCAGGGAGAGGGCTCCTGGTTGTCGGTAAGACAGGTTATCAGTCGTCCGTTCCGGAGCGGAAGTATCCGTGCGATACCGGTATTCTGTATAAAAGAAAGCATTTCAGGGATCGCACCCGGGCTGCTCTGTCGTCTGAGGCTGTACCTGCCATTTCTGTACTCTAAATCCAGGTGAACCAGACGCTGATGAAAATCGCGCTGTAAAGTACGTTCTGTAACGCCAAATTCATCTGACAGTGTTTTTAGTGACAGAGATTCTCCGGCCATCAGTCGGCTGATAATGAGTGATAAGCGAACCGCCAGGCGATCATGCCGGGAACGATTATCAGACATAGATGTGCACTCCGTAAGAAAACATCTTTTATTTCATGATGTTATTATGCATCATGATGTTGAAAGGATGTGTCGCATCCGGATAATCAGGAATAAAATGCAGCAGAAAAAATATTCTTTTAATTATCTGATTTTTAAGCAGGATTTCATAAAAAGAAGAATGCTCGTTAATCCAGCGACACATCCTGTCGGCGTGAGTGTGTCAGAACAGACGCTCCCACAGTGTGATCAGCAGGTGGATAATGCGGTCCCGGGCTTTACGCAGAAGCTGTAACATCCAGGCCGGAAAACTGAACCGGGCAACGGCGTCGTCAAAACTTTTCCCGATGGCATCACCAAAAGTCTGTTGTGCGTGTTTCCGGGCCTGTTCAGAGCGGTTTTCCCCCCGGATATGTGAATAAACTGCGCTGGTTGCCTGTGGTGGCAGCGCGTGGATCATCAGTGACACCAGCGCTGGAAGGTTCCAGCCTGCAGGCGCGGCTACAGGGAGTACCGGAAATGATGAAGGGAACAGGGTGGCCACCCGGGCTGTTACTGTCGCCAGTGAGAGTTCCTGGTGACGGGACGGGCATTTTTCTGTGGCATTCCATTCTTCAGCAGGAAACATGCGATCGGCATGGCTGAGAACAAACAAAAAGCGCGAGGGATCTGCGCCCTCATTCAGTAAAAACTGATGCATGGCAATATCGGCAGCATACGCACGTTCATCACTCCGCAGGATCCAGATAATCAGATCCAGTTCCGGCAGTAACTGACGATAAAGCGCCTGGTATTCCTGATCATGCTGCGGTGTTTCACCAATGCCGGGCAGATCGACCAGCGTCATTCTGCGTTCACCGAGCTGCAGGGTAAGACGATGAGCCTGGCGGGTGCAGCCGTTCAGGGGATGCGTGGCGCAGATACGGGACTGAAAAATGGCATTACACAGGCTGCTTTTGCCGGTGCCGGATTTACCCATAATGCCAATCACGGGCTCGTAATGAATAACACCGTGGAGATGTTCAAGGATTTTCTGGCGAATTTCTTCAGGAAGAAACGTCAGATATGATTTCACTTGTGCGGAGAGGGAAAAATGGCTGAATGACATACCGTTATCCTGTTGATTTCGCTGAACCGGATCACACTAATCCGGTTTATCATTCAGGTAATATGGGTGTGAAAAATTTTCCATTGACGGGAAGAAGAGTATGGCTAAAAACAAAGGTATCTGTCGGAATAAAAAATGCAGTAATCCTGTTTCAGAATTTGATGAGGCAAATGCCTTAAGGTTATGCGATGATCATTATAAGCTATGGAAGCGAAATAAAGAGAATCGTCGGGTCAGGAATATTTGTCGTATAATTAGTAGATATGACAAAAGTCTGGACTGGGAGATATTTTATAGAGTAAGAGATGCTGCAAAAAATAAAACGGGAAAGAGAATTATTGAGGACACAAAAATATTACATCAATGGCGTGCTTCAAAGCAAGTAAGAAAAAGTTCTCACAAGGGTGTGCTTCGGTCACGGGAATGGCTTAATACACAGGAGTTACTGAGCAGAAAACATATATCTGTTACAGGTGAACTATTTAAATTTTACATAAAAGATATTATCAGATTATATTGCTATAAGTTTCTCTACAGCAGAGAATATCTTAATGAAAACGCATACAAAAAACGATATCAGAGAGATATTCACCCCAGAAAAGTTAATGTTCCGATACTGCAACTTGAAGTTGCATGGATAAATAATAATTGCCGCTCAAGTGATTCAAGCACTGATATTATTATCCTTCCGAGGATGATAAGAAGAATGGTTGTATTTAATTATACGAAGATAAATAAACAATTAGAGAAAGTGTTGGGGGGGATAGCACGAAAACAAACCTCAGAAAGGAATAAAGGCGGTCTCTATACCAGAATAAAAAAAGAAAGTGACTTTCTTTCTATGGATAGATTTATGGTGGAAATAGAAAATATCATAAGACCTGAAAGGTTTCCGACATCAATTTATCCAGTCTTTTCACATTCATTTATTGAACGAGAGCTTCCGCTACTGAATCTTGCTCGATCACAGTATAGAAGAGCAATAAGTAAAAGAGTGGCGAATTCAATTTTTTATACTTTGCAAAAAACTAACGTGGCATTATGGCTATATCTTGAAATGTTTGCTCTGGTGGCATTCATTAAACTGTATACAGGAAAAGGTTTTGAATTCATAAAGAACATGTGTGTATTTATCGATTATGAGAAAGGGATAATAAAATCCACACATGAAGAACTGCTGGGTGAAATTAAGCGTAACATTCAAGTGAATTTGAAGGTGAATCCTGATAATTTTCCAGAGTTAATAGACATATACAATTCATGCTTTAGTGAAAATATATTGTCATATGATATTCAGGATGGTGATTTTAAATGGCGCTCATGATGTAAAAATATTAATTTCACATTACATATTAATTATCCACAAAAAACATATAATTAATTTCAATGATTTACATGTAAAAAATGCTGATGATTAGCCAGCTTAGTATGGTTATGCAATGTGATGCTTAACGCTTACAGATAATAACATATTCATATGGGTTATATATCATAATATTCAATAATCATGATATGCTAATCTGATTATGGATAAAAATTACTGAATGACGTCATATTATGATTGGCAGTGTTTCCTGTATACGATGACTTATCTCTCCCGCATCATATGGGGGCACGTTTCTTAGGAAAAGTGACGGGGTTACAGAAGCCAATTACGATAGTTTGTTGTAGAGTTATCACGAGTTTTTGTTGTTCTGAAGACGGAATCAGAAAAATAATTCCAGAGTAAACATGTCTGTTTTTTGACCAGTAAAGATCCATGCTGGCCGTGAAAAACTGAAATCAACACTCAGTCTGCATGGATGTCTGAAGATGTTGAGAATGTCGGGAATGGTACTATATACGTATTTTACTAAGTGTTTTACTAAACATACACGTATTTTCATAAACACTTCTAAAAGTGTTTTCATTAAACATTACAATACACATTGCTTTGTCTGATACACATCCAGTTTGGTAAAATTGTTACTCCTGTGTTTACGAAAATTAAAATCAGTTTAATGCTGCCACAAAACAATCTTTCCTGTTTAAGCAATCAAGATGGCATTCTATTTTGCTGAAGTTACGTTTAACCTTTTCTGAGTTTTCGTGTTTTAGATCGTTAATCTGAAACAAGTGTCTTTATGTAAAAACGCAAATCCGATTGAGGTGGCCTGGCGTGATTTACTGTGTGCTTACGACGATTTGGTTAAATGGTTTTATGGATGTTTTTGTAACGATGAGATTGATGAGATGATTAACTGGCCCTGGTGTTTTTTATCAGCGCAAGGTAATTCTCTTCATCATGAGACTCTTTTCAGAAAAAACGTGATGATTGGTTCTGGTGTTTTGATTCAGATGAGGTTTACGTTATCGATGGTTAATCGTTTTTATGGCGCGGAGTGAAACGTAACGTTTTCAGGATAAGAACATCGATTCTGATATTGGTGGTTTTTGTTCTTGTGGCGGGATATCTGTAACCAGGTTTTAAGCGTGCCATTTCGCATTTGTGATTGAGTTATATGGTTAAGCTGTAGGTTTTGGTGTTGTTGTTGATTTACAGCGCCAGAAAGCGTTCTGATTGCGTTTTTGGGTTATCCCGTTTTGACAGCCTTCTCGACAGTGCCCTGGCGCAGCACCGTGCCGTCTCGTTAATCCGGGTGGATTTACGGTTTCCTGAGTATATGCCTGCCACCATCATGGATACCGATTTAGATTCAGCGGTGATTTCTCGTTTTTTCGAATCCCTGAAAGCCAAAATCCAGGCTTACCAGCGGAAAAAAAGATGTGCCAATCAGCGTGTGCATGCAACCAGCCTGCGTTATTTCTGGTGTCGGGAGTTCGGCAAGGAAAAAGGCAGGAAACATTATCACGTGATATTACTGCTCAACAAAGATACCTGGTGCTCGATCGGGGATTTCAGCGAATCGTCTTCGCTGGCGACGATGATCCAGGAGGCATGGTGCAGCGCCCTGCATCTTGAGCCCTGGCAAGGCGATGGCCTGGTCCATTTTTCCAGGTGGACGCCTTCCCGTAAACCAGCATCGTCTGATGCTCGCCCTTCTTCCGATGACACGCCTTTGTCGGGTGGATGTCCTGATACCTGGAAGGCTTCAGACAAAAAGCCGGGTGAAGCCGCTGTTCTCTGGATCAAGCGTGGTGATGTGGAAGCGATGCAGAAAGCCCTGGAGAGAGCCCGTTATCTCGTGAAAAATGAAACGAAGCTGCATGACGGTTCAGGTCAACGTAATTATGGTTGCAGTCGTTGGTCGGGACATCTTCTGGATGGCAGGTGAAGCCTGTAAAACGGCATCCGGTGCCTGAGCTTATGCTACAGGGCATTGGTTGACGCCCTTAGCTCGTTTCCTGAAAAAGTTTTTCTGAAGTAATGCAATGAATTGCCATCTACTTCCGTTCGCACGCTTGCTTTTCACACCCCACTCTTTGCAACATCGAGTATAAGTCGAAAAACGTTTGGTTGTTCTGGTTATTTGCATTTACTGCCATTCATAGAAATGAACAGATCGATTGGTAGGACTCAAATGTTATAGCATCTCTCTTCTCATAGTCTGCTTTGTGCCAAGAGCGGACCTTAGGCTTCAGTAATTTGGTTAGCACAACCCCTTTGATAAACATACAGCTACAGTATTGCTTTTATAAGGAGCGTAGTTTCAATAGGACACCCCAAACGTTAGTCGGGAAAAGCCGACTGAAAAAAAACTTGTGTGGACAAGTAGTGTCCATTTAATGCCATTTTTAGATTAAAATGTGCCATTTTGAGGGTATTCTTAAACGTGCATAACGTTCTGATTTATCATACACAGAGCCTTATCATTTGAAACCATTCCGATGTACATCAAACAATGATTACAAGAGAAATTATGACACCGCCAACCAAAATTGATACATCAAGTCTACTTACCATATTGGGCGTTATTGCTGCTGTATGGGCCCTTATTACGCCAAACGCTCGACTACGTTTAAGGTTCTGCCTAGCGTGGTGGGATTGGGTAATTGTTGGGTTTGCATTCTTACTAAGCAATTATTTGGTGTTTGCACCGGCTTTAAAATCACTAGACTTATATTTTAGCTTTGGCCCCTGGAAATGGGGATTAGATAGTTCAAGTGCCGTATACCTGATATCACTCGCAGTTGCTATTTACATTTTATTTCGCTTAAAAAACCCTAAACTCTCAATTGGAAGAACAGGGATATTTCTAGAGTTAGTGGAAAATTTGCACCTTACTAAACGATACGACGATCTGGCACAATTGTTGGCACCTCAACTAGAAAAATTAATATCAATAATTGATAGACCTGTGAAGAATCGACTTTGTGATAAGATAGCTAACAATCTCCGCTCTCTAATCGCGAGACAGCTGCTGAACATGCACATGAAGCATTGTTAAATATTGTCTCATCACCTGAACTTACCAATCGCTTTGCACTCGCGCACCCATCCCTCTGCCTTGAGTTAATCAAGATCGAGCCAATAGTTCGTTCTGACTTTACTTCTAATTTTATCAGTGCATTACTTGGTTCACCTAACAGTCGTCTATATGTTGAGCTTAAAAATAATCTTAACGTTAGTCGAGGACATCGTTTATTGATTCCAAAAAACAACCGTATATTACATTTTTTCTTTTCCAATGCTAAGTTTGCAGCTGATTTAGCAATATACCGTGATATCGGTGACTATCTCTACTGGAGGTTAGATGAAGATGAAAAAATTATTGCTGCACTTAATAAGTCTTTAGGTTCCTATTACGATGCTTCAAAATATAAATGTCCTATTTACTCAGGTGTCACGCTGTTTGAAATTATGGTTCATGAAGGTATTCACCAGGGTCTGGTGTATCATTTATGGTTGCATTACTATTCATATTTTGCAAGGAAAATTATAAAGAATATGAATAGGCAATCGGATGAATATAGTGGTGAATGGGAAACACCTTTTCACTTCCTTCTCTGTCATTTATTTAGCGTCGCTACAGATTGGGCAGAACAATGCGAATGGATAGATGAAAAGGAGATTCCTCAAGAAAATAAAGAAATAGATAATTTCGATCTTCATTATATTTCAAAAGAGGCTACCAAATTACTTGGTGCTATGCTGCAGTTGGTTATGCCTAATAAAAAACTCACCTTGAAATCTAGAAAACATATTCTTGATATAGTTGTATCTTGTTATATTAGATTGAAAAGGAATAAAAAATTAAAAGACGTCGCTGACTCATTATTAATTTTCACCACTAGAGGCGAAGGTAATTCAGCACCGCCGCATTATCGTAGAGAACTTCTAGAAATATTCAATACCCTTGATGATTATCGATTAAGAACTGATGCCCCGGAATTCCGAGCAGCTATAGAGTCTGCTATTCAAGCAAGGCCGAATTAGGTAAATCAACCACCTGCATAGCGGGTGGTTTAGACATAGACCTCTAAGTATGCCTGAAAGCAGAGGTACCTCTAAGTTTCGATGTCTAGGTGTTGATCGGCTGTAATCTGGTAACCAGGTCAAGCTTAAAATTTTCTCAACATAAACAAGTAGTATTTCAAATATTGAACCATACTGACTCCCCCACTTTTTATAAGATTATGGAAATTTTTTGTACCAGTAAGTTCGAAAATTAGTGTTGTTCTTATCAGTCGTTATGAAAAATTTTGAACTTCCGCTCCTCGCTCATATCGGACCTGAGGACACGCCGGTTGGTCCCCTCTATACCAAAAATAGATGTCATTACAGCGGTTAGTTCCAGGTGGTCAAACATCCATTTGAATAGCATTATTGCGCGTTAATCAACGGACAACAGTTCACTGTCATCAGGTAATGTGGAGTTAATGATTTTCATGTGGTAAAGGTATCTTCATTACAACCATCCATTATTCTGTCCTAGAAGATAAAGCTATGAATAGATCAAACGAAGAAGATATTGAAAAAGCCAAATCGCTGATTTCGATAGGTGCAGAGATAGCTGGCGCTGCAGTTGGCGGTGCAATTGGCTTTTTTGCAACTGGCCCTGTGGGGGCTGCCGGGGCTGGTTCGTTAGGGGTGATTGTCGCGAAAGCTGGTGCAAAACTTCTCGGTGATGTGGCTGATCGTACGATGTCTGCACGCGAAAAAGTCCGCGTTGGTGCTGCTGCAGTTGCATTCAATAAAATTGAAAAGGTCGCTCTGTCAGGTAATGAACCCAGAAAAGATGATTTCTTTAACTCTGAAGAAGGAAAACGCAGTGATGCAGAAGAAATTCTGGAGGGGACGTTAAGAAGGGCGCGTGAAGAGTATGAGGAAAAGAAGATTCTTCTTCTAGGGAATTTTTATGCAAATATGGTCTACTCTCCGGGAGTGAGTACAGAAGAAGCGAATTACTATCTCCGGTTGTTCGATTCACTGACGTATCGGCAGCTCTGTGTTATGAGTTTGATCATGATGAAACCACAATATTCTGACTTTCAAAATCTGAGAAGCCATGACTATCGAACCCAAAATGCCAATATGCAAGCAAGTACTGTAGCACTCCTCCAAGAAATTTATGCTCTGTATAATTTGGGATTAGTCTGCGTTAGGAGTGCTGGCGGAAATGGTTATGTATCTTTGCTGGCATGGCATGATATCATCCCTTTAGGATTAGAATTTACAGGGTTAGGTGAAAGGTTTTACAAACTTTTTATGGGGGGAGGAAGCTTTTCACTTCCCGATATTACTACTATCGCAGAAGCTTTGCGTTAAGAATGAACATTTTGATTCAAAGTTTCCAGCCCCTGCTTATTAACACAGGAGATTGTTAGACACGGGGCCTCGTTGATAACAATCATAAACATCCGCTCCTCGCTCATAGCAAACTTTTGCATAGATTCTCTTCCTAAAATAGCGCGACATCTGTTTCAAAATTAGCTTGTAAGTAAAGCGAATACCTTGAGGACAATAATCCAAGCATTGGCAGCAACGATAAATGTTTACATAACCGGTAACTGTCAGATCAGGTCTGAGTTAATACACTAGACTCAGCCAATTTATTGAGTTCGTTGAGCATCTGAACGGTTAATCTATGATAACGAGTTTTTAAACAGGTTCATTTCCTAACATTATTTTTACTCATCAAACATGGATAATTTTAATTTAGGTTTATTACTATAATTATATTTACTCTTTATATGCTCTTTGCTCACTCCCTTTTTATATGATCTCTATTGTTATTTACTTCCTGTCTTCACTCACTCTCAATCTTTGCATATTCCATTACTATTACTCTTGTTATCGTATTCACTCCATCCTTCAATCATAATTACTGTAACTCATATGATATTCAGATAAGTTATTCTCTACTACGTTATTGCTGATATCTATCTGTTTTCATCTTTAGTGAAACAGCAATTGATTTTAATTTATCCATCATGAACTGTATTGGATTAACAATGATTGTTTATCTGAAGTGTTTTAACCATTCTGGTGAGCCTCAATTCTTCAGTCGTCACTGATTAACTGAATGTTTACTCTTTGATAAGGTATCCATGATTCCGTCATGTTTAACAGCGCAGGATAAACAATGAAATTGACAGGAGAGATTCCTGATTATGTTTGTTCGTTTCTGATTATCTTGTATGTTAAACAAAATGAAAATTATCCATCCATTCTGCTACAGCATGCCTGATAAATACCGTCTGTAAGTTATTACCGTTTTAGATCTGATTATGAGCGAAAGCATTAATTCGCTCACAGAGCTTAAAACATCATTAACTCATGGTTTTCATGCGCATGTCGTTTTCTGGATCGATCGTCAGAGGGTTAAAAAAATATATCCCTTTGCGGAGCGGATTACGGAATGCTGGCGGTCTATTACACATAACAGCGGTTCGGCACACCGCTGTACATATCAGCCGCATTATACATACAACATCAACATTCCTGTGCGCCACAACGATCCTGAAAGCATCGATAATATTCGCGGTGCCCTGCATTATCTGGCGAAAGAAGAGCAAAAAGACGGGCTGTGTGCCTACGGCTGCAATGAAGTTCCTGAACGTCCTGCTGCAGGGCGTCCTCGTAAGCCTCACTTCTGAAGCTTAAGGCCTGAGCCTCCGCTCCTGGAAACACTCCGTCGGTAAAAACTTACCGCCTTGATTAATGATGTGAACCGAAGTCAACGGAGATCATTCCCCCTGAACCTGCATCCAGTGTTCTTTCCCTTATCTTCCCGTTCTGCTTCAGTTCTTCACTTATTCCATCAATCTCATCCGCAAGCCATAACACGTCAGCTCATTCACGGGCAGGACGCATTGTGGGCTGCGCATAACGGAACATATCTTATGAATGCTATTCCTTATTTCGACTATAGCCCATCCGGAAAAGCCGGAATATCATGTGGTGCTGTGCGTCAGACAGGAGTATTTCGACGGCCCCGAACTGGACCGGCTGATTCTGGATGCCTGGAGCAACGTACTGGGCTTCGCGTCACCGGGGGAAGCGGCACCGTACCAGAAACAGATAACCCGGGATGTGGTGCTGGACAGTCGTTCACCGGACTGCGAAGACATCCTCAAAGATTTGATCTGGGCGTTCAGTGATTTCGCCCGCGATCGTCGTGGTGTGTGCGATCCGGAAGCCCGTTGCCTCGCCGGTAATCCCGGCTATCCCGGATCTGCAGGACCGTTCTGAGAATACGGCTCAGCACCTTTCCCCGCATTCGCACAACCTTCATAAATCTCACAGAGGATATTCTGACCATGTTGACCTCAATGACAGGCCACGACTGCGTGTTGCTGCGTGCCGACGATCCCCTGATCGACATGAACTACATCACCAGTTTCACCGGTATGACAGATAAATGGTTTTACAAGCTGATCAGTGAAGGCCATTTCCCGAAACCCATCAAGCTGGGCCGCAGCAGCCGCTGGTACAAAAGTGAAGTGGAGCAGTGGATGCAGCAGCGAATTGAGGAATCACGAGGAGCAGCAGCATGAAACGTGTTGCAATGCCAGCGCTGGTATTGCGGAAATCAGCCCTGTCCCTGGTGCTGGCGACATTACCGTTCATCTTCCTGCTGACCCTCTCCGGTCAGCCAGCAGATTGTAGCTCTTTCCTGACTGATTCGTCATTCCATTCACATTGTTTATAACTGGCATTACACCGGTGTTGATGCGCACCTTCCCGTGTGTCTGCACCGGCTGAACAAAATTCAACAGGGTTTGAAAAGGAACATTTCGTGCAAATAACCGAAGCATTAATTTCAGAGCCGGGAGACATCCGGCGTTTTATTCAGCAGGCGGTGGACCACTGGCCGCATTTGCTGGCATTTTACTTCACACTCCATTCGGCAGAAGGAAATATCAACGGGCAACAGATTCATGCATTCTGTACTTCCTTTTACCGACAGGTGCACGAACGTATTACTGAGCGTAATCACACGGCCAGTCCATCCTCGCCGGTGGTATTACGCTGGTTGCGGGAACAACATGGAGGAGCAACAATACGATGCCTGTTGCTGTTCAGCCAGGAGCTTTTCTGCCATCCGCGAGCCAGTGTGACAGTTGATGAAGAATGTTCGCAAGTGGTGGATTTACTGCAACAGAGCTGGCAGGTGATAAGTGCTGGCGGACAATGCCGGGTGGAAAAGCGTTTTCAGGTCGCCCGGGGTGATACATCTGGCCAGTATGTTGCGTTAAAAACAGTCGCATTGTCTCTGGGGTTACCGGTTGTGACCGCCATTATCTATCGTCCGGTACAGCGCTGTACATTGATTACAGCTCAGTGAATCAGCGCAGTTGTGTAGTCAACGAGGTTTTCTGGCTTTTTGTCGGTCATTCAGCACCATTAGCCGGGCCTCTGCCTCTTTCTGTTCCTGTAGTGTCACTTCCCCGCACGGCAGCCCCTTCAGATCGTAACGGGCGCCATCTGCCATTAACGCACATTAATAGTGCGGAGACTGCACATAAGACGCCACTGCCGCGTGTAATGTACCAGCGCCAAACGCCAGTTCTCTGATGGCGATATCCTGTATCAGGTCGTCAGGTATCTCAACTTTAAGCGGTTGGGGTTTTTCCCGGTTGAATAACTCAGGCCAGAGTTCCACAAGACGATTAATACGCTTACGGTTTTTACGCTGGCGTTTTGTCATATGCCGCCACGGTGTTTTTTCAGCAGAGCAGGGCTCTGTTTATCGTTCAACTGTGGTATCCGTTCCCTGGCCTTCACGTTGTGTGCAGTGTTCGTTTTATCCTGCAGCGGCGTTGCCGGTGATTTACTGAAAATGCCCTGTGGTTTACGGTTAATGGTCAGCGTTACCATCAGTATTGTTACCTCATGCTGTCAATGGAAGTAGTACTCCATCCAGAGCCTTGGCGACCCCGGGGCTGAAAACGAAACAATAACCCGCGCGCAGTGCGAGGAGCCCGGGTGTGAAGCAATCAGCAGGTAATATTAATGACAAGACCAGCAGGTTCTTTAGACAAACGAACAATATCAGCAAATACGACAGTTCCAGGAGAGGTAAAAAGTTTTTTACTTGCACAATTCTTAAAAAAATGGAGACGAACAAAAATGGGGCGACATACCTGGAAAGTATCGCTACCAGATGATGCTAAAAAGCAGAAATAGTGTTCCAGGCCTGAAAGGGATGAGAATCAGTATCTGTGTGTATTTATAACATCTTCTTGAAGAGGCTGGAGATTGTTAGTCCATTAGTATAATCGATATTCGTTTTCCTGCGAATATGCAGGCTACACCAGATATATGATTGCTACCGAATTTCATCAGTTTGATGAAATTACGCATCATACTGCGGGTTTTCTCATTAACATTAACGAAAGTGAATGGACTCAGACAAGTAGTGACCGGCGCAATTTCGCTAAGTATCAAATACAAAGAACGTTCTCTTACTTTCTGCGATGGCCTTTCCTTCGGAAAGGAAGTGACGATTAAGTGTCGAAAAATGTGATACATATATTATTTTTATGGCAAATCACCTGATAGGATTTGCCATAAATGAATGAAAAGCTGAGTGTTAATAAATGAGTAAGAAGAAAATTTCTGTTGAAAATGAAGAGTTCATTACTTACCGGGCATTACTTCTGAGTATTGACTTTGTTAAAAAACTGGTCACAGAAATGTCTGATGAAGATTTAAATAAGGTTAAGGAAAACTTTGACATAGCTATTCAGCAACGTGATGAGCGAAAGGAAAATATGAAAGCTATCAAATCACTCATGGATGAACATGGTATATCTCTGGAAGATTTTTATCGTGAATTTGGCAAAAAATCACAGGCAGGCAGAAAAAGTGTGTCAGGAGGGCATAAATACGAGTATGACGATAACGGTAAAAGAATGTACTGGAATGGGCAAGGACGTCGGCCTAAGGCCATAGCAGAGGCTATAAAAGCCGGAGGTTCTCTTGATGATTTTCTTATATCTCAGGAAGTATCATCTGGTCCTGATTATGAATAACAGCAATATATATTTTGATCTGTATTAATATCAAGGAATATATAGTAAACACTTCTCCGGAGTTGATATATTATCGGCAGGGAATGAAAATGCCTGACTTCATGCTAATATATGGCAATAAAGATAAATGAGTTATACTGTAGAGTTATGAAATAACGATAGTGATAAGAGCCAGTCAGCGAGACTGATTGTTTTATCTGTACTGGCAGCAGGCAGTTTACCATGGCTTACTGCTTCAGCTTCTGAATCTGTGTTGATGATATTTATCTGTTTATAAGGCAAGGCTTGTCTCTGTGAGTTGGTAATCTTTATCCCGGGATAGCTTTTCTCTGTATTTTTAGTATAGCCAGTAATCGATTACTCCTGTATGCGCAAAAATATAGCAACTCATCCATGGTAAACATGTCAGCTTTTACCTACATATAGATAAATTCATATTTCACGATATACGACCCAATTTTATTAACACGAGCTGTTACCCATACACCTGCCATCCCCTGTTTATGGTGACTGCGCAGGAACTCTTTATTTGTACAAAGTTGTATCCATCTGGAAGTGTTTTGAACTTTCAACCAGAGTCCCGCTTCACAATGTCCATACTTTCCTCTTGATGGTCCCGGAAAAACAACATCATATTCAGATTCATAGCTAATAACCTTATCCGGAAAAAGATAAACACAGACATCGTAACAGTTCAGACTCAGTATAAATCCAAGACAAAATCCCCCCGTGAATGCATTTAATAAATACTTTAATGTTCTGTTAAAGGTGCGGATATAAAATGCATAAATAAAAGAAAGAGAACCGGTGGTTATACCGGTGCAAAAATATGTTGTCCATTCAGGTACCGTATTTTGTAAAACAGTATAATGAGATATGGCGGATGCCCACAACATATACCAGCACAAACCACCTGCAATAAGATATGTTATTGCTGTGGAAAACCATTTCCTGTATTTATTTTCAGGGTGATTGTTCTTGCCCATCAACGCATTTCCAGAATATTTAAAAATAACCTGTCACCGAAACAGAATAAAGGCGCAATAACCATAACGGGAAAATATGCGCCTCTGGTAATCGACAGTGTTACTTCAGACAGTGAGTTTCCCATTCCTTGACTGCAAATGTATCCATCATACCTGAAATATAGTCAACCACTGCTCGTTTTTTGCTGATTTTAAATATACAGGAATCTGGTTGGGGTAAGGTGAATTTAAGTTCAGGAGGCAGAAATTTATAATTCTCTCCTTCATTGTAAAAGTCATATAAATCCCTGATTATTTTATTTCCCCTGAACTCATAGGTGAGGATATTACGTTTTCGCATGATGACTTTAAAGAGAAGTTTTTTGAGCCCTTCGGATAACGCATTCAGTTTCCCGAATCCCAGTTCCTGAAAACCATTCAGGTTCGTTACTACAGAAATATCTGCAACGAGGCGATTGACAATATTTGAAGTTAACTCCTTGCGGAATATGATGGCAAATTCTTCTGAGGTTTTCAGTAAGTTAGCCTGAAAAGCGGTGTTTCTCGACTGAGTAACGATTTCCCTGAACTGTTCCCTCGCTCCCCGGAATTCGTCAGAAATCTGAAACTCATATTCAATATCTTCAATCGTGACCATGTTCCTGCTAAGGGCATCTTCCAGGTCATGCGCGGCATAGGCAATCTCATCCGCGAGATCCATTATCTGCGCATCAATCGTTTTCTCTCCGGGATTCAGATCGAGCTGATTTTCAGCAAGCAGGTTAATGTAAAAATAGTAATCATCATCATAAATGAACTTGCCGGCAGTAGCTGCAGCGCGGGGGATGGGATACTTAACAACCGAAAGTAAACTACGGTGAGTCAGATTTAATCCGTTGCAGTATGAAAATTTCTTCTCCAGTTTTCTCAGGATACGTAGCGCCTGTGCATTACCTTCATAGCCGCCGATTTCTTCAGACAGTTCATTAAGCAGTTTTTCACCGGAATGACCGAAAGGAGGATTTCCGATGTCATGCGCCAGCGCTGCCAGTTCAACCACCACCGGGTTAATCAGTTTGAGGTCTGACGCGATACTTCGGGCGATCTGAGCAACCTCAAGACTGTGCGTTAATCTGTTTCTGTTGAATTTTTCAGGATCAATTTCAAAAAGTTGCATCTTTCCCTGCAGCCTGCGAAATGATGATGAATACAGAATACGCGCGTAATCCCGTTGATAATTATCCCGGCTTCTTGTTTCACCATCGGGGGACGGGTGCTCTCTGGTATCAGCAAGCGCACTGATAAGTTTTTGTTCCTGCTCTTGCGCAAATTCTTTTAATTCATTGCAGTACATATTTCTTCCTTTCTGGAGCATGTTACCAAATCAGAATACCGGATGAACAAAACTGGTGGCTACATCCTGTAGGGATTATGTATTAGTAAGCTCTGGCCATTAGTGCCATTTCAGGTTATGTGATCCTACCCACGTAATATGGACACAGGCCTAAGCGAGGTTCTGGTTTTCAAATTGTTCCGGACTGAGGCCGCCACACACGTAAGTACGTGATGTCTCCTGCCCACTTCTGGTTCGGGCCACTGGCGTAAAAATCCTGCTCCAACAGATTTTCTGACACAGGCAGGCCGTGTGCGCGGTAGCTGACCGGGCTGAACTTCCGGGAGGCCTTTGCCCTCAGTCCCTGACGGCGCAGGCTTGCCGCCACGGTTTTTACGTTAAAGGGGTAACCCTGAGCACGCAGTTCATCCGTCAGGCGTGGGGCACCGTAACGCTGTTTTGACCGGGTAAAAGCCGCGAGGACAACGCTGTCGCAGTGTTGGCGGAACTGCTGACGCGTGCTTATCCTTGTCCGCCGCTGACACCACGTATACCAGCCGCTGCGGGCCACCCGGAGCACGCGGCACATTGCTTTGATGCTGAACTCAGCCTGATGTTTTTCAATAAAGACATACTTCATTTCAGGACTGAGAGTTTACTCACTTAGCCGCGTGTCCACTATTGCTGGGTAAGATCACAACACTTTAAAATGCCCTATATAGGGTTAACCAGTAATTATCTGTATGATAGCTTTGAGTTCGGGAGGAGGTAATGACTCCAACTTACTGATAGTGTTTTATGTACTGATAGTGTTTTATGTTCAGATAATGCCCGATGACCTTGTCATGCAACTCCACCGATTTTGAGAACGACAGTAACTTCCGTCCCAGCCTTGCCAGATGTTGTCTCAGATTCAGATTATGTCGCTCAATGCGCTGAGTGTAACGCTTGCTGATAACGTGCAGCTTTCCCTTCAGGCGTGATTCATACAGCGGCCAGCCATCCGTCATCTATACCACGACCTCAAAGGCCGACAGCAGGCTCAGAAGACGCTCCAGTGTGGCCAGAGTGCGTTCACCGAAGACGTGCGC
>PPYF01027790.1_pt1 | contig 18016 bp, 10 predicted proteins | sample 1559871 | NCBI WGS metagenome assembly PPYF01 (sample SAMN08240021, study PRJNA423297) | Human gut metagenome, whole genome shotgun sequencing project.
GCGGGTAGATGCATGATGATCCGAGGAACTCGAGTTTCCTGCAGCCGTTGCGCCATGCGGCGTTGATGACGTTCATCTCCAGCATCATGTTGTCATACATGAAGTCGGCCAGATGGTTCCGGTTGGCGATTATCCCTCCTACCTTGGCGGCGGCGAGGAAGACATACTCCGGGCGCTCGGCGGCGAAGAAATCGTTGACGGCCTGCTGGTTGATCAGGTCAAGTTCCTTGTGCGTGCGTGTGATGATGTTTGTGTAGCCCTGGCGTTGCAGCTCGCGGACTATTGCCGAGCCCACCATACCGCGGTGGCCGGCGACATATATTTTTGAATTCTGTTCCATAATTCAAAAAAGAGTGAAGGGTGAAGAGTTAAGAGTCAAGGGTTAAGAGTCAAGAGTGAAGGGTGAAGATATTATTGTTCTTTCTTTAGACTGTTTTTATGGTTGCGGATTATAGCTGTGAGAATTTTAAGCAACTCCTCACAATCAGAATAAAGAGATTCGTATAATACCTTACTTATAAATCCACTTTTGCCAAGTAGTCTAAGCCAATATAATGTTTCACCTGCTTCTTTCTGAGAGATTGTCAGTTTATGTATGAAATCTGATTTACTTTCAGAATACTCGCTTTCTACAATATTGGCCCCGATTGAAGTGCCACTCCTGAGTATTTGATTACTTATGACATATTCTTTCTTCTCCGCAATTAAAAACTTATATAGCTCTATGATTCTCAGAGAGAAAGCTTCCGATTTCTGCCATTTGACATCGTTTCGCATAACCTTAACTTTGCTAAGAGTGAAGGGTGAACTTCGTTAAGAGTGAAGAGTCAAGAGTCAAGATCTTCACTCTTGACTTTATTTTTATAACTTCACTTTTGGCTCTTTTATTGCTCTATAACGTCACTCCCTGTAGCTTGCACCTTCCCTCTTGCCTCTTCACCCTTGACTCTTGACTCTTCACTCTTCACCCTTCACTCTTAAAAACGTCGGATCTTTATGGGGATCATGTCGGGGGTAAGGAGGGCGTTGTCGGGGAGGACGAGGGCGAGGTGGCCTCCGCCTCCGGCACCGAGCATCTTCCAGCTCAGCGCCTTGTCGCGGATGGAGTCGATGTATTCCGCCACACCCGGCTGCATCATGGCCGGGAACATGGCCACCTGGGCATCGAACGAGTCGCGGAAAGACGCGGCGAAATCACCGAGGTCACGCCGCATGATGGCGTCCCAGCAGCGGTCGGCGGCCGAGGTCAATGCCCTGACCTTCTCCGGTGTTATGTCCTTCCCTTCCACCACGGAGCATCCGGGACGACGCGGGAACATCGGCAGGAGCGCGATGTGGCTTTCAAGCCAGGATAGCGTCTCCTCGTCGTGGCACGACTCTATCCGGTCGGGCCAGTAGTGGCCGTCGTAATGGTGGCGCGTAAGTCCCGACATGCAGATGCCTATGGCGTCTTGTGCTCCCGAGACGTGTCCCTTGTTCTCCGGATCATTCTCGAAGCAGAAGAGGAGCCTGGCGAGCATCTCCTCATTATATGCAGGGAGCTCGTAGGGCCATATCTTCATGGCGGCGTTGCGTGTGGAGGTCGACATGCCTCCGCGCTCCATGAATTCATGTGTCGGCTCTATGGATGCTGTTATCGCCCATCCGTCGCCGTGCTGCGAGACGTAGGGCTGGTCGATCCATGTGCCGGCGATATCGATGCGGTAAGGCAGATGCGATCTGACGTCGCGGCGCAGGGAGGTGGTGGAGCGGGCTTCCAGACCGGCGTCGGGCACGCGGGTCAGCTCCACATACTCTATGCCGCGCTCCTCGCACAGACGTCGCTTCTCGTCGCTTCCGCCGTCGGAGTTGACCACGAACACGTCAGGCCTCACGGCGTCCATGGTGTCGACGAAGTCGAGCATGCCGCTGCCCCGGTTGATGAAGGCGTCGGTGACGTAGCGTATGGCCTTCACCATGTAGAGGCGTTCTTTCTCGGAATATACCGTCTTGCGGTGTTTGAGCTCCTCGATGGTGCTGTCAGACCCGATGCCGACATACAGGTCGCCATATTGGGATGCCTCCTTGAAAAACGCCACGTGGCCCGAGTGGAGCATGTCGTAGCATCCGGAGACGAATACTTTCTTTCTCATCGTTTGTTTCAGTGCGGAAAGACCGCTGACAAATATAGGACTATTTTATCAAATAACAAAATATCCGTGGCTCTCATCCAGACTTATTCAGATCATTCATCCCGGTCTCTCCTTTTTGTGGTTCTTGGTTTCCGGTTCTGCGTTCAGTTTGTGCAGTCTGTCCGGTCAGACCAGTCTGACTTCAATCGATAAAGATTATGAATTGTGCATTATGAATCATGCATTATGGGATAAGTGGTGTGGGTTAAACTTTTTTAAGATTCGGGGGTTTTTATTTTGAGGCGAGGCGGTTTGGCCAATGCCGTTATTTAAAAAACAAGATTATGAAAGGACGAAATTTGATGGCCACTCTGGGGGCTGGCTTGCTGACGGGGCTTTGCGCCACGATGCTGACGGGTTGTGCCGACGACGATGACTGGCCTTACGGACCGCCGAACGGCTGGGGATCAAATTATTTCTATGATTCGAGACTCGTAGGGCAGTGGGCGCTGGAATACGACAACGGCGATAAAGTAGGCTCCTACGGCACCAACTATATGGATTTCTATGGGAAAGGACACGGACGTTATTATTACTATTCCAACGGCCGGCTCTACTCGGAAGATATGGCCTATTTCTGCCAGGAGAGGGGTCCTGGCAGCGATCTCTATCAGATCAACGTGCAATATGAGAACGGCCAGGCCTCGACGATGAACTATGCCATCTCCAACGGCGGCACTTCGCTGACTTTCCAGTGGAACAGCGGAGGAGAGATCAACACCTATATCTATTCGCGGGTATATTCGGTGCCTTATTGACCACACCGCGGAGACCGCAGTAAATACGACGGAGACCGCGGCATTCGGTCGTGGCACAGTAGATCGGGGAGAGCCCGATGACAATAAGCATCAAACCGATGACAATAAGCATCAAGCCCAGGCCGGAAGACCTGGGCTTGATGCTTATTGTCATCGCTCGCTTTGTGGCGAACGTTTATGCCGGAAGAATTTTGCCTATGGGCACTCCTTTGCCTGCGGCAATCAGTATTCCTTCCAGGGTGTGATTCCGAGGTTCTCCTCCTTCTTGTTGATGAAAGCCTTCACGAAAGCGCTCGCGAGGCGGGCGTTGGTGAGAAGGGAGATGTTGTGGTCGATGGCCCAGCGGCGTATGCGGTAGCCGTTGGTGAGCTCGCGCTTGGTGTGGTTCTTGGGGATGTTGATCACCAGGTCGACCTTGTGCTGTGCGATCAGGTCGAGCACATTCTCACCGGCCGCGTTCTGCTCGTCGGGCCAGCGCACGGCCTCGGCCTCGATGCCGTTGCTGTTGAGGAAGGCGGCGGTGCCTTCTGTGGCGTAGATCTTGTAGCCGTTCTCCCCGAGCAGGCGGCAGGCCTCAAGCATGTCGACTTTTCCGCGCACGTCGCCGGAGCTTACGAGCACGGCGTCTTTCGGCACGTGGTGGCCTACGGAGATCATGGCGTTGAGCAGGGCCTCGTCGAAGTCACGTCCGAGGCAGCCTACCTCGCCGGTCGACGACATGTCGACGCCGAGCACGGGGTCAGCCTTGTGGAGGCGTGCGAAGGAGAACTGCGAAGCCTTCACGCCGATGTAGTCGATATCGAATGTCGAGGTGTCGACTTTCTCCACCTTCTCTCCGAGCATGATGCGTGTGGCGGTCTCGATGAAGTTTTTCTTGAGCACCTTGCTGACGAAGGGGAACGAACGCGAGGCGCGGAGGTTACATTCAATCACCTTCACATAGTTGTCTTTGGCAAGATACTGGATATTGAAGGGGCCTGAGATGTTGAGTTCCTTGGCGATCTTCGCGCTTATGCGTTTGATGCGGCGAGCCGTGGCCATATATATCTTCTGGGCCGGGAATACGAGCGTGGCGTCGCCTGAGTGTACGCCGGCAAACTCCACATGCTCCGAGATGGCGTATTCCACGATCTCACCGTTGCGGGCTACGGCGTCAAACTCGATCTCCTTGGCGTTCTGCATGAATTCCGACACAACCACCGGATATTCTTTCGACACCTTCGCGGCCTCTGTGAGGAAGCGGTGGAGCTGGTCGTAGTCATAGCATACGTTCATGGCCGCACCTGAGAGCACGTAGCTCGGGCGCACAAGCACCGGGAAGCCTACTTCGGCGATGAATCGGTCGATATCCTCGAAGGTGGTCACCTCCTTCCAGCGGGGCTGATCGATGCCGAGCTGGTCGAGCATCGCGGAGAACTTGTGGCGGTTCTCGGCTCGGTCGATCGATATGGGGGAGGTGCCGAGCACGGGCACGTGGCGGCGGTAGAGCTTCATCGCGAGATTGTTGGGTATCTGGCCTCCGACGCTGACAATCACGCCGCGGGGCGTCTCGAGGTCGAGGATATCCATCACGCGCTCAAAGCTGAGCTCATCGAAGTAGAGGCGGTCGCACATGTCGTAGTCGGTCGACACGGTCTCCGGGTTATAGTTGATCATGATGGCCTTGTAGCCGAGACGGCGGCAGGTCGTGGCGGCGTTGACCGAGCACCAGTCGAACTCCACGGAGCTGCCGATACGGTATGCTCCCGATCCGAGCACGACGATGTTGTTGCCGGCGTTCATGTCGTAGCGTATGGAGTTGGAGTCAGCGCCATATGTGACGTAGAGGTAGTTGGTGAGCTCGGGATATTCGGAGGCCACCGTATTGATGCGGCGCACGCAGGGGGTGACGCCGAGGCTCTTGCGATGGTCGCGCACGCGAAGGAGCTCCTGCTCCATGTTGCCCTGCGGGTTCTCCACGAAGCGGGCAATCTGGAAGTCGGAGAAGCCGAGGCGCTTGGCCTCCTTCATGACATCGGCAGGTATGGCCTCGATCTTCTCATATCCCTCGAGCACTTTCTTATAGTCGACGATATTCTTGAGGCGGGAGATGAACCATTTGTCAATCTTCGTGAGCGCCTCGATGCGATCTACGGAATAACCCTCCTCGAGAGCCTGGGCTATGGCGAAGACGCGGGTGTCGGTGGGGTGGGAGAGGGCGGCGTCGAGGTCGTCGAAGTGGATGTCGTTGTTGCCCACGAATCCGTGCATACCCTGGCCTATCATGCGCAGGCCTTTCTGAATGATCTCCTCAAACGATTTGCCTATCGACATGATCTCGCCGACCGACTTCATCGAAGAACCGATCTCGCGGTCGACTCCTACGAATTTTGAGAGGTCCCAGCGCGGGATCTTGACAATCATATAGTCGACGGACGGAGCGACATAGGCTGAGTTGGGGGTGCCCATCTCTCCGATCTGGTCGAGGGTGTAGCCGAGGGCAAGCTTGGCGGCCACGAAAGCGAGTGGATAGCCCGAGGCTTTCGAGGCGAGGGCTGATGAGCGGCTCAGGCGCGCGTTGATCTCGATGATGCGGTAGTCGTTGGTCTCGGCGTTGAAGGCATACTGGATGTTGCATTCGCCGACGATGCCGATGTGGCGCACCACCTTGGTGGCGATCTCCTCAAGCATCTTGATCTGCTCCGGGGTGAGCGATACGATGGGGGCCACGACGATCGACTCGCCGGTGTGTATGCCGAGGGGGTCGAAATTCTCCATGGGTACTACGGTGAAGCAATGGTCGTTGGCGTCGCGGATCACCTCAAATTCTATCTCCTTCCATCCCTTGAGCGATTCCTCCACGAGGATCTGGCGGCTGTAGGCCAGTGCGCTCTCGCAATGACGGCGGAATTCCTCATCGTTGGTGCAGATGCCCGATCCGAGTCCGCCGAGGGCGTAACCTGAGCGCACCATCACGGGGAATCCGATGCGGTGTGCCACTTCCACGGCGTCGTCGATGCTCTCCACGGCCTGGCTCACGGGAGTCTTGATGTCGATCTCGTCAAGCTTCTTGACGAAGAGGTCGCGGTCTTCCGTGATCATGATGGCCTCCACCGATGTGCCGAGCACTTTCACTCCGTATTTCTCGAGGGTGCCGTTGAGGTAAAGCTCCGTGCCGCAGTTGAGCGCGGTCTGTCCGCCGAAAGCGAGGAGGATTCCGTCGGGCCTCTCCTTTTTGATTACCTCCTCCACGAAATAGGGGGTGATGGGAAGGAAATAGACCTGGTCGGCCACGCCTTCCGAAGTCTGGATAGTGGCGATGTTAGGATTGATAAGCACTGATGAGATACCCTCTTCCCTGAGGGCCTTGAGGGCCTGGGATCCCGAATAGTCGAACTCGCCGGCCTGCCCGATCTTGAGGGCGCCCGAACCGAGAAGCAAAACCTTTTTCATATGTCTGAGTCGCTATGATTTGTTTTGCCTGCAAAATTACAAGAAATCTCGCTTTTACGCAAGTTAAAGAAGCCTTTCGGCTCCATAAAATAGAAAAAGGGGTGCGGAGATGGGATTATGTCGGCCGAAATGATTATCTTTGTCTACAAAACCAAAACACTATGGCGAAATCAAAAGTATATTTCACGAATCTCCGGACAAATCCGAATTCCAACCTTCTCGACAAACTCGAGCGACTGTGCAGAAGGGCCGGGATAGCCGACCTCCCTGTCAAAGATAATTTCGTGGCCATGAAGATACATTTCGGCGAGCCCGGCAACGTGGCCTACATCCGTCCGAACTTCGCCGCCCGCATGGCGCAGCTCGTGCGCTCGCTTGGAGGCAAACCGTTTCTGACCGATTGCAACACTCTATATTCCGGGCGCCGCGCCAATGCCGTCGATCATCTGCAGAGCGCCATGGAAAACGGTTTCAACCCTATCTCGGCGCAATGCCAGGTGATAATCGCTGACGGACTGAAAGGCACCGACCAGGTTGAGATACCGATCGACGGGGAATACTGCCATGCTCCCAAGATCGGCGCCGCGCTCGCCGACGCCGATGTGATCATCAGCCTGACCCACTTCAAGGGGCACGAACAGGCCGGTTTCGGCGGGGCGCTCAAAAACCTCGGCATGGGTGGCGCCAGCGTTCCCGGCAAGCTTGAGCTTCACGGAGCGTCGCAGCCGAAGATAGACCGCGACCACTGCGTGGGGTGCGGAGTGTGCGTGCGCCATTGCGCCCACGATGCTTTGAGCCTCGACGCCGAGCACAAGGCCGTGATCGACTACGACCATTGCGTGGGGTGCGGGCAGTGTGTGGCCCTTTGCCAGCACGATGCCGCCGTGCTCGCCTCGTGGGACACGTCGCAGCGTCTGAACTGCAAGATCGCGGAATATACCAAGGCTGTGCTCAAAGACAAGCCTAACTTCCACGTGAGCTTCATCATGAACGTCAGCCCCGAGTGCGACTGCTGGAACCATAACGACGCCGCGGTGGTGCCCGACCTCGGTATCCTGGCGTCGACCGATCCCGTGGCGGTCGACCAGGCCTGCGCCGACATGGTGATAAAGGCTCCTGTGCTCCTGACCGACAACGAGCTCCACGACCATCATGAGCACGAGAACCTCGAGGGAGCCGATAAATTCCATCTGCTTCATCCCGACACTGACTGGCAGGCCGGCCTGGAGCATGCCGAGAAAATCGGCGTGGGCACGCGCGACTATGAGCTCATCACTGTCTGAGAGCAAAATACAGCATCGTATATCCGAACCGGGAAAAAGTCTCCGCCTGCAAAAAAATGTGGGCGGAGACATTTTTATTTTGTAATTTGAAAATGAATTTTTAATTTTACATCGATTTAATCGATCAAATCCGTTGCGTGTCGCTGAAAGACGCTTCGGATTATAAAACAATTTTATAACTGATCTAATATCTATGGACAATGAAATGAATTCCGGTCCACGCGTCAGATCGCTGGCGGCCGGGTGCAGAGCGATCAGCCTTGTCATTGTCCTTGTGGCAAGCCTTTTATGGCAACCGGCAGTTTTTGCCAAGGCCATGAAAGTCACGGGGACAGTGAGTGATGAAAATGGGGAACCCTTGATCGGGGCTTCTGTAATCTGCAAAGGCTCCACTGTCGGAACCACTACCGACATCGAAGGCAGATTCACAATTGAAGTGCCGGAAAGCGTAAAACGGATTGAGTTCCGCTACGTCGGCATGGCAACACAGGAGATGGAGATTGCCCCGGTGATGAACGTAGTCATGCATGCCCTTGACTCCCGTCTGCTTGACGAGGTCATAGTAGTGGCATTCGGAGAACAGAAGAAATCATCATTCACCGGTTCGGCAGGAGTGGTGAAGGCTGATGAGATCAAGAACTATGCGGTCAACGATGCGATGCAGGCCATGCAGGGAAAACTGGCTGGCGTGCAGCTGAAGACAGAATCGGGCAGTCCCACGGCAACGCCGTCGATCCGCATACGCGGCACAGGCTCGATCAATGCCAGCAATGAGCCCCTCTATATCGTCGACGGATCTCCTATGGTGGGATCCTCCTATCTTATCAATCCCGAAGACGTGGAGAGCATAACGGTGCTCAAGGATGCCGCCTCCAACGCTCTCTACGGTGCCCGGGGCGCCAATGGCGTCATCATGATCACTACAAAGAAAGGGAAGGCCGGGACGCCAAAAATCACGCTCAACGCGAAGTTCGGTATGGTCACCCACGCCATACAGGAATATGAGAAACTCACCGACCCGAGAGCATATTACGAGATGGCATACCGCGCGCATTACAACCGGGAGATACGTGACAACGGCGCGGATCCCGCCAGCGCCCATATCACGGCCAACAATGCCATAGGCAAATCTACCAATGAAGGTGGACTGGGATATGTGGTATATTCCGTGCCCGAAGGGGAATATCTGATCGGATCAAACGGCAAACTGAATCCGGCAGCGACCCTTGGCAATATCGTGAGCTTCGGGGGCAGAGAATATCTGGTGCGTCCGGACGACTGGATGGAGGAATCTCTCCGCACGGGTTTCCGTCAGGATTATACGGCGAATGTGTCGGGAGGTGTGGATCGTTTCAACTATTATGCCACATTCGGATATCTTAACAATGAGGGAATCGTGAAGGGCAGCGAGTATGAACGTTACACCCTGCGCCTCAAGACCGACTGGGAGCTCCGTTCCTGGCTCAGTCTCGGCCTGAACATGAGCTACGTCAAAGGAAGGGCCTACTCCACCGACAACTCCGTGTTTACTCAGGCACGCATGTATGCGCCGATATATCCGATGTATATCCGCGACGCTGACGGCAACAGGATGTATGACGAGAACGGCGTTATGTTTGACTATGGCGACGGTAAGATCACGGGACTCCAGAGGCCGTTCGCTCCCGGATCGAACTATGTGCAGGAGAATGCTCTCAACATGCGGCGCCGCGACCGTGACTTGACGAATGTGGCCGGCAACATCACCTTCACGGTGCCCTGGGTGAAGGGTCTGAAGGCTCAGGCCAAGATCAACGCCTCAACCAACTCTTCCAAATATCTGCGCACCTACCAGCCATTCTACGGTTCTGATGCAGCGTCAAATCCCCAGGGGCGCATCCACGACGAGAACACGAAGACATACGCCTACAACCTCCAGCAACTGATCACTTATGTAAGGCAGTTCGGCCCCCACAATGTCAATGCGATGATCGGACATGAGTATTACAACAACAGATACGAAGAGCTCTATGCCGAGAAGACCAACATGTTCTCATATTGGGGCAACCAGTCGCTCGACGGAGCAGTGACTGTCGACCCGAAAAGAGTGAGCGGCTACAACACCGAATACAACACGGAAGGCTGGCTTTCCAGGTTGATGTATGACTATCAGGAGAAATATTTCGTGTCGGCCTCCTACCGCCGCGATGCTTCCTCACGCTTCCATCCCGACCATCGCTGGGGCAATTTCTTTTCGGTAGGCGGAGCGTGGATCCCCAGCAAAGAGTCGTGGTTCCCGAAGAACGAGACCATAAATCTTCTTAAGGTCAAGGCGTCATGGGGCCAGCAAGGCAACGACGGTATCGGCGATTACCTCTACACCACGATCTATGACATTGAGAACGTGAACGGCGACGTCGGTCTGAACATGTCGACCATCAAGGGAGTGAAGAACATAACCTGGGAGACAAACAGCAATTTTAATGTCGGCGTGGAGTTTGAACTGCTCAACAACCGTCTCAGCGGAGAGGTGGAATATTTCAACCGCAAGACCACCGACATGCTTTGCGAAATACGAGTGCCCCTCGATGCCGGCTATTCCTCGCAATATGCCAATGTAGGCGACATGCGCAACTCCGGCATAGAGTTCTCGCTGAATTATGATGTGGTCAGGAACCGCGACCTGGTATGGAATATTTATGCCAACGCCACTCACTATAAGAACAAAATCCTGCGTCTTAATGATGATAACAAAGGCACTGATCTCGAGGGACATCCAGGCTACGTCAGCGGTAGCTATTTCTATGGTGAGGGGCTGTCGATCCATTCATGGAGATTGAAGAGATATGCCGGCGTTGATCCGTCCACAGGTCTGGCGCTTTACTATAAGACTGACGCTGACACAAAGGAGACCACCACTACGACAAGATTTGAGGACGGCTCGTATTATTACTGCGGCACAAGCGACCCGGATCTTTACGGTGGCTTCGGCACGACATTGTCATACAAAGGATTCGATGTGGCCGTGCAGTTCAACTACAGCATCGGCGGCAAAGCCTATGATTCGGGCTACAGTTCGCTGATGATCAACCCGTCGGCCGGCTACACCGCAGGTGCGATCCACAAGGATATGCTCGGAGCATGGTCTGAGTCAAACAGAGAATCAAATATCCCGAGATATCAGTATGCGACAAAATCGGAAGATCTCAATGTCTCGCAGACAACCGACCGTTTCCTCATGAACGCAAGTTCGCTTTCGCTTCAGAATGTGAATATCGGATACAATCTGCCCGCGGGTCTGCTCAGAAAGGTGCAGATCGACAAGGCACGATTCTATGTGTCGGTCGATAATCTCTGCTACTGGAGTAAACGTAAAGGCTTTGATCCCCGCAATTCTTACTGGGGCTCCACCTCTGTCGCAGGCTATGCGCTGACGCGCACCTGGACTCTTGGCGTGGAACTCGGATTCTAACAATATCAAATCAAACGACAATGAAACACAAAATAGCGAAATATTGCATATTCTCCCTGTCGTTGACGATGGGTGCCGTCTTTACGGGCTGCATAGAGGAGACATTCCCTTCGCAGTCGGCTACCTCCGAGCAGGTCGCTGCCGACCCGAAATCTCTGGAGAGCATCGTGAATTCCATTGCCCACTACACCATAGAGACCGCCACCTACGGTTCCAGGGACTATAAGGATGGGGCCTTGCCGGGCTACATGTTCGCCCGCGACGTGATGTGTGAGGACTTTCCGGTATCTGACACAGACTGGGACTGGTTTGGCAGTCTTGCAAGGTCTGTCAACGATGACTGGGGAGCGTTACCCTATTACTATTTCTACACCCTTGTCGACAAGGCCAACGACATGCTCAAGCAGACTGATCTTGACAATGTCCCTGAGGAGTCGCGCGCGATGGTCGGGAATCTTCTCGGCTATAGGGCGATGTCTTATTTCGAACTGGCAAGGATGTATGAGTTCCAGCCCACAGGATTTGCCCAGCTCGACAACCAGGCGGCTTCCGATGGCATCATGGGGCTGACTGTCCCTATAGTAGAGGCCCGCGATTATTCGGTGGCGGAGCTTGTGGCAAATCCCAGGGCTCCGTTCCAGAAGATGTACAGGTTCATATGGAGCGACCTTTGCCGCGCCGAGGAACTGCTCGAGGGGTACCAGCGTCCGAAAGTGTCGCTGATGGACGAAAATGTAATCCATGGCTTCAAGGCCCGTTTCTGGCTTGAGCTTGCCTCGCGTTTTGACCGCAGTCCCGAAGACCTGTCGGTGCAGCTCCGCGAAGAGGGCGCTGCCGACGGCTATCGCGATCTGGGTGTGAGCACGGCTCTCGAATGCTATCAGAACGCGGAAGCGGAGGCGTCAAAGGTGATAGCCGGAGGATTCACCCCTGTCACTGAGGCGGAATGGACTGATCCGGACGCCGGTTTCTGCAAACCGACACCGGCATGGGTGTGGGGATCATATATCACCACCACCGAGGAGAATCCCGGCCGTTGGTATTCATTCAACGCCTGGACGAGCACCGAGGCAGCCTGGGGATGGACGGGCACAGACTATAACTGCTTCCGTTGCATAAGCTCTTATCTCTATTCCACGATACCGGACGCCGACTGGCGCAAGAAATCCTGGATTGATCCGGAATTCGCCAACGACGGTGAGAAAATTGCCGAGCACTACAGGATCAAACAACCGGCCTCATATGCCTCACGCTATCCTGCCTATGCCAATCTCAAATTCCGTGTGCCCGATCTGGCGTCATATTCCATGGGTCTGACCTGTTGCACCCCGTTTATGAGGGTCGAGGAGATGATGCTGCTGCGTGCGGAGGCTCTTTATCATACCCAGGGGCTCGCGGCAGCCAAGAGCGCGCTTGAGGACTTTGTCAACACTTACCGTTATACCGATGGTTCATATGAGTGTACGGCATCTACCTACGACAATTTCATCAAGGCTCTCATGAATCAGAGACGTATAGAGTTCTGGGGCGAAGGGCTCGTGTATTATGACTACAAACGTCTGCGTCTTCAGGTGAACCGCACTCCGGTGGGCACGAACTATCCGGAAAATTACAGGCTTGTATCGATCGCGGGATATGTGGCTCCGTGGATGAACGCCTATATCAGTGAATACGCTGTGTCGATGAAGAATTCAGGGTTCAAGGGGAATCCGAATTTCAGCGGCATTGTCACGCCACAGTAAACAATAACTAACAGGATTCAAGACATGAATATCAATATAAAGAGAAATGCGGGGTGTGCTGCGCTGTTGATGGCCATGGCGGCGGTGTTTGCCGCGTGCGACAGCGATGTGCCCTATGAGGAGGGGAAACCCGTCGCCGACGACTGCATGAAAGTGCGGTTCAGCGACAGCAATGAGTCGCTCTATGTGTTCGCACCCACCGATCTGAACGGCGACTATTCCCTGGAGCTGACCCTTACACGCGAAGTCGCCGACAAGGATGCGGATGTGCCGGTTGAGGTTATTTCTGCCGACGACTGCATGACGGTAAGTCCTGTGGCTCATTTCAACGCCGGAGAAACCACTGCGAAGATAAAGGTTGGTTTCGAAGGAATTCCCTTGAGGGAACAGAAAAAATGTTACATCAAGATACCGGACGAATATGTAGACCTATACAAGGCGGAACCCGATGGCACGGGTCATTTCATGGTGAGCGTGCTCGTGTCGGAGTGGCGTAAGATTGTAAAGGATGTCGATGCCTGGGGTTTCAGCGGCGTGATAGGCTATTATTGCGATATATATTGGCTTGTCGGGCTCAATAGATTCCGGTTCACCAACTTTATGGAGTCGGGCATTGACGTGACATTCCGTATAGACGGCACCAATTTCGACGCATCTAATCCGTCTACATGGCAAGGATATCTCACTCCGCTCGATAATTATGAGGTGAGGTCGACCGACAGCGGATATCTTTACTGGTATCTATACGATGATGTCAATGATTGCCGTCCTGTGTGGACTGTTGCCTCGGGACGTCTCCAGAACGGCAACATATGCTTCAGGGCGAGACTCGAGTCGTGTGAAGTCAACATTGTTGACGGCGGGGTAGACGGATACCAGGAATGTCATGGCCTGATACAGAAAGTCAATGGCGGCTCCGACTGGGTATCGTTCGACTACACGGATGATCAGATAAATCTTGAAGGATTCACTGACTGAGAAGAGGCGACTGCCGATATAAAAAATCATGCCCCTGCCATTGACCGCGGGGGCATGATTTTTTATGTCGGCGATTCGCAGTCTATGCAGCGGTTCCGGGAGGGAGAATCCGTCAGCACCCGGTCAGTTCTTTCGGTAGGAGCGGCATTGCTCCCTGTTGTGTGCAGACGAAAGCGGAGGTGCGCACGGCGAGTGAATGTGCCTCGGCTACGCTTTTCCCCTTGAGTATGGATGCTATGAACGCAGCCGTGAAGGAATCGCCGGCGCCGACTGTGTCGGCTACCTCCACCACAGGAGTGGGCTGGAAGGATACGTTGCCCGGAGTGAAGACATAGCTTCCGTTGATGCCGCAGGTAAGTATCAGCATGCGGAGATTGTACTTGCCGAGCAGTATCCAGCACTTGTCCTGGAGGTCGATGCCGGGATATCCGAACATGCGGCTTACCGTGACGAGTTCCTCGTCGTTTATCTTCAGGATGTTGCAGCGCGTCATGGAGTTGCAGAGAATCTCCTTGTTGTAGAATCCTTGACGCAAGTTGACGTCGAAGACCACGAGGCTGTCGTTGTCGTGGGGCATCGCATCGAGGAAACGGTTGATTGTCTCGCGCGACACGACGTTGCGCTGGGCGAGTGAGCCGAAGCATACAGCTTTGGTCTTCCTGGCGAGGCATTCAAGGCTGGCTGTATAGGGTATGTTGTCCCAGGCCACATTTTCCTTGATGTCGTATTGCGGCACGCCTGCCTGGTCAATCTCCACCTGCACTGTGCCTGTGGGGTAGGGCACTTTCTCTATCTGCCGGTTGAGGCCCTTTGCCGCGAAATTATCGAGTATCTCATTGCCGAGGGTATCGTCGCCCACGGCACTGACCACGCAGCTGGGCAGTCCGAACTGGGAGACATGGTATGCGAAGTTGGCGGGAGCTCCGCCGATTTTCTTTCCTTCCGGAAGGACGTCCCAGAGGGCTTCGCCCATTCCTACTGTCAGATTGTTCATATTTAAAGGTTAAAGTGTTAAAGGTTAAAGTGTAAAGGTTAAGGGTTGAGGGTTGAAGGTTGAGGGTTGAGGGTTGGGGGGATCTGCGGCTTGCAGCCGCAGCACGGGAATACCATCCGGATGTCATATTTGATTTTTCCGATTGTTTAGGCTCGTTGCTGTCCCCGCTATTTTTATTTTGATTTATCCTTGCTTATTGTTTTATTGGCAAATATAGATAAATTCTTAGATTTTCACCTCGGCAGAATAAAGAGAATACTTATTCTTTAGAGGAAATGCAATCATAATTACTAATTGCAAATTGATAATTACAAATTAGTTACTGCTTATTGCCTGCGGATCCGGAGGGTATAGTAGAGGAGATAGGCCACACCGGCGGTCATGACTGCCACGGCTCCCGACTGACCCACGGCGTCGGCGGCGTAACCCATGGCGAGTGGAAAGACTGTGCCTCCGAAAAGGCCCATGATCATGAGGCCTGACACCTCGTTCTTCTCCCGGGGGGAGGAGAGGAGTGCCTGTGAGAAGACCACGGAAAAGATATTGGAGTTGCCGAAACCTATGAGTGCTATGCCTATGTATAGCGGGGTGAGGCTTTGGCCGGCGAAGAGGATGGCCATGCCCGCGAGCATCATAGCCACGCTGGCCCCGAAAAATGCCTTAGGCGACACGCTCCGCAGGATGAATGCTCCGAGGAAACAGCCAAGGGTGCGGAATATGAAATAGATGCCGGTGGCGAATCCGGCTTCCTCAAGCGGCAGCCCGAGGCGCTCCATGATAATTTTGGGTGCTGTGGTGTTGGTGCCCACGTCTATGCCCACGTGGCACATGATGCCCAGGAAGCAGAGGAGTATGAAGGGGCGGCCGAGTAGGCGGAGGCATTCCTTCACTCCGGATGCCTTGTCGGGACGTTCCTCCTCAATCGGAGTGGCTGCGAGCAGCGAGATGGAGAGGAAGCTTATCACTGCATATATCACGAAGAGAGCCCTCCAGCCCAGGCCGAAAGTGGGGAATACGGTGGTGGCGCCCCAGGCGGCGATGACGGGAGCCAGGAAGGAGGCTATGGCCTTGACAAACTGTCCGAAGGTCAGCGTGGAGGCGAGACGGTCGCTACTGATCAGGTTGGTGACCAGAGGATTGAGGGAGGTCTGCATGATGGCGTTGCCGATTCCGAGCAGGGAGAAGGAGAGGAGCATGATCCAGTAGTTGTCGCCGAAAGCCGGGATGGCGAGCGACACGGCGGTGACCATGAGGCTGATAAGGACGGTGTTCTTGCGGCCGATGCGGTTCATCAGCATACCCGTAGGCACGGAGAATATGAGAAACCAGAAAAATACGAGCGAAGGGAAGAGGTTGGCCTGTGAGTCGGTCAGGCCGAGGTCTTTCTGCACATAGTTGGATGCGGTGCCTACAAGGTCGACGAATCCCATGGCGAAGAAGCAGAGCATCACGGGGATTATCTGGAGCAGAAACGATTTGCGGTTGGTTACGAGGGTCTGTGTTGCTTCCATGACGTTTCGAGTTTTACGACTGAGAGTGAGGATTCTGTTATTTTACGGAGAGAGGATAGATGGCGAGATTGCGGATTTCAGCTTTACCTTTGGAGGCGGAGATGGAGAGGCGGTCGTAGGGAGAGGTGGGGAATACGAGGTTGGTCATGGCCAGACGTCCATCTTTCTCAAAGATCTCCACAGAAGAGCGGTCGATGAAGATGCGGAGAGAGAGGCGATTGTCAGCCGTGAGTACGGGAGCCGCGGTGACGGCCGGGAAATCCTGGCTGAAATCAGTGATGCCGCTCTGCCGGCGGTCGAACGAGAGAGTTGCGGCTTTCACATCGTAGGTCATCCCGACTTTCTCTCCATTTCCGTTGCTCAGGGTTATATCGACAGTTGCGGCCTTGCGTGGATTGATCTCGAGGTCGATCTCGCAGAGCGGCGGGATAGAGTAGCTTCTCGCTGTGGCGCCAGCGGATATGGAGGAAACTTTTCTCACGGCCTTGTCGCGGAGCATGTCGACCTCCGGAGACGGGGCTGAGGCGAGATATATCTGGCCGTCGGGAGCCGTGAAGAGACTCGCGTCGCGCGGCAGCGTGTTGGCGCTTCTGAACTGGAGGGTCGGCACTTCGCCGGCATACTGCCAGTTGCTCATCCATCCTATGAGGGTGCGTCGTCCGTCAGGGGCTCCGCTGAAACTTACCGTGGCGTAGTGGTCTTTTCCGAAGTCCATCCACTTTGTAGGTATCTTTCCCTGCGCGTCGGTGTCGGCTTTGAATGTCGCGCCGTCGAAATCACCTACGAAATACTGTGTAGCGCTTCCTCCGAAAGGTCCGCCGGGATTGATGTTGCATACAAGCACCCATTTCTCCTTGTCAGAACCATCGACTTTGAGCGGAAAAAGGTCAGGACATTCCCAGACACCGTCCTGGCATCCCTCCCCCTTGCCGAAGGCGCTCTGAAGAGTCCATTCCCGCAGATCGGGAGATGTGAAGAAGAGCATCTCGTGGTCGAGGGCGTGGGCCAGGGAGAGCACCCAGCGGTTGTTGGCCGCATCCCAGAACATGTTGGGATCGCGGGCCTCGCTCTCAAGAGTTATGATCGGGTTGCCGGGATATATCTCGAAGGTCATGCCGTTGTCGGAGCTATGGGCGAGACTCTGCACCTGACTCACATCGGCCGATGTATAGAGCGACACTACGGCATCCTTGCCGAAGCCGGCGGTGTTATCCTTGTCGACCACTGAACTTCCGCTGAACACAGAACCGAGTCCGTTGGGCTCGATGGCGGCGGGGTGGTGTTCCCAATTCATGAGATCTTTTGATGAGGAATGTCCCCAGGTCATGTTCTGCCATTTCGATCCATAGGGATTCCATTGATAATACAGGTGCCATTCACCATCCTTATAGAACATTCCGTTTGGATCGTTCATCCATCCGTAGAGAGGGGTATGGTGATAGGCCGGGCGATACTTCTCACGGTTGGTGGTGTCGAAAGAGTCAGCGAGAGAGAAATTCTTCCAGCAGGCGTCATCCTTTGCCTCGCGCACTGTGGAGCGGTTCTGGGAGGTGATTACGCTTAGCACCACGTCATGTCCTTTATAGCAGCTCAGGTCGAGAGGCACCTTATAGTCTACTTTCGACTTGGCGAGCTTCACGAATATGGTCTTTTCGATCTTTCCGTCGACAATGACGTTGATGCGTGCGTCGTCGTT
>PPYF01545321.1_pt1 | contig 18014 bp, 9 predicted proteins | sample 1559871 | NCBI WGS metagenome assembly PPYF01 (sample SAMN08240021, study PRJNA423297) | Human gut metagenome, whole genome shotgun sequencing project.
ATCTTTTTAGCCTTTTTCAAATAAACTAATTAACTAACCTAATCTAACCTTCAATATATTCTAATATCTAAACCTATTGTACTCCTTCTGTTGTCATCTGAATACGCTTCATGGTTCCATCTTCATTATAGTACAGGCGATCAATGCACACAGAGCGCCTATAGCTTCCCCCTGCGGGATTAATTCCGCCATTGTGATAGACAAAGTACCAGTCGCCTTTAAATTCGATGATGGCCTGATGATTGGTGTTGGAGTTACCGGCTATTTCATTCAGTATTCCTTTATATTCCCAAGGTCCGGTAATACTCCGGCTCATTGCATAGCAAATCTTCTCGGGAAACTCAGAAGCGTAAGAAAGATAATACCAGTCTCCGCGCTTATGTATCCAGGGAGCTTCCGTAAAACGAGGCAAATCTACGTAAACAATCGGGCCATCCAGTTCAATCATATTCTTCTTCAATCTGGCATAATAGCACTGGGTATTTCCCCAATACAGATAAGCTTGTCCGTCATCGTCTATAAAGACTGTCGGGTCTATATCGTCCCAATAGATTTTAGTTCGCTCTGTGGTCATATCATTGGTAATTAAAGCAGAGCCACGGGCATCTATAAAAGGGCCGAGCGGTGAATCGGCAACAGCCACACCGATAGACTTTCCGGGAACATCCTTATGCTCCACAGTGACATACCAATAGAACTTACCATCGCGCTCAATGACCTGACTTGCCCATGCTTCCCCCTTCGCCCAGGAGAAATCTTTTGCTTTCAAGGGTACAGGATGTTCTGTCCATGTCTTCATGTCGGATGAAGAAAAGACACACCAGTCATTCAGGAGATAATGCTCAGCCGGTGGCGGACATTCATCATGTCCGGCATAAATATACACCTTACCATCATGCACCATCGCACCAGGATCAGCCGTATATTTATATTTGATGATTGGATTTCCATTAGCAACAAAAGTGGTATCTTTTTGCGCTGATAGCCCTTGCGAGGCTACCAGAACAAAAGAAATCAACCAAAATCTAACCTTATTAACTCTAAATCTATCCATTAGTTTTATCCTTTTTTGAAAATATAAACAGCAAATGTCTTCGGTTCCAACTCTACACTCAACACTTGGCTATCAATTGATACCGAAGTTTCCTGAGGCTGAATAGCAGACGGCTGCTCAATCGTATTGTCTTTGTCAGGATCAGCCGAACGAAGCTTGATGCAACATCCACCGGACAGTACATCCTGTTTCTTCAATCCTTCAAACTTCAATGACAAAGGCTGGGCCCTATCAGAAGTATTGGCGACCTTTACTATAATTTCATTCTTATTCTTATCATAGACTGCACTTGCAAACAGTCCGTTCTGGCCTTCGGCACCTGTTACAGGCTTCTTGTTCATCATCAAAGAAAGCACATTAGTGCCCTTGTGATGCCCATAGAGTTGCTGCACATAGTAACTTACGGTACGGACAGAGTTGAGATTATCAAACCAAATCATATCCGGACGCCATTGCCAGCCTTCCACATGAGCAAACAAAGGAGCATAAGTGGCCATGTGCACAATATCCGCATTGCGCTCCAATCCGGTCATAAATGTCAAGCAGAGCGGCATTGAAATGGTTCCATTTCTTACCCTTACCATGACAAGCATATTCTCCTGCAAACACTTTCGGACCTTTACGGTCATAGTTATCATAGCGTGCTCCCTCATTCAGGAACCAGTTTTCGGGACGATAGAAATGTTCATCCACCAAGTCAACTTTCAGACGTTTCATTTCCGGCCATAGATATTCGAACTGTTTTCCTTCAGAGTCCGGACCGGAGCTTCCAATAATCTTGATATCCGGATAGGCTTTACGAATAGCCTTGATAAACGGTTCGAGGTGTTCCGGATATTCCGGTCCCCACTGCTCATTACCTATACCAATGAATTTCAGGTTGAACGATGCAGGGTGGCCCATATCGGCACGCAGTTTTCCCCATTTCGTGGCCACATCCCCATTGGCAAATTCTATCAGATCAAGAGCATCCTGCACATAGCTGTCCAAATCGCAAACAGCCGCATGTGCCTCTGCATCTGAATTCTGAAACTGACAAGCCAGACCACAACTCAATACAGGAAGCGGCTCTGCTCCTATTTCTTCCGAAAGTTGGAAGAACTCAAAAAAGCCTAATCCATAGCTCTGAAAATAATCGGGATAGAAACGATGCGGGAAAGTATATTCCCAACGATTCTCATTCAGGGGACGATTTTCTACAGGGCCTACTGATTTTTTCCAGTCATAACGCGTAGCCAAATCTGTTCCTTCAACGATACATCCGCCGGGGAAACGGAAAACACCCGGTTTGATATCTGCTAAAGCTTGCGCAAGGTCTTTACGCAAACCATTCTCATGTCCTTTCCACGTATCGACTGGGAAAAGGGAAACGTGTTCCAAATCGACTGTTCCCCCTGAAGCAAGGAAAATACGTAATGTTGACTTTGGATCTGTTATGCTGGGCTTCAGAATAACATGATACTTTTTCCATTCTTTCGAATCAATAGTCAATGTTGCTGTAGCGAAAGCATGATGTTCGCCCATAGATTTGGTATCTACCAACTCTATACGGATTTTTTCTGCTGTTCCTCCTTGAGGCAAACGTGCCCATACGGAAAAGCGATACTCTTCTCCGGCTTTTACACCGATGCCAAAGAATCCTTCATTGTCAATTATAATTGATTACTTAGTTCTTTTTCCCCAGACGGAACGTCCCCGACTATCCAGACCGGTAAAAAGAACGGTTTCTGTTTCATTTTCCCAATCATGTCCGGCAAATACAAGCAGGTTATCTACGTATTCACCGTTCAGCGTCAAAGACAATAGCTGTCCTCTTTCCGCAAACTTCCAATAACCTTTATTCTCATCCAACTGCCCGTCCTTCTTCAAAGACAACGTGCAGGAAACATTCCACTCTTCGTTTTTAAGCTGACCTTCGCCCCACAAGATTTGGCCAGCTTGTAACTGACGCTCATACGCGGGTTCCTGCACACGTATAATCTCCCACTCGCCTACTATATCAGCTGCCGAAAATTTACGGGAAGCACTACCGGTATAACGTTCGGGCGATACCACGGGCCAACCGTCAGATGTGAAGAAAACTTGGCGCAGATGAATATCCATCATCTGGTTATGCGGAGACAAACGTCCTTGATGCGCCATAAAATATTGTCCTTCATCCGAAGTGAAGACAGCGCAGTGTGCCGTACCCGCCCAACCCGGATGATTGTTGAAACGATATGGGGCTGTCAAGATAGGAAAATTGTTGGTAGTATCTTTCAGTTCCACACCAAAGTAATCGACAAACGGGCCTTCTGCCTTATCCGAACGTCCTACCCGCACATTATAAGTAGTCATCAACGGATCGTATGAAACAAACAGGTAATATTGTTTCAGTTCGGGATTATAAATAATTTCGGGCGCTTCCAGATTATCTTTCCAATAAGTGGCACGACGGGCGATAAGATGCCCCTGGTCTCCTTCCTGGACAGGAAGTCCTGTTTCGGGATTCAACTCAACACAGTACAATCCGCCGAAGAACGAACCGTAATGCATCCACCACTTTCCGGTAGCGGAATCAGCTATAATACTCGGGTCGATGGCATTCATTACCGAAGTTGCATCGGTCTTGACCACACATCCCCGTTGCATCCAGGGTCCTTCGGGCGATGCGGATTCCGCCAATCCTATATAGGATGTCTTAAGGCCAAAAGCCGAGACACAGTAATAAAGCCTGTATTTGTCACCGAAAGGTATTATATAAGGAGCCCAGATATTGGTTGCCCCTTTCCCGTCTGCATGCGAACGCACCCATTCTACCGCCTCATGCGGTATTTCAGGGAAAGCCCAGCCGATAAATTCCCACTTAACAAGATCTTTGGAGCGACGTACCTGTATGAAACCCAACGGAACATTCTTCTCCTCGGCTTCTTTACGGTTCTCCCCCAAAATGGCATCGGTGGAATACATATAATAATAATCACCCAGTTTACAGCACGACGGATCATGTACATTGTAAGTTCCCCACGAGTGGTAATTGTCCATAGAAGACAAAGCGGAATAGTCATCCTGCCAGGGATTGGGCGAAGCCACAGGAGTAAAAACCGGAGAGTTACAGCCAGCAAACAAAATTCCCGCAGACATGACAACTACGCATAACAATTTTCCCATAATATTAGCTAATTAAAAATTACAATGCAAATGTACGCCACGCCCAAAGCTGTAGAGGTGGATATATGACCTTTTAAGGTGGACAATCCTCCAACTTCACAAAAAGACCACGAACATTTTATGGTCATCACAAGTAATCTATTAACTTTGCTTGTGCTAATACCAAATGATAAAACAATGCATAAGTTTTTCCACCTTATTATATTATATATCGCTTTGGCAAGCCCCACTTTCTTGCGGGCACAGGAGTCTTTTACCAACCGGTATAATACAATATATATAACAATGAATGAGGGGCTTCCCAATAATTTTGTTGACGATATATACAAAGACCGGCAGGGTTTTCTTTGGATTTCAATGTCGGGTGGCGGACTATCCAGATACGATGGCTACGAATTCATCAACTTTACCCCGGCTACCCCACATTGCCGACTCAAAAGCAACTTCATACGCAAAGTCCACGAAGACAACTTCCGGCGGCTTTGGGTTGTATCGGAAGGGGGTACGGATATTATCGACCTGACAACCATGCAGTCCGTACTGCCCGCCCCCAATAAGAAGCTGGAAGAACTCATCCGGCAACCGGCTTTTATGGTCACGCAAGACGCCAACGGATGTATCTGGCTATATTGTGGTAATAGCCTGCACCGCATCGCTTTCCACACCAATGGAGATATAGAAAGCATCCACTCGCTAGAGATCCCCAACCCCTACCGATACGACATCACCTTCAAAGATGTGGAAAACGAGGGAAAAGTATGGATAGGAATCAACGGTCGATTATACAAGATAGGCATGACTGTACAAAACGAACTAAAAGAGACACTGATTGCAGACTGCCTGAGCTTTGCACCGGATATGTATTTTACAGACTTTATAGCCAAAGAAAATGAAGTATGGATTGCCTCCGACAAGGGTTTGTACCGATATAATAAAAACGAGAATATAGTGAAACAATATGTGCATGTCCCCGGCAATCCACATTCCCTTTCACAGAACTTCCTGACCTGCCTTGCCATAACCAATGACAAGCAACTACTGGTTGCCAGCCTGAAAGGTATCAATATATACAACCCCATAAAAGACAATTTCGAGCGCATAAGCGACCAAGTATCCAATACCGGCAGCAAACTACTGAACAGCAATTTTATCAACTGCATCACTGTAGAGGGGAAACATATCTGGGTAGGAACCGAAAGTGGCGGTATCAATAAAATAACCGCCAAACGCCTGTCCCTACAGAATTATCAGTATGATAACAAGAATCCCCAAACAATCTCCCACAATCCGGTGAACGCCATTTACGAAGATCATAGTGGTAACCTATGGGTAGGCACGGTAGAAGGAGGACTGAATAAAAAGGCGGCAGGAAGCGACAGCTTCATTCATTATACGCACGAAAGCGGTACACTTACCCATAACTCGGTAAGCGCCATCACCGCCGACGGACAAGGAAGATTATGGATTGGCACATGGGGTGGCGGCATAAACCTTATTAACCCACAAAATCCACAGCACAGGATAGAAGCTATCACAGCCGAGAACAAGGATAACTATCCCATAGACTTTATCGGAGCGCTGGCTTACGACTCTATCAACAACGGCATGTGGATTGGAGCAAACCAAGGATTATTCTTTTACGACCTGAAACATAAGCAGCTTTGCTCGCCGTTCGCCAATCGCGCAGCCGAAGATATACGCGGTTGTATCGGCTCTATCATAGACAAGAACGGGCAGCTATGGATAGGTTGTCTGGACGGTGTTTATATCATCGATCTGCATTCCCGTCCCGCCTCGTCTTCGGACGGGGTATTCCGATACCGCCATCTGAAATACAAACTGGATGATCCGTCCTCCGGACTGATAGAAAAGATATGTTGCTTTTACGAAGCCCAGGACGGTATACTATGGTTGGGAAGCAACGGTTACGGCATTTACAAGTGTATGCAAGACGAACGCGGAGAAGTCCAATTTATTTGTTACAACTCCCTTCACGGCCTTCCCGACAACAGCATCCGCGGTATTCTGGAAGATGACAAAGGGTATATCTGGATAGCGACCAACAACGGGCTGTCACGCTTTCAACCTACAGAAAACCATTTTATCAACTACAACCGGCAAGATGGTCTTACCGATACTCAATTTTATTGGAATGCCGCTTACCGTTCTCGGTACAGTAAGCTCTACCTCGGTACAGTATCCGGATTAGTTGCCATAGACTGTACATTGCCTACCGTTCCAATTCAACCTTCAAAAGTACGGTTCACCCGTTTAAAAGTAGAAAATAAAGAAATATTCCCCGGCAACGAATACCTGCCGCTGGATATTGCCGTAAGCAAGACAATCTGTATTCACGAACGTGAAAAGTCTTTTTCACTGGAATTTTCCGCACTCAACTACGAGACCGATAATACTGCGACCTACAGTTACCGCCTGCTTGGTTTTGACAATCGGTGGATACACGTACCCGGCAACAGACGTTTTGCCACCTACACTAACCTGTCTCCGGGAGACTATACGCTGCAAGTGAAATATACACCCTATGACCAAGCAGCAGAAGAAGAAAACATAACGGAACTTCAAATCACAATCCAACCCTATTTCTACAAGACGACATGGTTCACACTGATCGTAATCGTCCTTGTCGCATTCGCTGCCTGGCAATTCTACCAATGGCGTATACGGAGCCTGAAAGAGCAGAAAGAAAAACTGCGCCTTAAGGTGGAGCAACGCACCCATGAACTAGAGAGGCAAAAAGAACTACTGGAAGAACAGACCGAAGAACTGTCACGCCAAAACCAGATATTGAAACAACAGAACGAAAAGATTACCCGACAGAAAGCGCAGCTTACCAAAATGACGCGCAAGATACAGGAACTTACATTGGACAAGATAGCGTTCTTCACCAATATCACACACGAATTCCGTACTCCAATCACACTGATCATGGGTCCGATAGAGCGTGCACTGAAACTAAGCTACAATCCCCAGGTCATCGAACAGCTTCACTTTGTAGAACGCAACTCCAAATACCTGTTGTCACTTGTCAACCAGCTTATGGACTTCCGTAAAGTGGAATCGGACAAGCTGGAGATAGTGAAAACGAGAAACAATTTTCTAAAATTCGCCAACGAGCTGATAGTTCCTTTCGAGGTCTTTGCCAAAGAAAGGAATATCACACTGAAACGTTATTACCGGATGTCTTCACCGGAAATATCCTATGATGAGGAAGCTATGCACAAGGTTTTAACAAACTTGCTGAGCAATGCCATCAAGTTCACGCCCAACGGTGGAAACGTATCTTTATTCATTGCTTTGCTGCCTTCTGCCGCTAGCGGCAAGTTAACGCTTTACATCTGCATCAGCGATACCGGTGGCGGTATTCCCGACGAGGATATAAATAAGATATTCAATCGTTTCTACCAGTCGCAAGGGCAAACCAAATATCCCATGTACGGACAGGCGGGAAGCGGCATCGGACTTTATTTGTGCAAGCGTATCGTACAAATGCATGGTGGTGAAATCCATGCACAAAACAACCATACGACCGGCTGTTCCCTCCGTATTCTTCTGCCAGTAACTTCGGAAAACAGCACAATGAAAACAATAGCCGAAAGTACTCCGCAGCTTACGGTTGCCGATGACACAGTACAGGCATCCGAAAGTACCGGAAAGGGTTTGTCTATTCTGGTCGTAGAAGACAACGCAGATATGCGCGGATATATCCGTTCTATCCTGCGGGACAAATATAATGTACTAGAAGCGGCTCATGGCGAGGAAGCCCTGACCATACTGAACTCGCATGCGGTAGACTTCATCATCAGCGACCTGATGATGCCCATAATGGACGGCATCGAGCTGTCCCGCCGGGTAAAGGAGAATTTTACCATCTCTCATATCCCTTTCCTCATGCTCACTGCCAAGACATCTCAGGAATCACGTCTGGAGAGCTACCGCACAGGAGTAGACGAATATCTGCTGAAACCTTTTGACGAGACGCTGTTGCTTACCCGCATAGAGAATATCCTTGAGAACCGCAAACGCTATCAAAAAAAGTTTGCCATAGCCATGGATATAGATACCCTGAATATGGAAGAAGAATCGGGTGACAAGAAATTCCTCAACCGAATCATGGATGTTATTAAAGAAAACTACAAAAACTCCTATTTCGAGGTCAGCGATTTCTGCGAAGCGGCAGGTGTAAGCAAGAGTCTGCTGAACAAGAAGCTACAAAGCCTCATCGGACAATCTGCCGGACAGTTCATACGGAACTACCGCCTGAACATTGCCCGTGAACTATTGCTGAAAAACCGGGAGAATAAAAATATGAACATTGCCGAAATAGCTTATGAGGTAGGATTCAACGACCCTAAATACTTCACCCGGTGCTTCACCAAATACTTTAATACGACACCGAGCTCACTGCTTAATGAGGAAGGATAATTTTACCCCGGCAAGAATTGCTCTTTACCTCACATTATAAAATGTATTTTCTACACTTAAATTTCATTTATCCACCTCTAAAATACGTTTGTCCACCCCTATTTACTACACAAGCCCTACTTTTGTCATGCAATCGGTACTCAATCCTTCAGGAGAGAACCGTGCATTTAATGTTTAATTTTAATCTTAATATTATGAAGAATGACAAAAGAATGGTTGCCGCATTGCACATGGCATCGAGCAAATTCAACCTTCCCCTATTGATTCCATTACATATATGAAATCCGTAACCTGGCTACCTCCGGTAGTCAACGCCAGGTCGTACGTCAATCTGGCATCGTAATCAGTTAATAATAAATCTAATCTATTAATTAAACAACCTTAATACTTAAAAAATGAGGAAACATTTATTTTTTTTCGTAATGCTTAGTCTGTGTATCTTTGGCAGCATGGTGGTGTACCCTACACCTGCAATGGCTACCGTGGCACAATCTCCGACTATCAAGGTCCGTGGTCAAGTTGTCGACGAACAAGGTGAACCACTGACTGGGGCCACCATCAAAATTAAAGGCGGACAAGGCGGAACTATTACCGACCTCGACGGAAACTTCCAACTGGAGGTTCTTGGAAACGCCACCCTTTTAATAAGCTATGTGGGTTATAAGGAACGTGAAGTGGCTGTCCGCAACCGTGCCATCATCGACCCTATCCAGCTACAATCCGATGAGCAGATGCTTGAGCAAGTAGTTGTCGTGGGCTACGGTACACAAAAGAAGTCTGACCTAACAGGTTCCGTTGCCGTAGTAGATGCGGAAGCCTTGAAACAGACGTCAAACTCCAACATCTCTACCATGCTCGAAGGTAAGGTTTCCGGTGTGCAAATCACCTCCGACGGACAGCCCGGCGCCGATCCTACCGTCCGCATCCGTGGTGTCGGATCTTTCGGTAGCACCGCTCCTCTTTATGTTATCGATGGCGTTCCCATGGGAACTTCCATCCGCGATTTCTCTTCAAACGATATTGAAACCATCCAGGTACTAAAGGATGCTTCGGCTGCCGCCATCTACGGTTCGCGCGCCGCCAACGGTGTAATTATCATCACCACTAAACGCGGACAAAAAGACCAACCACTGAAAGTGGATTACAATGGGTACTTCGGTGCGGACTTCATTCCTAAGGGTGTGTATGATGTAATGAATGCCGACCAGTATAGCCAATACCTCGGTCAGGCGTGCGCAAACTCCAATACTCCGTTGCCATCGGGATACAAGCTTGACAGCGCAACTGGAAAATATCATTTCCAAGATGATACCAGCACCAACTGGTTTGACGAAGTATTCAAAACGGGGATTCGCCAGAACCACAATGTGAACCTCTCCGGCGGTGGTGCCCATAACACCTATAATATATCATTAGACTATTTCAACCAGAAAGGAACACTTGAAGGCGCTGGCCCTAACTACGAACGTTACACCGCACGTGTCAACAACACTATGGAAACCAAGTTCATAAAGTTCCATACCAGCCTTGTCTACTCTCACTCCGACCAAGACAACATGGGCTTGTCCAATGCTTCCGAATACGTTCAAGGTTTGTATGGCGACGTAACCAACGTACTGCGCGGTACCTTACTGATGCAACCCACCATCAAGGCATACGATTCTTCTACATGGGTACTCGACAACTTGGTGGGAATCGCCAACAACTTCAATTATGATGCTTACGGCTATGGTGTATACTACGACACCGTGCATGGCGACATCTCCGCTTCCAACCCGTTACTGGTAAATAACCTATTGGAACGCAACACCCGTGTAGACCGTTTTGTAGGGACAGGTTCGGCAGATGTAGACATCTTCAAGATGCTTGGCATCAACAGCCAAAACCACAAACTCAACTATAAGGTAAACCTCTCTTACAGTAAGACCTTCTGCAAGGACTTTACCTGGATTCCAGCATGGGTGCAGAGCAACCGTGTCTATCTGGCCAAGAGCAATGAACGGCTAACCAAGGCTTCACGCAACTATTCGGATGCTTTGATAGAGAACGTGCTCACTTACGACGGCACGATAGGCAAGCATCACATCAACGTAGTGGCAGGCCAGACTTATGAAGAGGAGGACACCGACCTGCTGACTGGATGGGGAGTCAACTTCACCGAGCCTTACTTCCTACAGCTCCAGAATGCAGCCAATACGTATTCCAGCAGCTACGAATACAAGCATTCCATCTTATCCTACATCGGTCGTATCAATTACAATTACGATGACAGATACTTGCTCTCGGCAACAGTGCGCCGGGATGGTAGTTCCCGCCTGACCAGAAGCATCCGTTGGGGAACTTTCCCCTCCGTCTCCGTGGGTTGGCGTTTCGACAAAGAAAACTTCTTCCCTTTCAATCCGAATGTCGTGAACATGTTTAAAGTCCGCGCCAGTTATGGTGAACTCGGTAATGAAAATATTGGTGAGTATATGTATCAGGCTGTCATGTCGCGCAACAATATGACTTACAACTTCAACGGTAACGTAGTGACCGGTTCCGCCGTTTCCACTTTCGTGGACAGCAACCTGGCATGGGAGAAAAAGAAGACCTATAATGTGGGTATCGACCTTGCCTTGTTCCGCAACCGACTGGAGTTTACGGCCGAGTGGTACAAAAATATCAGCGAAGACCTTCTGTATGCGGTTCCCGTTCCGGAACAAGCCGGTGTCTCCAACACCACCGTGACAATGAATGCCGCCTCAATGAACAACTCCGGTTTCGAATTCTCCGCCACCTACCGCAATCGGGATCATGATTTCAAATATGAAATATCGGGCAATCTCAGTACGTTGCGTAACCGTGTAACCTCGTTAGGTTTCGGTACCAACTCTTATATCTCAGGTGCATACATCACCAAAGTAGGTGAAGAAATCGGCCAGTTCTACGGTTGGGTTTATGAAGGTATCGCCCGTACACAAGAGGATCTTGCCAACCACGCCACTCAGGAAGGCGCCCAGATCGGTGACTGCCTTTATAAGGACGTAAACAACGACGGTAAAATAGACTCTGAAGACCAAGTGGTATTGGGCAGTGGTATGCCTAAAATTCATTTCGGTCTGAGTGCCCGCTTTGAATATAAGCGTTTCGACTTGAGCATCGCAACTTTCGGTGCGTTGAACTATCATGTAAGTGACGACATCTACAACTCGCTTAACTCTTGCTACGGCTGGGGAAACAAAGAGGTACGTATGCTCGATGCCAACCGTTTCAGCGAAGACGGCAGCACTTACCTTTCCAACATGCCACGCACCTATGTCACCAACAATGCCAGCCTAGCTTGGAACGACCTCTTCAGTTCACGTAAGATTCAGAACGCAGCCTACTGGAAGATTGCCAATATAGAATTAGGCTACAACTTCCCTGACAAATGGTTCGGCAAATATGTATCCGATGTACGTTTATACGTATCAGCACAGAATCTTCACACATTCACCGGCTATCACGGTTATAATGTAGACTATGCGGGAGGGACTTTCACCCCGGGATATAACTTCTGTTCTTATCCTACTGCACGTACTTTCATGTGTGGTGTTCACTTTACATTCTAATTGTTACTATCTGGTACCTAAATACTAAAAACATATTTTATGAAACTAAATAAATATTCACTTGCTCTCATTTTGGGACTTAGCACGCTGGTTTCTTGCAGTGACAGAATGGATTTATTGAATCCCAACCAACAAACCTCAAGTACCTTCGGTTTTAATGCCGATGATTTGGAGGAATGCGTGATTGCCGCCTACAACCATATCCGCATGGAGGGTTCTTATGCCCGTGTAGGCTACACCATCGACGTGTGTCGTGGCGATGAAGCCTGGAACTCTTCACAAGTGTGGTATCTGCCTTTTGATGACCTCAATGCAGAAGTTACCTCAGACATTACGTGGTGGCCCTGGCGGGAATGGTACTACACCATCAACGTGTGCAACTTCACCATTTCCCGTTGCAGCGAAGATAACAGCCAACTTTCCGATAAAATGAAATACATCAAAGGACAAATGCTTTTCCTGCGCGGCCTGTCATACTACAATCTGGTAGGTTATTATCAGAACCCGCCCCTCATCACAGATTACGCTACCTACTCTTCGTTGGACGGACTCTATGGGGGCAACAGCACCTACGATGCCGTACTCGACCAGATAGAAAAAGATTTCCACGAGGCGATGGAATTGCTGCCTTCGCGCGATAAAGGCAGTGAGTGGGCCGGCGGACGCGCCACCTGCGGTGCTGCGGCAGGCTACTATGCCCGCACCCTCATGATGCGCCATAAATATAACGATGCACTCACGGTACTCAAAGACATCATCGCCAAGAAATACGGCACCTACCGACTGATGGACAACTATGGCGACAACTTCCGCGAAGGTTCAGCATACGAGAACAATGCGGAGAGCCTCTTCGAAGTGCAATTCCTCGACTACGGTTCGCAAGGCACTGATGATGAGTGGACTCCGGTGAACACAAGCCCCAATGCTACACAAGGGTCCGCCATTGAAAGTAACTTTGCTCCCGGCAACTATGGCGGTTGGGCCGATATCTCAGCTTCCCCCTGGCTTTACCATCTTTTTAAAGGAGAACGTACCATAAACGGCACACTCGACCCCCGTCTTTATTGGACCATCGGAACTTACGAAACCGACTGGGCAGACTTCGAATACGGTAATGTAGCTTATACGCAAACACTTACAGCTACCGATAATATCGTAACCAACAACACTTACGGTGGTCTGCCGATTGCCAAATTCACGAATCTCCGTACCGGTCTGTACAGCACCGTCACTACAGGCTTGCATGATGGAATCAACCTACGCCTGATGCGCTACTCCGATGTGTTGCTGCGTGCCGCTGAATGCGAAAATGAGGTCAATGGCCCCACGCAGCAGGCTATCGACTGGATCAACGAGGTACGTAACCGTGCCAAGCTGGCAGACTTGGAACTCGAAGATTTCAATACTGCCGACAAGCTCTTCGAACAGATAGCCAATGTGGAACGTCCTAAGGAATTCGGCTGCGAATTCGGTCGAGGCTTCGACCTCATCCGTTGGGGCTTCTTTTATGACAACAGTCGCTTGCAGCAACTCAAGGAACACGGCACGGTACGTCGTTCTACAGAAGGAGTAAAGAATCCTGTGAACTACAGCGATATAGCAAACGATCCTGAACTGAAGAGCTCTTTCGATACCTACTTGCCGGGGCACGAATTCCTACCCATTGTGCAGCAGTTGATGAATAATAACCCCAATCTGAAAGGCAATTCCGCCAACTATAGCACGGACAACTCTTCTTATTTCCGTGACAATGGTTGGACAGTGCGTTCAGTTGTAGATTTAAGCAAATAAAATCAATCACACTCTTTAAATTTAAGACAATGAGATTACTAAAAAAAATAGCATACGCTTGTTGTTCCGTAACCTTTGGATTACTGACACTGACAGGCTGCACGGATGGCGAACTTTATGACGTTAACGCCCCCGACTGGATTTCCGATAAGATACAGGAAATTGAAGATTCGAAGAAACAACCGGAAGACGAAGTGCTTGAGGGCATGTTGGAAGATGTGTACACTTTCGGAAAAACGGATTTTACTTCCGGCTTTTGGTCTGCTTTCTCCAAGTATTACGTAGTACCCGATGGCGAGAAGTGGAATGCAGTAATCAACCTCCACATCAACCCAGCGACCGACACCAAGTATTTCAAGAACTTTGCCCTTATCATCTCCAACGATGTAGACCGCGGTGGTGAAGGATATGCCGAATACGGAGCCATCCGCTTTGATGTTACTGGTAGCCCTGAAACTTACAATTCCCAATGGGGCGATCATATCGATTTCCAGTACGTCTCGGGCACGTTGCTTCTCAATCCCGATGAAAACGAAACAGACCCCAATCTGCAAAGTTTGGGCGGCAAAGTGACACTCACCGTAGATCGCACCAATGCAGACGCTTTCACCGTAAAGATGACCAACGGCACAGCAGCCAAGACTTACGCGCAGCCATACAAGGAAGAAAATCTAAATACAGATACAAGCAACACCAACATCCGTTGCTTCTTGGTTCCAGAAGGTTCCTACATCGACTTCCAGCAAACCAACATTGAGCCTATCGGCGGTCTTACTTCTGCCAAAGACAAAAATCCGATATCAATGGAACTACAGAACGTACCCAATCAGGTCATTGTTGGTACTCCGCTTGAATCGGCTATGACCAACATATCGGCCATCGTTACCTTTGAAGAGGGAGTGACCAAAACTGTACCGGTTTCTGAGCTTTATATCTCTACCATTCCCGATATGGAGCAGCCAGGCATAAAAAACCTTGTAGCCATCTATAACAAGACCTTTAAAGGTGAGAATTGCGAACAACCGATTGTAGCTAATGCAACTTTTGAAGTTGTGGAACAGATTGTATCCATCGAAGTGACTACCCAGCCCTCGCACACACGATACTACTATTACACCTCGGAAGCTACCCAAAGTTTGGCAGATCGAACGATGGCCTTCGACCCGACAGGCATGGTGGTTACAGCAACTTACACCGACGGGAGTTCAAGAATCGTTGACAACGAGAAACTCAGCTTCTCTACTATTCTTGCGAAAGCAGGCTCTCAGACCGTCACCATTACTACCACTACCGGAGAAGAAGTCACCGCAACGATAGAGGTTACCGTCTCCGAATCTACAGCTTCTGTAGTGAAGAACAGTACCAACATGGTAGGAACCGAAGATAACTCAACAGTCTTCTGGGGAGCCATCTCTGACGATTTCAATGTACCTATAGGAGAGACAAAGTACATTACATTCACCAATTACAGTAGCCTGGCTAACAACTGGAACAACTTCGCTGTGATTCTCCGCAAAACCGATATTACCGCAGAATACGCAGTGGTTCGCGCTGACAACTATGGCTGGGGTAATGGATATGCAGCCTGCGTTCACAACGGAACACAAGGCGAATGGGGCACTTGGCTTGCCGGTATGAATGGAGCCAAAGTCACAGTCTATGTAACGAACTGTGGCAATAGCGTCGCCGATATTCAAGTAGTAATGGAGAGTACTACAGGTACAACCTCTACCCAATACTATTTAGGCATCAACACAGTGGATTCCAGCGACCTGAACTTTGCATTGACTGTTGACAATTGTCATCTTGTCTTCAATGAATAAGAATAACTATTAACTTTTCTATCATCCATACCGTCCCTCTTTATCAGAGGACGGTATGGACCTTAAAAACTTACTGACCCAATGAAAAAACTAACATTTTTCTTAATATCCCTGCTGACGGTTTTTACGGCTTGCTCTGATGGGCTTGACAACGTCGAATACAATAGAAACAGCGATATAGTCGTAGCCACTCCCGAAGCAACTGTAACGACAGGCACCTCGCTGACCGTTCATTCATCGGTCACCGGCAATCTGAATAACGTAGCCAAGAGGGGATTCTGCTATAGTGTAAACGTCTTAACTCCTACTATCAAAGACAATGTAGTGGAAGCAGACGAGAACTTCAGTGCAAGCATCTCCGGCTTGACGGGTAATACCGTTTACTACATACGCTCATATGTTTACGGCAACAGTCGTTACACTTACTCGGAAACATTCACGGTAACCACAGCAGCCTCAAGCCTTGACGAACAGCTCAAGAACTATGTGGCACCCACCTATGAAGACTATTACGTGGACATAGCCAGTTGGGACCAACGCAATCAATGGAACTTAGCAAACGTACACGATCCCACCGTGGTGCTAGCCGAAGACGGATATTACTATATGTATCAGACGGACGCCTCTTACGGCAATGCGCATACAGCCGGTGGACACTTTCACGGCAGACGTTCCAAAGACCTCGTAAACTGGGAATACTTAGGCGGAGTAATGCCGGCACTACCCGAATGGGTAATTCCGAAGCTAAATGAAATTCGCAAGGAAATGGGGCTGAACGAGGTTTCACCCGAAACCACAGATTTCGGCTACTGGGCACCCTGTGTGCGCAAAGTAAAAAACGGGCTTTATCGTATGTACTACTCCATTGTGTGCCCCGGTACTTTAGATGGAGCGAACTCTTGGGGCGAACGCGCCTTCATCGGTCTATTGGAGAACTCAAACCCCGCCAACAACAACGGCTGGGAAGATAAGGGCTATGTTATCACCAACGCCTCGGACAAAGGACTGAACTTCCATATCAAACCCGACGACTGGGCCAACTGTTACTACAAGTGGAACGCCATCGACCCAAGCTACCTGATAGACAACGACGGTAAGCATTACCTGATTTACGGTTCCTGGCACAGCGGTATAGCCGCCTTGGAGGTAGATGCCGAAACAGGGAAACCCCTAAACACACTGCCAGCCCCTTGGGGAACCAGCGAAGACATTGCTGCATACGGATCATTGATTACCACCAGACAAATGGGGAACCGCTGGCAAGCCTCGGAAGGACCGGAAATCATCTACAATGCCGCTACCGATTACTATTATCTATTTGTAGCTTATGACGCATTGGACACCCCCTACAATACCCGTGTCTGCCGCTCCCGAAATATCAATGGTCCTTACCTCGGCATAGACGGTGTCAATCTTAGTCAAGATGGAGGAGAAATGCTGCCCGTCGTTACTCACCCCTACAAATTCAGCAACAGCTATGGATGGGTAGGAATCTCACATTGTGCTGTGTTTGACGACGGCAACGGCAACTGGTATTACGCCTCACAAGGCAGATTTCCCCAAAATGTGGAAGGAAATGCTTATAGCAATGCCCTCATGATGGGACATATACGTTCTATCAAATGGACGAGTACAGGCTGGCCGGTCGTAATGCCCGAACGTTACGGAGCTGTCCCTCAAATAGCCATTACGGAAGATGAACTGGTAGGCAACTGGGAGCACATCGACCTCTCTTATTCCTATGGAAAACAGAAAGAATCGAGCAACATGACCCTCGCGGCCGACCATACCATTACAGACGGAAGCTGGAAAGGGGGAACCTGGAACTATGATACAGAAAAACAAATACTGACAGCTAACGGAGTGGAACTGTGCCTGCAACGCGAAACAGACTGGGAAGCCAATCCACGCACCCACACCATTGTCTATGCCGGCTACACCAACAACAAGACGTATTGGGGAAAGAAAAAGAAATGAGATACCCCATCCGCATCCTAAAAACAGCCTCAACAACCCGACATTTGAGGCTGTTTTTTTGCTTTTATGTTACATAACATATACAAGTGTAGTTAATACACTCAATAAAAGTGTTACTTTTACACCCAAAATCGGATAATTATCTCATTTACATTAAAAATAGAACCATGAAAAACAGTTTTCTAC
>PPYF01593634.1_pt1 | contig 18013 bp, 16 predicted proteins | sample 1559871 | NCBI WGS metagenome assembly PPYF01 (sample SAMN08240021, study PRJNA423297) | Human gut metagenome, whole genome shotgun sequencing project.
GGGGGGGGAGAAATAAATCTTCTTTGCTGTTGAAAGAGAAGGATTATCCAGTAGAAAATAGTCCGATTTTTTGTTGGAAAGCTGCACACAAGATTGCATATGGTTGTAAAATTTCCTTTAATATCAGTTATTAAAAAGGGAAGCAAAAAAGGAGAAATTCTATGAATAAACGTATCGCAAAGAAGAATTTAAAAAAAGCTTTTAAAGAAATGGAAAGTAGTCGTGGAAATGGAGTTTCAGTTACTATAAAAACACAGGCATATGTAGATAAAAATGGAAAAGAATGCGATCCATTAGAAACACTAAATACCAGATTTATTCAGTTAAAACGTCCTAAAATTCAATATATTAGGCATACGGAGAAATAAGAATACTATCTATATTAGAGAATTTTTTTGCATTGAAAGGATCTATTTACTTTCGGTTTCTTATATTTTGTGGAAGGAATCGTTTCGTATGAAGAACAATAATTTCAAAAAGGAATAAATCAGAGGAACAAATTTCTTATGATCCTAAAACTGTTGTTGACAGTTTCTCTATCTAATGCTAGGATAAAGTTGTATTCATTTATGTACAAGCAAATTTGTGCAATGAATTTTTATTCTGCATGGCAGCAGAAGATTTACTTTGGCATAGTCTGCAATAAAATATAGGAATAAGTTTAAGACAAGGTATAGAAAGACAAATACCTTGTCTTTTTTTGCGTGTAGAAAGGAGGAAGAACCTAAAAATATTGCAGACAGAAAGGAGAAAAAATGGCAGAGATAAAATTATTTGATACCTGGACATTTCAGGAAGAAATGCCAGAACCATTTGGTCAGTTTTTACAAAAAGAAGGCTTACGAAAAACTACTACTATAGTGGAATGGCTTTCCCAGTATAATCAGGGAAGACAGGCAACGCTGCATCCCCCTACATTAAGGGCAATGCTAAGTATTGCGGGGATTTATTTGAAACAAACGGAAGGAGCCCTTGGATTTCAAAAAGGAAATTATGATTTATTGAATTTTTACTGTATGGAATATGCAAAAAAGGAAAGACGATACGCATTGATCTATAATCCAGTTAGTGCAAAGATACGAGGTATCTGTAAGACAGAGAAGCAAACATATAAAGCTCTGGATTTTGTTGAAAGAAACGTCAGTGACGGAGAAGAAATTCTGGCAATGCTCATTTACGTCAGTCTGGAAAAGAAAGAAGCATTATATAACCTGGAGTTTGCTCAAAATTTTATTTTATTTATGCAGCAGATGAAAGATGGCTGGAGAAATGAAAAACTTGCATTAAAAGCGGCTTTTCTTTGTTGTGATAATCTATATCGGAGAGTAGAAAATGTACAGGATTTCAGTAATGAAGGAATTCCGTTGGAGAAAAGCCAGCTTGGAAAGAGCGGTATTGAACAACTTTCCACACTTGCAATCGAAAGCGAACTATACGCACCAAACGATGCGATTAAAGGTAACTTTCAGATTTTGGGAGAAACGAAGAAAGCAAGAGAATGGACGTTAAAAGAATTAAAGAAGATTTACGGGCAGCACTGGTCGTTTCCAAAGGATTATGAGGATCGTATTCCACAGTTTCCAGGGGATATGAAAGTTGGGGAATATGCGCAGGATATTCTTTCTGCAATTGTAGAGTCACCTTTCCGGAAATTTATGATCACCGGAAATGCAGGAACAGGAAAAACGACAGATGCACAAATGATTGCCCAGATTTTAGGTGTTCCTTATTTTGCTTTAAACTGTGGACCGGAAACCGATGAAAGTACACTGGTGGCAGGGATTTATCCTAATTCCAGGAAAAAGACCGAAGACCATATGAAGTTTCCTTCTTTACAGGAATTTGTTGCAGATCCGATGCAGGTATTGGAAGATGTGACCCATACAAAAAAAGAAGGGATTCGCAAAAGCGAAGCCTTTCGAGAATTGTTAGATGCAGTGTACCAGTCCGGTTACCAGAAAGCAAAAAACGAAGGGGATTTTGTAATGCAAGAATCGGAAATCATAAAAGGCTGCCGAATGCCTTCGGTGATTGAAATTATGGAGGCTTCTCTTATTGTAGAGCCAGGGACACTTGGAAAACTCAACCGGTTATTAGATGACTCCAGGAAACTGGACCTTCTGTACGGGGAAGTCGTAGAACGACACCCAAATGCAATTATCATCATCACGACCAATCTAAATTATGTTGCAAATAGGGAATTTGATTTTTCCGTAGTATCCAGAATGAATAAGGTTCAGCATCGCAAAGATTTAACAGAGCAACAGTTGGCAGAACGTGCTACGTTTCGAACCGGCTGCAAGGATATGGAAGTACTGAAACAGATGGCAAAGGTGATGAAACGACTGGATGCAGTTGTAAGAGAAGAATTTGGAAAAACCGGACTTTGTGGCTACCGAGAGTATGAAAACTGGGTATATGAATATATGCGTACGCAAAACATTGTAAAGGCTGCAGAAGATACAGTGTTATCTAAACTTGCATCCGATGAAGAAGACAGAGATATGCTCCGGCAGGTATGCATGGAGATTTATGTAGAACAAGGAAAGGAAGCTGTATGAGAAGTGAAGAAAAGGAAAGTAACAAACAGACAGAGAAACGCTTATTGAGGGATATGGAAGTGTTTTCATCTCCTCAGTTTTTAAGGTTAGCACAACGAATCGGAAAGGAAATTACGCAGAAGCATAATGCACAAATACGGTTTTACTACGATGCATTAGATCGCAGAGCAGGCTATTTTGAAGGCCGTTATATTTATATCAATATCATGAATAGGCTTACACAAAGTTTTCCAACTTTGGATTTGCGAAGCAAAAGTCTGATTGGTGTAGAAGGGCATGAATGCGGACACCAAAATTACAGCAGTATCTATCTGAGACGAAAATATATAGATGGAATTGCAAAAGGAATTTTATATCCATCCTGGCCACAGCCTGAGAACGAACAGGAAACAGAGTTTTTACAGAGTATGAAAGATGCTTTTCAAAAGAAAAATACTATACTTTTAGAACTATATCTGCAGACAGCTGGGAGCCTGCATGGATATTTGGAAGATGTTTTTATTGAAGGGCAGATGTGCAGAAGGTTTCCGGGAAGTATCCGACAGGGAATTTTGCAGAACCGCAAAAGAAATATAGAGCAGATATACAGTTTGAAAAGCCAGATTATGCAGAAAAAATCGAAACTTAAGATTATGTTACTTCTGTTGGTACAATATATGTTTACGCATAAGGTCAATGTATGGGACGGAGAAGTTGCAGAATATATGGAACTGCTTAGAAACTGTATTCCGGTTCTGTCAAAAGCAACTGCTGATATGGGCGAAAGTACAAGGTATCTTGCAACAAATCAGATTTTATTAAAACTGTGGCCTTTGTTTTTAGAAGAAGTGAAAGACATGGAGAGAAAGATAAAATCGACAGGAGGAAACAAAGAAAACGTATTGAAACAGGCTTTTGATGAGTGGAAAGAAGATCTGCCGCAATACTCCGAAGAGCCTTCCTGCAGAGAAATCCGCATGGATCGAAAGGAGCCATCGGATGTTCTTTGGAATGGGGGCGAATTGAAACGTGCTGTTTCAGAAAAAATGCAATCTGTTCAAATGAAAGGAGCATATGCGGAAAGCGAGCAGGAAAGTCTGCCGGACAAAAATGCAGAGTCTTTGCTTGCTGAATTGCAGCAAGAAACAGTAAAGACTATCGATATTGGAAGAGAATTACAAAAGATTTGTCTGGAATTAAAAAGAGAAGTAAGAGAAAAGGAATATGAAGAATGGATGCGGGAACGGTTAAAAGAGATTTTGGAAAATACAGAGTTTACACCTGTAAACCGGAAAATTAAAAAGTGTATTTTCCGGAAAGAAATCATTTCGCAAGCGGCATATCAAAAATACAGAAATCTTAAACCGCAAATAAAACATATCCAAACGAAAATGAAGCAGGATCTGCTGCCGGTTCTAAAAAGGAAGAAAACCTATATTCTGCGAGAACAGCATATGGGAAAGGGATTGGACATGGCACACCTGTGGAATCCTGAAAAAAGAATTTTTAAGACCAAAATGCCTTCCAGAAATATGGATACAGCGATTGGATTTTTATTGGATCAGTCTGGGTCCATAGATAACAAGCGGTGGGAAACTTCGGTTTTGACTTCCCTTTGTGTTGTGGAGTTTGCACAAATACTTGGTATACCCATCTGTGTAAATGGACATTGTACAGGGACGGAACAGACAGGTAGAAGGCAGGAGGAAATCGTGTGTTTGCATTCTTATTTGGAGTTTGGAGAAAAGAAAGAAGGAAAGTATCGGATTTTAGATATGAAAACTGGTGGAGCTAATAGGGACGGAGCAGCGCTTCTTTACATGGCAGAAAAAATGGCAAAAAGAACGGAGAAGATGAAAATTTTGATTTTTTTCTGTGATGGGCTTCCGAATGCACAAGGATATGGCGGAAAGGTGGCAAGAGAAGATTTGCAGAACGTACAGAAGTGGTTGAAACAGAAACAGATTACACTGCTTGTAGCAGCGATTGGAACGGATCAGGAAGATATCCGAAAAATTTATGGAAATGCCTGTATCAATGCAGAGGATCTGGAAAGGCTTCCGCAGCAGATTGTAAAGAAACTTTTAGATTATATGGGATAAAAACGGCAGAAGGGACTTTTTTAGGTTCCTTTTTTTGATGGGAGGATTTATGGAACAGAACAAAGAATGGATTGAAAACTTTTGGAGTACAGGATATGTCATCCGCCTGGGAAAAGACCAGTATTTTCAGAAAATTAAAGATAAACGTATTGTGACAGCGAAAATTTGGAAAGCAGCTTTCTTTCAAAGCTTAAAGGAAGCGGAAATGTTTGCCCAAAGGTATCTTTGGTATGCCGGTATGGACCCACAGATTTGCTATCGTGGGTGGATACTGGTATCTGTCGAAAGTGAAGAAGAACAGGAATTGTTTTGGAATGGAAAGCAGTTTGTTCCGGAAGTTGAAAAGGCAAACCTTTTTTCCAGTTCCCGGGAAATGCAGATTTATGCAAAACGTTTGGGATTATCGAGAGAGACTTATCCGGAATTATTGCCGGTAGGGAAAAAACAGATGAAAAATGCTGCGTAAGGAGGAAACAGGATGGAAATTAAAAACTTAGCACAATTAAAACGAGTAATACAAGAGAAGAGAGAATTTATTATCAGAGCACATCGACTGAATAAATTTTTAGGACAGAGGAGAATACCCAACGTGGTACAAAGTAATGGATTTTATTCGGTTATATCTGGACAGCCGGATCATGAAGTCAGTTGTGCTAACAGGGGAAAAGGAAGCTGGATTGATTTTGGAAAAGCAACTCAGTGGGAATTTCAAGATGGAAAATGTAGCATGTATTTTCCAGAAATGGAGCATATACCTGACAATCTAATCTGGTCGATTGAATTTTGTGAGGATGAAAGCAATATCCGACAAAAGCTTTCCTGTTCTATTCTCTGTAATGCCTATTATTATGGAGAACTCTTGCTGCCAGAAACCATAAAAACATTCTCAGAGGCACTGGAATATGCGAAAGATCATTTAGATGAAATTCCATTAGGTGAAATGAATTATATAGAAAACAGTGATGTACTCGATGAGGAAAATTGTGAAATAGAGGATGCTATTGTGGAAGAAGTATCAGAAGATAGCGGCAAAGAAAATGGTTCCCAAAATTCCAAAGAGGAATGGTGGAGGCTTATAGAAGGAATTAAAGAATATGAAAGCAGACTGGTAGAACAGGGAAGGACAGAAGATGCAGAAAAGATTGCCAGATGCATGGATTTCTTCTATCCAAATGATGTTGTAAAGGAGATTTTAAAGGATGGAGTGGGAAGTGTTTCTGGAATAAAAGGAGAAGAAAATTCTTTACTAGAGGATGCTTATTATCTGGCAGATACGCAGGAACCTTATTCCTTCCGTCAAGTTACTTGGGAGGACATTCTGGGAATACTGGAGGAATATTCCCAGAATGGTTATTTGGTACCCAGCTTTTCAAAGGAAACAGTTATCTGGCTTTCGGAAGAACATGAGAACAATTCTAAAACATCAAGATTTTATTATCCTGTGCAGCTGTCGCCATGGAGAAGCCTACAGATGATCCGACAGTTGGATCGCTGGTACGCAGATACCGATTTGGATTGTCGGGAATATGCAGAAGAATACCAAAGGATCGTATCTGGCATTTTGCATGGACTTGTGATTTTAAACCCGAAAAAGATTGCCTTACAAGAGGTGATTGCAGAATGGGAACAGAATTTTCCAGAACACGAAAAGCGTGCTTATAGGATTGCCTTTGATGAAATTTATAAGGGGAGAATTCCAATAATCCGAGATTGTAATTATATAGAAGATTAAGGAACAGAAATAGTTAGAGGGCTGTGCATACAGTCCTCTTCTGAAAGGAGTAGAAATGGATATCTTAAAAGAAAAAATAGATGCAAACAGTTTTCAGACTATGAAGCATATCATTTTTCTTACATCAACAAAGAATGATAAGGCGTGGAGATTTGAAAAAGAAGATGATAAACGATTTCTTCCGATGCAGAAAAGCGAAAATGAAGAAAATACATATACCTTTCAGTATCCGGGTGAGATGCTGGAGCGGTATAAAGAAAAGATAGGAGATAGTATCCAAATACGCAGGGCGCTGGCATTTGCTCTTGTAACTATGTCTGATTTTCAGGAAGCACAAATGTATGTGGGTACACAATATGAAAATTTTCTGAAACAAATTGAACGGGAAGCCAAAACAGATATTTATCTGGCAGGAGCAATGTATTTTCTAGTTTCCTCAGAAAAGAAAAAAGAATTCTATTACGAGAAGATAAAGACCTATGCGTATAAAGACCTTGCACAATGTATGGGGATCTTATTTTTAGGCAAAGGGGAAAAAGAAATTTGGGAAATCCTAAAGGAGCCCATATGCGATTTCTTCGAACAAGAAAAGATAACGGATATATTCAAAAATACCGAACTGTATATCTGGTTTTTGAGAGTTTATGAAAAAGAAATAAAAAAAGAACGGAAAAGGATATTTTCAAGATTAAAACTTTTGGTAAAGATACAGCATAGCCATATAAAAGAACAGACAGAGTTATTTCAACAGTTGCAGAAAGCGGGTTATCAAAAAGAAGAAATTTCTTATTTAAACCTATGTATGCTAAAGGCAGCTAAGGAGGATCAATTAGAAGAAGTAAGCCAGATTACCTGGGAACGGGCTTCGGAATATTTTTGCTCGTTTATCTGTAACCAGAAGAAAGAATATTCAGAAGAGATCTATGCGCTGTGTGAAGAACTAATTAAACAGCATTTTTCCTATGAGATCAAGATTGGAGGATATAAAGGGATCTTAGAAGCCATGAGGCATAGGGTTACGGTTAAAAATTCTAAAGTATATGCGTTACTTTATCCTTATGCAGACAAACAACAGGCAAATAAAGCATGGTTTTTTATCCCACGATGCAAGATACTGGCAAAAGAAATTCTGGCATTCCTGGGGAAAAAAGATTTTGACAAGCAAATCCGGGAAACTTTGTATAACGAAACTTTTACAAAACAGGAACTTCGGGAGTATCTAAATATGTATACGGAACTGACAAAGGTGGATTATATCCAACAGATGCTGCAAGAAGACAACTATCAAAATCATAATATTTTTAAAATGTTGGCAGAAGAGCATTTTTTAGATCCCAGACAGATTATAAAGGAAGTGCTTACAAAGGGAGAGGGAAAGGCAATTTCTGAATGGGAAGAACCAGAAAAAAACATGTATAACTATATTCTTTCCTATCTTGAATGTATAGACACAGATTTAAAATTTCAGACGGCAAAACTCCTTTTGGAAAAATTCTCTGTGGAAGAAATCAGAAGAGAAGGAAGACGGAATTTCTTATGGAAAAGTGTTGGAATTCAAGAATATCATTACAGCCGGGAATACAATGAAATGAATTTTTTAAAAATTCATTTAAAGCCCAAACAGATCCTGCAGTTGTTTTTTTGGGTAGAAGAATCGATTTATCGGTTTCAGCCACAAAAATATTTCGATTTTCTTTTAAGAGTTTTAGAAAAAGAGGAAAATCTTATTTGGCTTCCGAAAGAACAGGCGCAGAAATTTTGGGAAAAACTTATGGAGCTAGGAATAGAAGGTGCCGGAAGCAAGAAACTGAGAATGCTATACATGGGGAAAGAAGAACAGGAACGCTTTTATAAGGAACAGGAAGAAGCCGCAAGGCAGAAAAAAGAGGCTGAACTGGAAAAGCAGACAGCAGAAGCATACCAAAGGTTTTTGGAACTGCAGGAAGAAAAAACAGCAGAAGCTCTTTTTTCTAAAATCAATTTACTCTCCTATTCTTATCAGAAAGAGGCCTATGCAAAAGCGGTAGTTTTGTTTTTGAAGAAGTATTTGGAACAAATAGAATGGAAATTATCACATGAAGCCTTTTGGGAATATTCAGAACTGCTATTAAACTTAGGAAAAAAGAAAGGAATAGAGATTGTAACTATAAAAGAGTGGTTAATAAAAACGGAGGTAGAAGATGTTTACGACAGTGAAGGAACACATGGAAATTGTTAAGGAGCTGGAAGGACTGGGCTGGCAGGAGATTTTAGGATTTTCTAATCGAGAGCTCCTTCTTTTTACGAAAGCAATTGATACAGATGAAAAAAGAAGCATACTGAAACAGCTTCCGATTGAGTATGGAAAGAAATTAGTGGCTTATCCGGAATTTCTTTCAAAGATCACAAATCTGCAAAAAGCAGGAATTTCAGCTTACAGAATAGAAAGTTTTATCGGTGGTGCAGATGGAACACTACTGGACTCTTCTTATGAGGAATTGGAAGCGGCTTTGAAAACAGAAGAAATTTCAGACAGATATGTAACTATATATCTACAATACTATTTTTCCAGCCATTTGTCTGGAAAAGAGTGCAGTATATTAAATGCAAATTTGGAATTTTTCGATACATATGGTGATAAAAAGTTACAAGATTTAAGTGATTCAGAACGAATGTTTTTGAAAGAACCGATTTTTTCTGGGGTCTTTTTATGCGAAGTGATTGCAGAGAAAGATTTCTTTCAGGATTTAAGGAAAGCAAATGTATTGAACCTTTTAAAATATTTGGCAGAGTTTTCATTGCCGATGTTAAGCAAAGAGGCATACAGACAGATTATAAAAAATGCAGAAGAACTTTATCCGTTATTAAGAAAAATTATGCTGCGCTTACATAAAGATATACAATCCTGTTTTTTGACAAGATGGCTGGAGAATAAACAGTTATTGTTTGATTTAAACAGATTTGTAAGACAAGGATGGATTTCGCAAGGAAATTTCTATACAAGAGCAGGGTATGTACAGGAGGTTTACCGGTATGCCATAAAAGCGGTGGAGCAATTGGAAGATTACCAAGAGTCAGTACTTCTTTATGCAGTCAAACATCAGAAAAAACACTTTTTGAAGTTGTATGAAGAAAAAACAGAAGTGTTTTTGGAACTTCCATGGAATTCTATTTTATTTGAAAAATCATTTTATGAAGAGTATGTCAATCTAAACACATTAAATTTTCAAAATTTAAAAGAATGCAGAAAAATAAAGAAATATTCTGCTATAGAAAAGACCGATATGACACAAAAAGAGTATACTTTCGCAGAAATAAAATTACTTACTTCCTGCCCTGACAGGGGATATATCCGTTTGTATCACAAACTCAATTATAGGAGAGTCGATGACCGTTTGAGAGTCATGCAGGAAGTAGTGAAAAAAAGGCTCTTGGAGAAAGAAACCAGTGAAGAAACTTTGGAAGCAGTTGCGGCTTTTTTATCCCACAAACCATTATCTAAGTGGATGAAGGAAGAACTGGGAAATATTTCCGGATTAACGGGAACAGATATACCAGAAGTGTTTCTTTCCTGGAAAAAAATTGTACGTTTTCTTCCAGAAGTAAAAAATGGCTTCCAATTGCGGTATTTGTTAGTGAATAAAGAAAAATTAAGCGGGTACAAAAATTTTCAGGCTGTTTATGCCGATTTAATAAAAAATGATCCAAACTGGGAATGGATGAAGAGCACCTTTGCTATCTCCGATTCGTTTATCCGAGAGTATGAAGCAAATATCAAGGCATTCCTGGAACAAGGCGGTTCTGAAATTTTGTATGAATTTTATAAAGGAGATACCGGACAGACAGAAATGTTGCGCAGATTATTAGTGGCAGAACTAATGGGGAAATTTAAAGATTTAAAATACCATGAGGCAGATCTGGAAAAAGAACTTGCTTTTCCAATTTTGGAAAAACAGATGAAACTGTGGGCAGAAAATCTGCAACTTCAAAAAAAGGAATGGAAAATCTGGGAAGAAGACCGTTTTCTTCCGGTGATGCAAATTGGGGAACTACCAGATAAAACCTGTCTAAGTTACAAGACAGGCATGTATCGGAAGTGTCTGTTATCCTGCTTTGACAGTAATAAGAAAATTGTATATATTTCTTATCAAGGCAAGATTGTCCTTCGAGCAATTCTTAGGCTTACCAAAGCATCTGAAGAAAAAATGGAAAGGGAGAACAAAGAATTTGAATTTGTAGATTTCACAAAGGATAATAAGGAAGAGAAAACAGAGCAACTGGTTCTGTTTTTGGAAAGAGCCTATGTGAAAGGAATTTCAGAAAAACTGGAACAGGAGATGTTTGAACTTCTTCTTGATATGGTAAGAAAGAAAGCGGAAAAACTCTGTATTCCTTTGCTGCTTAGTTATGATTACATGGATGATATACCAAAGGAAAAGTTCCCAAAAGAGAGTAGATATATTTATATTTCAGCCACGAAGGGAAACGAGCAATATTTGGACTCACTGGGAGGAAAACATGGGATTGCTTCAGAAGGAAAGTACCTGAAAACAACAGTCTATCTTCCGATATTTCAGAAAGATTGTATGCATGGAAGATGTGAAAGAACAGGATTTATGGAAGCGTCATAGGAAATTCTGTTTGTCAGTTTTTTCAATGTCTGATATAATAATCGTAACAAAAGAGTCATTGGTTGCAGAAGAGAGAGGAATTTACGTGGAACATACAAAAGCAGATATTATATTTAAAGATTTTTGGCGGAGTAATGAACGATTCGCAGATCTTTTTAATGTAGTTGTGTTTGGTGGGAAAGAGGTCATTAAACCAGAGGCATTGCATGAAATGGATACAGATGTTTCCGGTGTCATTCAATTAAAAGATTATAAGGAAACCTTATCCAGAACAAGAGATGTGATTAAAAAGACTGCTTATGGAGTGGAATTTGTTGTTCTTGGAATTGAAAGCCAGCAGCATATCCATTATGCCATGCCGCTACGTCATATGGTGTATGACGCAATGAGTTACCTGAAGGAATATCAGGAAATTACACGCAAACACAAAGTAAGCCCAGAGAAAAAGACAGAAGATGAATTTTTATCAAAAATGAGGAAAGATGACCGGCTTCATCCCGTTATTACATTGACGGTGTATTATGGTGAAAAACAATGGGACGGACCGTATTGTCTGAAAGATATGATCGTAGAAATGCCGGAAGAAATTGCCGCTATTTTCTCCGATTATAAAATGAACCTTTTGGAAGTACGGGATTCAGACCGGTATGTATTCAATAATACAGATGTACAAAGTGTTTTTGAAATTACCCGGGAAATCTTTGCCGGGCATTTTGAAAAAATTCAGGAGAAGTATGGAAACAAGGAGATGGGGTCAGATCTATTAACAGTGGTCGGTCAGATGACAGGATCAAAGGAACTGATTCGTATGAGTAGAAATATGGAGGTAAACAGTATGTGCGAGGCATTAGAGAAGTTGAAAGAAGAAGGCGAACAGAAAGGTAGAGAAAAAGAGAGAGAAGCAGTCATTCTTACCATGTTGCAGAATAATTATCCGATTTCAGAGATTTGTAAACTTTTGAATATCTCCGAAGAAGAGGTATTAGAAATAAGGGATAAAAAATAATATCGTTTTTCCCAAAATGAAATAAAAAAGAATAGAGGTATGTACATTTAAAGGCATCAAAAACAAAGAAGTTTTGGTGTCTTTTTTGTACCCAGAAATGAAAGGAGAAAATATGAACAAGTTGATATGTAAAAAATGCGGAAGAGAAATTCTTCCGGAGAATGATAAAGCATTAAAAAAGGAATATCCATATTATTGCAGTTTTTGTGATGAGAACAAATATGCATTTGAGTGTATATGTGTAGAAAAAAAGAGAAACAGAACATAAAAGGGATAGGGTACTGATATGACAGAGGAAGAAAGAGTATTATCCTGCCAACGTGAGATCCGAAGACTTCGAAGTGTTGTCAGGGAGTATGAAGAAGAAAGAAGAGTGTTTCTTGCATGGTTAGAGATGGAAAGCAAAATACCATCTGAAAACCAGGCTGGATTGAATATGGTGAAACAATATTGGGATACATATTTATAGTAAAGTTAAAAAATAAAACGATTTAGGAGAAATTATGACAAACGGATATTTTGTGATAGAAGAAAAAGGAAAAATTAAAAAGGCAGTTTACTTAATGTCAGATGCATATTTAGACAATGGATATGGAGAAAAGATTATCCGGGCATTTGCAGAAAAACAGGAATTAAAACTTATGGAGAGAATATATCAAAATTTAGATTTGATGGATAAAAAGAATATACGATCCATAAAGCCGGAATGGTATCGAAAGACAGTACATTCCGATAAAGGGGACATTTTTTCAGAGTATGCTTATGTAGTCAGGGGTGAGAAACTGAAAGTGTATCACTATGGAAAATCACTTTTTTGTCTGAAAAGAGAAGATGCGGAAATATGGCTGTACTTATTGAAAAATATGCAGAGATTGATAGATCATTTTTTATATTCAGAAGAATTGTTGGAATATCAGTGGAAAAATTATTTCCCCATGTTCCAATTTTTACAGAAAAAAATAGAAGAAGGGTTCGGCAAGCAAGAGTTTCAGCAGTATATGTTAAGAGAAGAACTCCCTCTTGCTTTTTTTAGAGATGATCATTTAGTAGATGTATGGGATAGATATGATAAACCTGCGTATCAAAAAATATGGAAAAAAGGGACGCAGGAAGTCTTATTTATTGTGACAAAGCATGAGCGTAGCTGGAGGGCATACATACAAGGCCCGTATAGTCGAATTGCGGTATTTCAAAAATGTTCCAGTGAGAAAAAAATGTGTGACATGATACGGTTAGAACTTAGAAAAGAAAGCCTTAAATTTGAACAGTATGCAAAAATAACTGCTTATGTGAGTAAAATAGCAAAGGAATTGTTCAGACAGAAAATAAATCTAGAGGAGATACAACAATATTTACAGGAAGAACAAGAAAAGTCACCTTGGTATCTTTGTGAAAGTGATCTTTCTGTTATAAGCATTATCAATTACTTAAAAATGGATTTACAAAATAAACAATATAGACAAAAAAGGAAAAAACAGTAGAAAGAAGAGGTACATAATATGGAGAGATATGATGCACGAAAAGAAACTTACGAAGAAATAGAGATTTTTGATACCCTGGCACTTTTTTCGGCAGGAAGAATTCAAAAAGAGAGTGTTCCAAAAGGTTTTTATTGTTATGAAGTTCGACATGATGATGAATGTATGGGAATTCCATGTGAATTAAGCTTTCATATCTTGGTAAACTTTTGGGGGACGGTAATATCCAAAGTTCCGCTTATAAGGGATGACGAATGTAGGAGATATATTGAAGTTGAAGAGTGGGGGTATACAGGCAATGTAGAAATACAACTGGAATCATGGATTGATGTATAGGACATAATTATAAGAATATCAGGCAGGTCAACAACATAATGCTATATGCTGTTGACTTGCCGATAAATTACATTTTAATAAAATGGCAATCTAAGTTTTATCCGTTATGAAGAAGTGAGATGTTTTTCAGAGGAGAGAGTATCATATATGAATATTAGGGAAGTTGATCGTTAAAAAAGTAATAAGATATACTTGACAAAATGCTCAAATTGTTTTAGTATATATACATACCAAAAGAATGAAAAGGCGGTGAAAAATGGCAAGGAATAAGTATCCAGAGTTGACTGTTGAAAAAATTCTTGATGTAGCACAAAAATTGTTTTTGGAACAAGGATATGAACAAACTACTATACAAGATATTGTTAATAATTTAGGTGGTATGACAAAGGGTGCAGTATATCATCATTTTAAGTCAAAAGAAGAAATAATAAATGCACTGGCAGATAAAATGTTTTTGGAGAACAATCCATTTAGTATTGTTAAAAACAGAAACGATTTGAATGGTCTTCAAAAGATCCAATTAGCAATTATGTTAAATCAAGATGAGAGTGATAAAACAGAGCTATCTAAACAGGCAGTTCCATTATTAAAAAATCCAAGAATATTGGCTGGAATGATAGAATCGCAAAAAAAATATTTTACCCCTGCTTTGAGAGAACTTATTGAGGAAGGGAAAAATGATGGTTCAATTAAAACAGAATATGCAAAAGAGATATCAGAGATTATACCATTGCTAGAAATATGGCTTATGCCATCTGTTTTCCCAGCAAATGAGGAGGAATTTCATCATAAATTTGTATTTATTAAAAAAATTTGCGAATTTGTTGGGGTTCCTATATTTAATGAACAAATATCAAATATGATTGATGATTGGTATGAAAAGACCGAAAAATAGAGTTGCCGCAAAAGGCAATTTTATTTTAGAGATATACATACATTTGCAATGTATGTATATCTCTGAAATAAAAAGGAGGGAATTTATGAACGAGAATTATGCAATTGAAATACATGATTTATACAAAAATTTTAATGGCAGAGAAGCGATTTGCAAATGGAATTTGAAACTTGAAAGAAATGCTATTCATTGTGTTCTAGGAAAAAATGGTGCCGGAAAAACCACTTTTTTTAAATTGCTTATAGGTCTTGTGAAACCAACAGCTGGAACAATTACTGTATTAGGTTATGACAGCGTGAAAGATAGGCTGAAAATTTTAGAGGAAACGGGGAATATCATTGAAAAACCTATTTTTTATGAGAATTTATCTGCCATTGAAAATTTAGAGATACATCTTGAGTATATAGGGATACATGTTCAAGATATTCAAAGCATATTAAAAATAGTCGGTTTAGAAAATGTAGAGAAACAACCAGTAGGTACTTTTTCAATGGGAATGAAACAAAGGCTTGCAATAGCAAGAGCCTTAATAGGTAATCCTAATTTGTTAATTTTGGATGAACCACTTAATGCAATGGATCCTTTGGGAATAAAAGAGATGAGAGAATTATTCTGTAAGCTAGTTAAAAATGGTATTACAATAATATTTTCTAGTCATATCCTTTCAGAAGTGGAGCAGGTTGCAGATCACATTATTTTTATAGACAATGGTAAAATTTTAGATGAAAAATCAATAAATGAGATAAAGAGTTTGTATCCTCAAGGACTTGAAGAATATTTTATAAATATGTCTAAAGGAGTACTGGAATGAAAAAACTAATAAGACTTGAGTTACAGAAAAATAATTGGAAACCGTATTGGATAACAACAAGTATTACTACTTTAGTTATGCTAGGGTTTATCTATTTAATAGCACTAATACCTTATTTGGAACCAAGAGATGATGATGCTGTACTATTTGGTACATATAATTTTGTGATTGGTTTAAGCATAGATGTTATGACGGGAATATTTACAATTATGTCAACTACAATGTTAGCTAAGATTATTGTTGAAGAATATGAGAAAAAAGCAATAGTTTTCTTCTCATATCCAATTGCAAGGAAAAAATTTTTAACAGCAAAAATCATAACCTGTTTGTTGTATACCTGTTTTCTAATGATTATTAGCGGGACGATAGTGTTGTCTATTTTTATTGGAACAGAGAAAATGTTTCCTTTGTGTATATCAGATGTTATTTCTATACAACTTATACTAAGATGTTTCTTTCGATTGGTATGTTATACAATGGTAACTGTTTTTTGCAGTACTGTATCGTTATGGATAGGCTTCTATAGAAAATCGGGCATTGTTACAATAGTGGCAGCGTGCATTATAGTGGTATTTATTTGTCAAATAATCACCATGACATTTTATTCCGATATGTTGTTATTTGTACTATTATTGGTTTTGATTATGTTGTCTTTTATTGCAATTAAAAGTATGCAAGATAGAGTAGAAAAAATGGAAGTATAAAAGAATGTCATTTTTATATTAGAAAATTTTTTCTCTATTTGTTTCTTTCGAATATAACTAATATGGAAGGAGGGGATTTATGGGATCTTCAGAATTGCAGATTGTAAATCTTAGCAAAACATATAGGAAAGGAAAAATTAAAGCCAATGATAATATCACAGTGACCTTAATGCCTAATGAGGTCACTGCTTTAATCGGTCATAATGGCGCTGGAAAGACTACTTTGTTAAATCAAATTGTAGGCAATGTAAAACCAGACAGCGGAACAATAACTTACAATGGAATATCATTTATAGATAATACAAAATTAGCTAGAAATTATGTATCAATGATGCCACAATTTCATGCTCCGCTTGTGGGAGTTACATTGCGTCAAGCAATAGAATCGGTTCTACGCATTAGAGGGGCTTCTGGAAAGATAATAGGTTCTTATACGAATCAAGTGATAAAAGATTTGGATATTGGGCAATGGGCAGATCAACCAGGGGATAAATTATCAGGAGGCTTACAAAGATTAACTTCATTTGCAATGTCAGTAGTATATCCAGCACAGATAATATTATTGGATGAACCAACAAATGATATTGACCCAGTGCGTCGAAAATTAGTTTGGCAATATATGAAAAAATTAGCTAAAGAAGGGCACATTATTTTAGTAGTTACACATAATTTATTAGAAGTCGAACAATATGCAGATAGATATATTTTAATGGATAGCGGACAAATTATCCGTGAAGCACCTACTTCAACTTTTAATAATAATTTTGCAGCAAGTGTTTTATCAGTTAATTTTGATAATTTTAATGATTGGGAAAATATCCCAGATTCAATGGAACATAAATTTATAAAAGATGAAATGAAAATGATACTTACATTATCTTCAGAACAAATTTTAGATGCTATTCAATGGGTTTTGGATTTGATGAAAGAAGGAAAGATATTAAATTACAAACTTACATCAGCAATATTAGATGTTTCATATGGAGGGTTGGTCAATGAGAAATAAAGTACAACCTAATAATTCAATAGTAGCCTTAAAAAAACTGTGGGGAATAATTCATTGGAGTCTGATCCGTCATAAGTATTTAATTCCAACTTTTAGCATTGTACAAGGTATTTTTGCTGTTGCAATTATATGCGGAATGGCATTGCTGATACCTGAAATAGATGAAGTGACTGCGGTATATTTATCATCAGGAGCATTGACTTTAGATATTATCGCAATTGGGTGTGTATTGGCTCCGCAGATTGTTAATGAGTCTAAACAAAATGGAGTGTTTAAATATCAAAAAACCCTTCCCGTTTCTAGAAGTATTATCCTTTTATCAGATATTATTATATGGGGGATTGCGTCATTACCAGGAATTTTGATGGGGTGCATAGCGGCAGTTTTAAGGTTTGATGTAGACTTACAAATCAATTTTGGTAGCATAATGATTATTTTAATTTCACAATTCTCCATGATTTGTATTGGATTTTGCATTGCATATTGGTTTCCACCTAATATGATGGCATTAGCAACACAGGTAATAATGATTGGTGGACTTCTATTTTCCCCAATAACATACCCGGCGGAACGTTTGCCCAGGTGGACAGAATATATTTATAAAATTTTACCGTTTGTACCGACAAGTGACTTAATAAGGACATCTTTTTTCGGTGGAAAAGAAATTTCATATTACGATTTGTTTATAGTTCTATTATGGGGAATACTTGCTTTCTTGTTGTTGACCTCATAAATTATCAAAATACTGATTTACTTGCCTGTCTCTGAATTGACCTGTATACTGTCATCAGCA
>PPYF01158064.1_pt1 | contig 18012 bp, 20 predicted proteins | sample 1559871 | NCBI WGS metagenome assembly PPYF01 (sample SAMN08240021, study PRJNA423297) | Human gut metagenome, whole genome shotgun sequencing project.
TTGCACCGTCTCTTTCTCTTATAGGATGCTCTGTTACTTCACGGCGATGCATTCGATCTCCAGCGGTGCGCCTTTCGGCAGTTTCGCCACCTGCACGGCGCTCCGCGCGGGGAAGGGCTGGGCGAAGTATTCGCCGTAGACTTTGTTCATCTCAGCAAAGTCGTTCATGTCGGCCAGAAAGACCGTGGTCTTGACCACATCGGCCAGGGTCATGCCCTGCTCGGCAAGGATGGCCTGGATGTTCTTGAGGGACTGTGCGGTCTGGGCCGCGATGCCCTCGGGGATGGCCCCGGTGGCGGGGTCGATGGGGAGCTGGCCGGAGACGTAGACCGTCTGGCCTGCTGCGATGCCCTGCGAATACGGCCCGATGGCGGCGGGCGCCTGTGCAGTGGCGAGTGCCTGTTTCATAATTCTCTCTCCTTTTTCGAATTGCAGGGGCATCGCTTGCCTTGACGCCCCTTGTCCTGACCCTATCCTAACGCGGTGGGCGGCAAAAGTCAACAATTTTCTCTCTCGATGAGAAATTATTATCACTTGTGACAAATCCCGCGGATATTTTGAAGCACTTTCGCGAAAATACATTGAGTTTTCAGTTTCTCATTGTCAATAATACGCGAACGTGATATGATATAGGCAGCAGGATGAGAATAAATTCTCATCATTTCCCTCATGAAACAACGTGGAAAGTGGTGACATACATGGATGCACGGCTGGAACCCTATCGGACACTCGTTTCGTTTCTGGGCGAGGCGCTGGGGCCGGACTATGAAGTGGTGCTGCACGACCTGACCAGCGAGGAAGGCACCATCGCAGCCATCGTGAACAACAACATCAGCGGCCGCACCGAGGACGGCAGCGAGCTTGTCGGGATGCTCTGCATCAACTTTGACTCCGCCAAGTACAGCCGGATGGCGCAGGAGCTTCTGGCCCTCTGCGGGGCCCATCAGGAGCCCGGCCCCACGCTGGGCGTCGAAAACTTCGTCAGCAGCCTGCCCGACGCGGTGCAGGCCGCCATCACCGACGTGACTGGCAGCGCTCTGCCGCCCGACCGGCTGACGATGGACGAGAAGGTCCGCATCGTGGAAGACCTGCAGCAGGCGGGCATCTTCTACATGAAGGGCGCGGTCAGCGAGGTGGCGGCACAGCTGGGCTCCTCGGAGGCGACCATCTACCGCTATCTGAGCAAGCTGAAGGATTGATACTTGCACTCATACGCTCCTTCGCGTATAATGGTAGATGTATTATTATGTCTACCATAACGTGAAGGAGCGTATTTTATATGAAATTAGGTATCGTCGGCCTGCCCAACGTCGGCAAGTCCACTCTGTTCAACGCCATCACCTCCACCAAGAACGCGGAGGCTGCAAACTACCCCTTCTGCACCATCGAGCCCAACAGCGGCATCGTGGCCGTGCCGGACAAGCGGCTGGATAAGCTGGCTGAGATCTGGCAGACCAACAAGAAGACCCCCGCCATCGTGGAGTTCGTGGACATCGCCGGCCTCGTCAAGGGCGCAAGCCAGGGTGCCGGCCTCGGCAACAAGTTCCTCGGCCACATCCGCGAGTGCGATGCCATCGTCCATGTCGTGCGCTGCTTCGATGACGACAACATCATCCATGTCGTGGAGGACGTGACCAAGGCCGAGGCCGTGGACCCCATCGCCGACATCGACGCCATCGACTACGAGCTCATCCTCTCCGACCTCGAAGTCGTCCAGAACCGCGCTGGCCGCATGGCCAAGGCCGCAAAGAGCGGCAACAACAAGGGGGCTGCCGCCGAGGCTGCATGGCTGCAGCAGCTGGCCGCCCATCTGGAATCCGGCAAGCCCGCCCGCAGCTTCGACTTCGACGAGAACGACGCCGAGCAGCAGACCGTGCTCCACGAGATGGGCCTGCTGAGCGCAAAGCCCGTCCTCTACGCCTGCAATGTGGGCGAGGACGACCTGATGGAGGGCATCGAGAACAACAAGTACGTCCCGCTGGTGGCCGCACGCGCCAAGGAAGAGGGCGCACGCTACATCCCCATCTGCGCCAAGACCGAGGAGGACATCGCCGACTACAGCCCCGAGGAAAAGAAAGCCTTCCTCGCCGAGATGGGCATCGAGGCAAGCGGCCTCGACAACCTCATCACCGCCAGCTACGACCTGCTGGGCCTCATCTCCTTCCTGACCGACGGCAAGAAGGAGTGCCGCGCCTGGACCATCCGCAAGGGTACCAAGGCTCCGCAGGCTGCCGGCAAGATCCACAGCGACTTTGAGCGCGGCTTCATCCGCGCCAGCGTCATCGCCTACAGTGACCTCGAGGCCCACGATTTCGATTACGCTGCCGTCAAGGCCAAGGGCCTGCAGCGCACCGAGGGCAAGGAATATGTCGTGAAGGACGGCGATGTCATCGAGTTCCTGTTCAATGTGTAAAACAGCGGAACAACCTCTCAGTCTCGCTACCGCTCGACAGCTCCCCTAGAAAGGGGAGCCAAAGCAGAAAAGGATTAAAATTATGATTATCGGTATCATGGGCGCAATGCCCGACGAAGTGGACCAGCTCTGCGCCAGGCTGGAAAATGTCACGGTCGAGCCCTACGGCGGCGTGGAGTATCATAAGGGTACGCTGGCCGGCAAGCAGGTGGTCGTCTGCTGTGCAGGCATGGGCAAGGCCAACGCCGCCGCCACCACTCAGGTGCTCATCACCAGGTTCGGTGCTGAGAAGATCATCTTCTCCGGCATCGCAGGCAACATGACCAGCAAGATCGGCATCGGCGACGTGGTCATCGGCAAGACGGTGCTTTACCACGACGCCCAGCTGGATATGATCTGCCAGAATCCGCCTTTCCTGAAGGAGTACACCGGCGACCCGGCCCTGATCGCCGCCGCCGAGAAAGCCTGCGCCGACGCAGGCGTCAAGGCTCTGGCAGGCAAGATCGCCACCGGCGATCTGTTCGTGGGCGACAGTGCCACCAAAGCCGCCATCGAGGCCAAATGTGCCCCCGACTGCGTGGAGATGGAGGGTGCGGCCGTGAGCCAGATCGCCGCCAAGAACGATGTACCTTGCGTCATCCTCCGCGCCATGAGCGATAACGCCGACGAGGACGGCCATGAGGTGCTGGTGGTCAAAAAGTTCAGCATCACCGAGTACGTCGCCACCGCGACCAAAATCGTCGCCGCGATGGTAGAGTCTCTGTAACAGACAGCAACAGAAGCCGGTCTTGTGACCGGCTTCTGTCTGTTTACAGGTACTGCTCCAGCTTCAGCCTGTTATCCTCCTCAAAATCCTGCAGCTTCTGCATCAGCCTCTTCGACCCCGGCGCGGCGTCTGGGTAGTCCTTCTGGGATTTGATGCAGTCCACCACGCCCATGCCGCTGCCCTGGGTGAGCATCTCAGCGAGGTTGCGGGTGGATTTGTCGGTGATGGTCTTCATGCCGATGCTCACCTTGGTGTTGAGCTTCGCCATGGCACTCTGGCCCTGGGCCGAGCCGCCGCAGGCGTTGATGGCGGCGTGGGCCTCCTGATTGAGCTGGCGGTAGATATTGCGCTGGCGCAGAAGCTCCGCCTTGAACTGCTCATCCTCCGCCATCGGCACGAGCTGGTCGAGGGTGTTCTTCCCCATCTCGGTGTTCTGCACGATGGCTTCCAGCATATTGAGATTGTCGTTTTTCTGGTTTTCCATACAAAAATCCCCCTTTTGAGGGTAGTTTCTCTCAAAAGGGGGACTCTTATGCATTATTCGCCGTCGTAGATGCGGTCGCCGCCTGCGGTCTGTGCAGCGGCCAGCCGCTTCTCGCACAGGTCATAGAGGGCATCCCAGTTCTTGCAGCGCACCTCGCGGGTGCCGGCCACACCGATGGACTGGGTGAACGGCACCCGGCGCATCAGGCCCACCGAGGCCACACACTCCTTGGGCATCTCGGCGTAGATGGCTTTCAGCTCCTCTTCCAGCTCACGGCGGGTGCGGTCGGCGCAGCCGATGGCGAACAGGGTGTCGCTCAGGCGGCAGACCACCCGCTCAGCAGGCTGGTCGAAGTGCTTTTTCCACTGGTTTGCCACAAAGCAGACCAGCTGGCCCATGACGGCGTCGCTCTCCCGCGCGGAAAGCTTCTCTGCGCCGTCGATGGACACCAGCGCCAGCGCAGCGCAGCGGTGGCAGTCGGTCCACTCATCAAGTTTCGTGCAGAATTCCGTCTCGTAGTAGCGGCGGTTGAACACCCCCGTCACAAAGTCGTGGTTCATGTCGTCGCGGCACATCTCCCGCTCCCGCGGGGTCATCCGGTCTTCGGGCAGGTCATTGCCTGCCAGAGGGGCCGTCATCTGCAGCTGCCACACCTTGCCGTCGGCCACGACACAGCGGCGCAGCACACAGTCCACCTGACCGCCGCGCAGCTCGTAGTCCACCATCAGGCCGTCGTCCTGCCAGCAGCGGTCGGCGTCCTCGTCCACCTGCGTCAGGCTCACATCCTGAAACACAGGCCGCGAACTTTCGACGAATTGCCGCAAGTCCTGCTCAGTCCATTCATTTTTCATGCGTTTTTCCCCATTTTATACACCGGGTCTTCCTTCCCGGTGCTCTGCCTTTTCACAGTCGAGCCTGTTTTCATGGCCAGCGTATCGCTGTGAAAATAAGTCTTATCCCTGACTGCGTCTCCTGCGATTATACCACGACGGCGGGGCGCTTACCAGCAAAACGCACAATTTTCAAAAAGATTTTTTACATTCCCGTCAAATTGAGGTTTTGGTCTCTTTTTCGACCGGCTCCTTGGCGCGGCAGTAGACCTCGCACTCAGCCTGGATACGGCTGGCCAGAGGCTCTGCGTCGAAGCCCTCCGCGGCGCGCCAAGTCCAGTTGCCGCCCAGCTTGCCGGGGGTGTTCAGATGGGCTTCTGCGCCCAGACCCAGCCAGTCGGACATGGGGATGATGGCCCGGTCAGCCACAGAGCCGAGGGCCGCACGCAGCAGCGCGATGCGGGCGGCGTCCGGCTTGACGGCAGCCACTTCCTTCGCGGTGGGCTTGCAGGGGGTCAGGTGGAGGTAAGCGGCGACATTGGCCTTTTCCTTCCCGGTGGCGGCGTTCTCCCACCAGTCGGTGAGGGTGGTGTTGTCGTGGGTACCCGGGTAGACCACGCTGTTCTTGACGTGGTTGTGGGGCAGATACTCGTTGTCGCCGCCGCCGAAAGCGAACTGCAAAACTTTCATGCCCGGGAAGGTGCTGTCGGCCAGCAGCTCGCGGACGCTGGGGAACAGCTCGCCCAGATCTTCCGCGATGATGGGCAGCTTGCCAAGGGCAGCTTCCAGTGCGTGGAACAAGTCCATCCGGGGGCCGATCTCCCACTTGCCGGTGCAGGCGGTAGGGCTGCCCGCCGGGATGGCCCAGTAGGTGTCGAAGCCGCGGAAGTGGTCGATGCGGAGCAGGTCGTAGACGCCGAGGGCGTGGCGGACGCGCCGGATCCACCAGGCGTATCCCGTCTGTTTATGATACGGCCAGTTATACAGCGGGTTGCCCCAGAGCTGGCCGTCTGCGGAGAAATAATCCGGCGGACAGCCGGCCACGCGGGCAAAGCTTCCCTGCGCGTCCAGCTCGAAGAGCTCGCCGCCCACCCATGCATCCACCGAGTCGGCAGAGACGTAGATCGGGATGTCACCCAGAATTTTCACGCCCTTGTCGTTGGCGTAGTCCTTGACCTTCTTCCACTGGGTGGCAAACTCGTACTGCAGGAACTTCCAGAAGCCGATCTCCTCTTCCTGCCCTGCTGCGAACTTTGCCAGCGCGGCGGCGTCCCGCAGGCGGTACTCCCGGGGCCACTCAGTCCAGCTCTTCATGCCGTTGGCGGTCTTGAGGGCCATGTAGAGGGCGTAATCATTCAGCCAGCTGTCGTTGGCAAGGGCGAAGGCGTAGTAGTCGTCGGGGTAGTAGTGGGCGCAGCCGTGGAGACCGGCGTACTTCTCGCGCCATGCGGCGTAGGCGGTGCGCAGCACTTTATAGCGGCTGGTGTAGAGAGTGCCGTAGTCCACCGAAAGCGGGTCATCACCCCACTTTTCCGCCTTGAGCTGGGCGGCAGTCAGCAGGCCGTCGGCCTTGAGAGCGTCGAGGTCGATGAAGTAGGGGTTGCCCGCAAAGGCAGAGCAGCTCTGGTAGGGGCTGTCGCCGTAGCCGGTGGGGCTGAGGGGCAGCAGCTGCCAGATGTGCTGGCCCGCAGCGGCCAGAAAATCCACGAACTTGAGCGCTTCGGCGCCAAAGCAGCCAATACCATAGGGGCCGGGCAGGCTGGACACCGGCATCAGGATTCCACTTTCACGCATGATGATACCTTCCTCGCTTTATATTCCGTTTGGGTTTCTGCTGTTTCCTATCATAACATAAGCGAAGACTATTTTCCACCGGCAAAAAACGTGGTATACTGGATTTTATCGGGAAACATCCTTGCCCTCTCAGTCCGCTTCGCGTCCAGCTCTCCCAGAGGGAGAGCCTTTGGCCTTCCGGGAAGCTTTTGCCTCTCCCTTTGGGAGAGGTGGCACGGCATCAGCCGTGACGGAGAGGGCAAGCCGCCTTTAGTTTTACATTCGGGAGGTATCGTGCCATGCAGCGCACGGAAAAATATTTTGAGAACGACGCATTCCGCAAGACTGCCGCCGGGGTCATCCTGGCCGCAGAGGCGGACGCAAAGACGGGCGGCGGGCGCATCGCGCTGGACGGCACGGTGTTCTACCCCGAAGGGGGCGGTCAGCCCGCCGACAGAGGCACGCTGACCCTCGCCGACGGCACGGTGCTCCATGTCACCGACGTCCACGAGACGAACGGCATCATCTGGCACACGGTGGATGCCCTGCCCGAGACCGCACAGCCCGGTGCCGCCGTCACCGGCACCATCGACTGGGAGTGGCGCTTCGACAAGATGCAGCAGCACACCGGCGAGCACATCCTCTCCGGCATCCTGCACCAGATGTTCGGGGCGGAGAACGTGGGCTTCCACATCGGCTCCGACGCCGTGCGGATGGACACCAGCGTCCCCATCTCCGCCGAGGGCCTGCGGGAGGCAGAGCTTGCCGCCAACCGCATCGTCTGGGAGAATGTGCCGGTGCTCATCACCTACCCCACCCCCGAAGAGCTGGCGGCGCTGACCTACCGCAGCAAAAAAGAGATCGCCGGGCAGGTGCGCATCGTGACCATCCCGGGCGCGGACGTCTGCGCCTGCTGCGGCACCCACACCGCCGCCACCGGACAGGTGGGACAGATCAAGATCCTCACCTCTGAGAACTACAAGGGCGGTGTCCGGCTCAGCGTCGTCTGCGGCGGACGCGCCCTGCGGGAAGCGCAGGCCATGCGGAACCGTCAGGCCGACATCGGCGCACTGCTCTCAGCCAAGGCCGACCAGACCGCCGTGGCGGTCCACCGGGTGTACGACGAGTACACGGCCCTGAAATTCGCCCACTTCGGCCTGTGCAGTCAGCTCTTCGACACACTGGCCGCACAGCTTGGCCCCGACGAGACGGCCATCCGCACCGTTCCCGGCCTCGACCCGGACGGCCTGCACCGTCTGGCTGCACGGCTGAGCGAGGCCACCACCGGTCTCTGCGCCGCTCTGACGCCCAGCGAGAAGGGCACCGGCTACTGCATCGCGCAGGCCGGCGGCGATGTCCGCGCCCTGACCAAAGCCCTCAATGCCGCCCTGAACGGACGCGGCGGCGGTAAGCCCGGTATCTGCCAGGGCAGCTGCGCCGCCACGCCGGAGCAGGTGGAGGAATTTTTGAAGAAAGCTCTGTAAGCACAAACTTTTCACGTCACAAGGAGAATACCATCTTATGAGAATGCGTTTCAAGCCCTACGCCCACGACGAACTGATGGCCGCTGATTTCCACGTCCACGAGCCCCTTATCTGGGGCGGCAAGTGGCACAGCCAGTATGCCCGCCCGGAGCAGCCTTTCGTGCTGGAGCTGGGCTGCGGCAAGGGCGGCTTCATCTCCCAGCTGGCCTCTGCCCACCCCGAGAACAACTATCTGGGCATCGACATCACCGACAAGGTGCTCATCCTCGCAAAGCGCAAAATCGAAGCCGCTTACGCCGAGGCAGGCCGCCCCATCGACAATGTCAAGATCATGAGCACCGACATCGAGCGCATCAAGGGCGTCATCACCCCGGAGGACACCGTCAGCCGCATCTACATCAACTTCTGCAACCCGTGGAGCAAGAACGCTTCCTCCAACAAGCACCGCCTCACCTACCCCCGTCAGCTCATCCAGTACCGCGATTTCCTCAAGGACGGCGGCGAGATCTATTTCAAGACCGACGACGATGACCTGTTCCGCGACAGCCTGACCTACTTCCCCGCTTCCGGCTACGACATCGTCTGGCAGACTTACGACCTCCACGAGAACGAGCCGGAGTGGAACATCCGCACCGAGCATGAGGGGATGTTCACCGAGATGGGCATTAAGATCAAGGCCCTCATCGCCCGCAAGAAGGCCGGCGACGACTCCGTGACCTGGGTGGAGCCGAAGGTGCTCAAGAAGCTGGCCGCGCAGGCGGAGGCCGAAGCTTCGGCCAGGGCCGAGGGGGAAGGCAATGTCTGACCCTTGTGAATACTGCCTGAACAACCAGCAGGACGAATATGGCAGCTGGTACTGCGCCGAGGGCGGCGCACTGGATGAGGACGAGATGGCCCGCTATCTCTCCCATACCACTTCGGCCTGCCCTTACTTTGAGCCGGGCGATGAATACAAGATCGTCCGCAAACAGAACTGATTGGAGGTGTTCCCTTGTCGTTTTTTCTCAATACGACGGTCTGCGGTTTCTCGCTTTATCATATCCTTGCGTTTTTCCTCATCTACTCCTGTCTGGGCTGGTGCGTCGAGGTGGTGTATGCCGCCGCCACCACCGGCCAGCTGGTGAACCGGGGCTTCCTGAACGGCCCGGTCTGCCCCATCTACGGCTTCGGCATGATCCTGGTGCTCTTCTTCCTCACACCGCTGGAAGATGACCTGTTGCTGCTGTATCTCGGCGGCGTCATCCTGCCCAGTGCCTTGGAGCTGGTGGGCGGATGGGCGCTGTATAAGCTCTACCGCACCCGCTGGTGGGACTACACCGACAAGCCCTTCAACATCGGCGGCTATGTCTGCCTTGAGTTCTCGCTGATGTGGGGCGTGGGTGCCATGGTGATGGTCAAGGTCATCCATCCCACCATTGCCGCGCTGGTGAACCTCCTTCCGCCGCTGGTGGGCTTTGTGCTGATGTGTCTGCTCTACGCGGTGTATGCCGCTGACGTGGTGGCAACCGCCATCGCCGCCTCCGACCTCGCCCGGGAACTGGACGCTCTCGAGAAGGTGGCCGACAGTATGCATGCTGTCAGCGACGCCATGACCGAGATCCTTGGCACCACCGCGCTGGACATGGACCAGAAGATGGACGAGAGCCTCCTGCAGTTCAAGCTGGCCGCCGCCGAGGCCCGGGACAGCTACGACAAGCTGTCGCCCCGTGAGGCCGCTTCCGCCATGCGCACCCGCGCCGACGAGGCCATGGAGGCCGCACGCCGCGTCTCCCGGACTGCCCGCCTCAATGCCGCCGAAGCGGCCAAGGCCGTCAAGCTGGCCGCGCAGGGCAAAGCCGAGCAGACCGCCGCATTCCTGCAGCTGGAACAGCTCAAGGAAGAGCTGGCCGCCCGTGCGCAGATCATGCAGGCCCACACCCGCCGCGGCACCCATCTGCTGGGCAAGGGCCGTATGCTCCGCGCCTACCCCAAGCTGAAGCACGGTCAGAACAACCGCTCCCTCAGCAGCCTGCTCGAGCAGCTCGAGGACGAATATCCCGACTCCTTCAACGGATTCGGCATCCAGAAAAAATAATAAAAAACACAATGGCAGGGCGCTGTGCGCCCTGCCATTGCTTTTAGATAATAGTTAAGACCAAAGGTTCTCCGGGTAAAGGCCGTCGGCCGTCTTTTTGGCGATGGCTTCCACCACCACGGGCTTATCCTCGCGGTAGGTGACGCCATACCACTTATCGGTGCTGCGCAGCACCTTGACGGCGGCTTTCTTTTCGCCGATGAGCTCACTGACCACCAGCGGCAGGAAATACTCGCACTTGAGCGGGTCCTTTTCCAGATTCTCGTCCAGCCAGCGGGCAAAGCGCCGGTCGGCTTCCTTCACGAAGCTCTCGCCGAAGCCCCAGAGGTTCATGCTCACGGGCGTCTCGCCGGGCAGGTCCGTCCAGCTCCCGCTGCTATCCTCGGTGTAGTGGATGCCGCCCTCATAGGTCTCGATGCGGGTGCGCTCGGTGACGCTGTGGAGGGTGCTGTCCTCGTTGAGGGCGCAGACGCCGCGGGCGACGCTGCCGTTCTCGGAGACGGTGTTCTTGAGCAGGTAGCTCACCATGCAGTAGTCATAGACCTCGCCGTCGGTGTGAGTGGAGAGGTGATCGTAGATGACCTTGAACGCCTCGGGGCCGTAGTAGTCGTCGGCATTGATGACGGCGAAGGGGCCGTGGATGCAGGGCTTTGCGGCCAGCACCGCGTGGCAGGTACCCCAGGGCTTCACGCGGCCCTCGGGGACGGTGTAGCCCTCGGGCAGCTCATCCAGCTGCTGGAAGGCATACTTCACGTCCATCACCCTGGACACGCGGTCGCCGATGGCAGCCTTGAAAGCCTCTTCGATCTCGTGCTTGATGACGAAGATGACCGTCTCGAAGCCTGCACGGCGGGCGTCGTACAGGGAATAATCCACGATGACCTGACCGCAGGGACCCACCGGGTCGATCTGCTTCATGCCGCCGTAGCGGCTGCCCATGCCGGCAGCCATGACCACCAGGACCGGTTTGTTCATGTTTTATCTCCTCCTTGAAAAGGGTGTTTCTCTTTTACGGTTTTATTATACTCCAAACCACGCCGGGCAACAAGACGAAGCTGTTTTTTTGAAACTCGGCAAGCTTTTATTGCATATATCAGCAAGCAAATATTGCCTTTTGCTTCCAGACAGAGTATAATAACCTCATCCGACACAAAAACGACCGGCCAGCCGCTTTTGCAGGCCGAAGTTAAGAAGCCGTTTTCACAAGCATTGCACCCCGCTTATGAAAGCAGCTTCTGGAAAGTGAGTTTTTCCATGAACGAAACTGTGACCAAGCGTTTCCTGCTCTACTTCCGCCTGATGATGGTAGTGTGGATCCTGATCGCCAACGCCTTTTTCCACGCCATCGGGTTTGAGTACAGCTGGCTCATCTTTTTGAGCAACATCATGCTCTTTACGATGGAGGGCGACATCAAAGACCGCTTTATCAGCGTGGAACTGGGCGGCCTCGTGGGCATGGTGCTCACGGTGCTGGCGATGCTGGCCATCGGTGCGCTGACGCCTGTTCTGGGCGGGATGCTGGGCCTGCTGCTGCCGCTGGGCGTGGTGCTCTTCATCCTCATCATCCTGCACCCCTACGCCCCCAAGGTGCTGAACAATGTGGGCTTTGCCTACCTGACCGCCGCCTGCATCGACAGCGCAGCTTTTGCAGCGAATCTGCCTCTCTTCTTCGGGGTGTACATCGTCGGCTCTCTGGTCTTCAACGGCGGCTGCGTGCCGCTCCTGAAGCCGGCCCGTTATCTGGCCGCCCGGAGCGTCAAGAACGACGTCAAGGCTGACGCCTGAATCTGAGCTTCTCATCTTTTCTTCTTTTTTCTCACAGCGCCCCGGCAGAAAAGATGCCGGAGCGCTGCACTTTTATGTGGATTCTGCCGTTTTTCCGTGCTACAATGGAGTAAAATAAGAGAAAGGAAGTTTCCCGCCATGTATGCTGCATCTCCTGCACGCTGCTCCACCCTGCCCTGCCACCGCTGCCCTGAACAACACCACCTTCACCGCTGACGAGCTGGAAGCCATCGATAAGGCTTCCGGATTTTATAAGGAGTAATTTATGTCCAAAACTGTATGGATAACCGGAGCTTCTTCCGGCATTGGCCGGGAGTTTGCCCGCCGGTATGCCCGCCTCGGCTTCCGGCTCATCCTCACCGCCCGCCGCACCGACCGACTCGAAGCTCTGGCCGCAGAGCTCACCGCGAAGCACAGCACCTTCTGCCGCATCCTGCCCGCTGATCTGGAGCAGGAGAGCGAGTGCGCCCGTCTCTGCGAGGCGCTGACAGACGAGCGCATCGATATTTTCATCAACAACGCCGGCTTCGGCGTCTGCGGCAGCTTTCTTGAGACCAGCGGCGAGAAAGAGCTTTCCATGGCGAAGGTCAACATGCTGGCCATGCACCAGCTGTTCAAGTTCGCCGTGAAAAAGATGGAGGCTCAGGGCTTCGGCACCGTGCTCAACGTGGCGTCTTCCGCCGGGCTGCTGCCGGGCGGACCCTATATGGCGGGCTACTACGCCACCAAAGCGTATGTTGTCAGCCTGACCCGGGGCGTGGCCGAAGAACTGCGGGAGCAGCACAGCCCGGTCTACGTCTGCGCCCTCTGCCCCGGCCCGGTGGACACCGAATTCAACGAGCGGGCCGATGTGGTGTTCGCACTGCGGGGCATCCGCCCGGAGCTCTGCGTCGAGGAGGCCATGCGGGGGATGCTCCGCCGCAAGACCATCATCGTCCCGTCGGCCCTCATGCGGGCGGCGACGACGGCCCAGCGGTTCATGCCGATGGCGAGCTTAATGCCCATCCTGGCCCACCAGCAGAAGAAAAAACTGGGCTGAAGGGCCATTGTGTGCAACAAGCAGCAATCCCGGCCTTTGCAGAGTCCGTTTTTATGACAATTTCACGAAAACGCAGCAAAACGAGAGAAAAATTGCAGTAATTGTGCCAAGAAAACACCTTGACAGTCGGAATAAAGAATGCTACTCTAGTATACAAGAGGGTGCAGGGCCGGACAGTCCAGATTGCTGCTTCCCGTGGCGGCAGTTGGACTACAGGTATCGTCCGGCAGCGCAGCGCCCCGCAAAGCAAAATTCTGATTGGAGGATTTCATTATGGCACAGTGTACTCCCAAATCCTTTGACCTGACCGGCAAGGTCGCGCTCATCACCGGCGCATCTTACGGCATCGGCATGGCCATCGCAAAGGCAATGGCCGCAAACGGCGCTACCATCGTCTTCAACGACATCAAGCAGGAGCTGGTCGATAAGGGCCTCGCCGCTTATGAAGAAGCCGGCATCAAGGCTCACGGCTATGTCTGCGACGTCACCGATGAGGACGCCGTGAACGCCATGGTCGCAAAGATCACCGAGGAAGTCGGCCATATCAACATTCTGGTCAACAATGCCGGCATCATCAAGCGCATCCCCATGACCGAGATGACCGCTGCTCAGTTCCGTCAGGTCATCGATGTTGACCTGAACGCTCCGTTCATCGTCGCCAAGGCTGTCATCCCCGACATGATCGCTCAGGGCGGCGGCAAGATCATCAACATCTGCTCCATGATGAGCGAGCTGGGCCGTGAGACCGTCTCCGCCTACGCTGCAGCCAAGGGCGGCCTGAAGATGCTGACCAAGAACATCGCCTCCGAGTACGGCGAGTACAACATCCAGTGCAACGGCATCGGACCCGGCTACATCGCTACCCCGCAGACCGCACCTCTGCGCGAGCGTCAGCCCGACGGCAGCCGTCACCCCTTCGACAGCTTCATCGTCGCCAAGACCCCCGCAGGCCGCTGGGGCGAGGCTGAGGATCTGGGCGGACCCGCTGTCTTCCTGGCTTCTGCCGCTTCCGACTTCGTCAACGGCCTCATCCTGTACGTTGACGGCGGCATCCTGGCTTACATCGGCAAGCAGCCGCAGTAAGTTTTTCCATATCCGGTATTTTTGCGCCGTGTCCGCTGCCTTCCGGGTGCCGGGCGCGGCGCTCTTTTGTTTCCCATATCGACTTTTTTCCCGGAATCTGCTACACTGGTCATAATAATAAAAACAGGAGGGCTTTCCCATGAAGATCGCACTTATCAACGAGAACAGTCAGGCCGCAAAGAACGGCATCATCGAGGCCGCTCTGAAGAAGGTCGTAGAGCCGATGGGCCACGAGGTGGTCAACTACGGCATGTACGCTGCCGATGACGCCGCACAGCTGACCTATGTGCAGTGCGGCATCCTCGCCGCCATCATGCTCAACAGCGGCGCTGCCGACTACGTCATCACCGGCTGCGGCACCGGCGAGGGCGCCATGCTGGCCCTGAACAGCTTCCCCGGCGTCATCTGCGGCCATGTGGAGGACCCCGTGGACGCCTACACCTTCGCCCACGTCAACGATGGCAATGCCGTGGCCATGCCCTTCGCTAAGGGCTTCGGCTGGGGCGGTGAGCTGAACCTCGAGTACTGCTTTGAGAAGCTGTTCGGCTTCGGCCACGGTCAGGGCTAAGAGCATCGACCAGGACCTGCTGAAGGGTGCCATCGCCGGTGAGAAGTTCAGCGATCTGTTCTTCGCCTCCTGCAGGGACGAGGAGCTGGCCGCTTATATCAAGAGCCTGCTGGCTTGAGCGGTGGCCAGAGCATGACGTCCCTGTATCACCTGAACGAGAACATCGCCCGCCTGCTGGAGGGCTTTCTGGAATCGGCAGTCCCCCTCATCGCGGGGCTGGCGGAGGTCATCGGCCTGTTCATCATCGTGACGAGCCTTGTCAAGGCCACCTACCACTATGTGCGGACGACCTTTTTCCACGACCGGTACGACTTCCACCACGAGATGAGCACCGGCCTGACGACGGCGCTGGAATTTCTCATGTCGGCAGAGATCGCCAAGACCTTCCTTCTGCAGAACCTCGAGTCGGTCATCCCGCTGGCGGCGACTTTCGCGCTGCGCGCTCTGATGAGCCTGCTGCTCCATATCGAAATGCGGGCAGACCACAAGGGGGAAAAATGATGCCTGCCAAAGTTTTCTTTGCCCATTCTTTTCCGGTTTGTGCAGAACGTCAAAAACATGGATTTTTGCATCGGCACGCCCTGCTACTGGCTCATCGGCTTCGGCCTGATGTTCGGCTTCAACGTCGACTCTTCCCTGAGCCTTTCCAACGATGAGACCATGACCCTGAGCTGTGCCTGTGGTGCGTGAGCCCGCTGTCATCCACGACGGCATCTACGACACCGGGATGCACAAAGTGTCCATCATTGCAAAGCTTTCCAAGTTCGACCAGCTCAAGAGCGCCCTCAACGATCTGGGTGTCACCGGCATGACGGTCACCCAGGTCATGGGCTGCGGCATCCAGAAAGGCACCACTGAAAAATACCGCGGTGTGCCTGTGGACAGCACCCTCCTGCCGAAAATCAAGGTCGAGGTCATCGTCTCCAAGATCTCGGTCGATTCCGTGGTGGAGACCGCCGAGACGGCGTGGATATATTGTTCTCCTTTTTCCTTTTTTCTGATAATTCCAAACACAGCTCAAAGCCCCGCTCCTTCACACAAGGGCGCGGGGCTTTGGCGTTTCTTGACAGCGCCCGTCCGTCGTGCTATCTTTGTGGGCAGGATATAAAAAATACAGGAGTGCTATCATGAAAGAATTTTTGAAAAAGGAGCTTTATTCCTTCCGGGCCGTCGCGGCCATCCTGGCCCGCTGGCTGCTGCTGGCCGTTCCCACCGGCCTCGTCTGCGGTGCCGTCGGCACAGCGTTCCACCTGGCCGTGGAGCATGTCACCGAGTGGCGGGCCGAGCACATCTGGCTGCTCTGGCTGCTGCCGGTGGCAGGTCTTGCCATCGTGGCACTCTATAAGGTGACGGGCTGCGAGGGGATGGGGACGAACAACGTCATCCGCGCCGTCCACAGCGGCGAGAGCGTCAGCCCGCTGCTGGTGCCGGCCATCTTCTTCGGCACGGTGCTCACCCACCTCTGCGGCGGCTCGGCCGGACGCGAGGGCGCGGCTTTGCAGATGGGCGGAAGCATCGGCTACAACATCGCAAAGCTCTTCCGCTTCTCCGACCACGACCGCCGCACGGCCACAGCCTGCGGCATGGCGGCGTTCTTCTCGGCACTGTTCGGCACGCCGCTGTCGGCGACCCTCTTCGGCATCATGGTGGAGGACGTGGGCCTCGCGTTCTCGGTGGCCTTTGTCCCCGGCTTCGCCGCCGCCCTCATCGCCTACGGCGTCTCGCTGGCCTGCGGCATCTCTCCTACCCATTTTGAGCTGACCGCACCGGCGCTTTCCATTGATTCTACTCTGCTGGTGGCTGTGCTGGGTGTTGCCTGTGCGCTGGTGGCCCGGATATTCTGCTGGCTTCTCCACACCATGGAGCACGAAATGCCCCGCCGCCTGCCAAACCCCTGGGTGCGTGCCGTCGTGGGCGGTGCTGCCGTGGTGGCCCTCTCCTACCTGATGGGCGTGGGCCGCTACAACGGCGCGGGCATGGGCGTCATCACTGCCGCCGTGGAGCAGGGACAGGCCCTGCCGTGGGACTTTATCTGCAAGATGCTGCTGACGGCCCTGACCCTCTCGGCAGGCTTCAAGGGCGGCGAGGTCGTCCCCAGCTTCTACATCGGTGCGACCTTCGGCTGTGCGTTCGGCCCGCTGCTGGGCCTGCCCGCCGGGTTCTCCGCCGCCGTGGGCCTCGTCTCGGTGTTCTGCGGCGCAGCCAATACGCTTATCCCCTCCATCCTGCTGGCCTATGAGCTGTTCGGCGGCGTGGGGCTGGAGCTCATCGCGCTGGGCTGCGGCGTCTGTTATATGCTCTCCGGCACCCACGGCCTCTACAGCAGTCAGCTCTTTGTGACGGAGAAGCTGCTGTCGGAGTATACGGAGAGCTGGGGGAAGCGGCTCAGAAAATAAAAAAGGAACGGCAGCGCGTCGCTCCGTTCCTTGACAAATCCGATATTTCTGGTTATACTACAAATAGAAAAGGCGCTGGCCCGCAAACGGCTGGTCCCTCACCATAATGAGTCAAGAAAATGACCGCGACTAGTTGGGGAACTCAGAGGCGGTCATTTTTCTTGTTTTTATCGTCGCTGTGAGATACAGTCCAAGTGATTTGAAACGTCACATAAATTGCACCGCCGAGAAGCGAGAGCAACGCGGTAAATTCCAAAATGCTCATGGCTCTTATCCCCCCTTTCCGCCCTTAAGCGTCGGGGGAGCGCGAATCTCCAAGAAAATCGCCTTACCCGGCACTCAGGTACCGGTAAGGGACAGCCGCCTGTGTTTGTGGTCAGCGCCTTGCCGCCAGAGGCGGCATCTATACGATACCATATTTCGCCTAAAAGTGCAAGAATTGTCCAGTCTAAATTTCTGCAGGCCAGCCCTTGATTTTTTCTGCGCCCCGTGCTACAATCATCTGTAGCTTCATCCTGTGATGCGCCGTGTGCGCAGGTTTTCTGCCGCCGGTGCGTCAAAATCAAATGTCCCAAAACGATGATGCGGACAAACCAAAGTCCCGTTCTCCATGCCGCAGAGAGGGCTGCCGTCCGGAAGGACGCGCTGCAAGCAGCCTGCCATGTGCCGGACTTCTACCACCGCAGAGTGCAGAGGCGAACCTCTGCCGGGTGCGCCCGTTACAGCACAGCGAGTGGCGTGCGGCAGCACGCAATTCGGGTGGAACCGTGGAACGCAGTTGGATTCTTTCAAAGGCGCTTCATCCCGTAGAGCAAATGCGGGGTGAAGCGTCTTTTTTGTTATACCAAACGCATTTTTCATGTCAAGAAGGAGTAACACCATGAAGATCATCTATAAGGACGGTCATGTGGACGAGTGCCCGCAGGACCAGGAACTGCACGTCATCCGTCACACCGCAGCCCACGTCATGGCTCAGGCCATCAAGCGCCTCTACCCGGAGGCTGACTTCGCCTTCGGCCCCGCCACCGAGAACGGCTTCTACTACGACGTTGACCTCGGCGACACCAAGCTGACCGACGAGGATCTGGCCAACATCGAGAAGGAGATGCACAAGATCACCAAAGAGAATCTGGCCATCAAGCCCTTCATCCTGCCCCGCGCAGAGGCTGTCAAGCTGATGGAAGAGCGCCACGAGAACTATAAGGTCGAGCACATGGCTGACCTGGCCGACGAGACCGAGTTCAGCTTCTTCCAGCAGGGCGAGTACGTCGATATGTGCATCGGACCTCACCTGACCTACACCAAGGCTCTGAAGGC
>PPYF01114714.1_pt1 | contig 18009 bp, 12 predicted proteins | sample 1559871 | NCBI WGS metagenome assembly PPYF01 (sample SAMN08240021, study PRJNA423297) | Human gut metagenome, whole genome shotgun sequencing project.
CGTACTTCATCAGGCTGGCCTTCTGGCCCTCCTTCTGGCTGGTGCGGACGGTGAGCAGGAAGAAGGGCACGCTGAAGACATAGCCCAGCACCATCATGGGCAGGTAGAGGCCGTCGTAGTTGCCCATCATGCAGCCGTACAGCATACAGAGGACGGTGGTGTTGGTGGCGATGGAGAGGGCCAGCTTGCAGCCGGCACCCGCCACCATCAGGCGCTGCATGGGGTTGTTGTTCTTGATGATCTGAACGTACTCGTGCAGCTTGACCTTTTCGCTGGCCTCGCCGCCGATGCCGAAGTACTTGGGCTGGTCCTTCTCCCAGATGCCGACGATGGCCAGAATGGTGAGCAGGATAGAGATGACGATGCCCACAGGGGCCAGTGTGCGGAAGAAGCCTGCGGAGGCGTAGCCGCCCTCATAGTTCTTAGCGAGGATGGGGGCGAAGAACTGCATCGCGCCCATGCCCAGCAGGCTGCCCACGGTGTTGAAGATGGTAAAGAGGGGGCGCTGCTTGGGGTCGTTGGTCAGGACGGTCTGACCAGAGCGGGTGCAGCTGGTCTGGAAGGTATAGCCGATGACCCAGACCGCATACAGGGCCACAAAGGCGGCGTAGCGCAGGCCCATCGAGCTGGCGGGGATGAGAGGGGTCAAACAGTACAGCACGAGGATGCTGGCCGCCATGATGAGGTTGCCGATGACCATGAAGGGCCGGAACTTGCCAAATCTGCCGTTGGTGCGGTCCATCAACGCACCGATGATGGGGTCGGTAATGGCGTCGAACAGGCGCATTCCCGTGACCATGACCGAAGCGAAGATCATGGACAGGGCCAGCACCTTACTGCCGAAGGTGGCGATGTAGGAAAGCACCAGCACATAGTACACGTTCGTCGCGCCGTTGTTCAGCGGGAACAGCACCAGCTGGTAGGTCTTGGCGCGGTTCAGGCCCGACGCCTTTGCGGTTTGTTCACCCATTTGCGGTGTCTCCTTTTTTACAGAAAACGGCAGCCTGCCCGCCGATTTTGGGGGACAGGCTGCCGTTGGTCTTAACAGTTGCGGAACTCTGTGGGGGAATTACTTCTGGTTCGCTGCGGGAGCGGTATCGACCATACCCTTCTTGGCCTTGGACAGCTGCCATGCGCACAGGATGGTCAGGACGGCCATCACTGCGATGAGCGCATAGATGGCAGTCTGCCACCACGGGGTGACGGTCTTCAGGGTATCGGTGGAAGACCAGCCGTTCATGGCGTTGGAGTTGACCACGGTGTAGAGGATGTGGTGCATAGCGTTGCGCATCTGAGTGACGATGTAGGCATCGTTCTCATAGTTTGCAGCCTTGGTGGTGTGGATCTTGGGCGTCGGGCTGTCCCAGATGTCGGAGCCGGCGATCAGGCCGTCCACCAGATCCATGTACTGGCTGGAGCCGGAGTAGTCGGTGATGCACATGCCGCGCATCCCCAGCTCGCCGCGCAGGTAGCCGGTCAGCAGGTTGGCGTTCGTGCCGCACCAAGTAGCGCCCCAGCGGTTGAAGCCGGTCATGACACACCAAGCCCCACCGTCGGTGATGGCCTTGTCGGCGACTTCCAGATAGATCTCACGGGCGGTCTGCTCGTTGAGCCAGGTGTTGACGCCGCGGCGGCTGGTCTCGGAGTCGTTCAGGGCCACGTGCTTCAAGTAGACGTAGACGCCCTTGGACTGGATGCCCTGCACCTCAGCAGCGCAGATAGTGCCGGCCACGAACGGATCCTCGGAGTAGTACTCGAAGTTACGGCCGGAGTAAGCGGTGCGGTGCATATTGATGCCGGGGCCGTACAGGCCGGAGTAGCCCATTGCAAGGCAGTCCTCGCCGATGCAGCGGCCGACCTCGTTGATGAGGTCCGTGTTGAAAGTTGCGGCCATGACGTCCTCGGAGGTGTAGCACATTGCGGATGCACCGCCGGTCAGGGCAGCGGTCAGACCCTGCGGGCCGTTCTCGTCCTTGGTGGCCGTCTTGCCGATGGAGGCAGCAGCTGCGGTGTTGTGGAAGCCGAGGGTGATGGTCTGGACCATCTCGCTGTAGGTCAGCTGGTCGAGCAGGGTATCCCACTCGGGATCGTCGAAGCTCTTGCCGATCATGGAAGCGAGGGTCAGGCCGTTCTTTGCGCCCAGAGTGGGCATCTCGACGCTGTTGGCCTCAGAGCCGTCGTACTGGGTGAAAGCGAGGCTTGCAGCCAGATGCTCGTTGGCGGTCAGCTGTGCAGGAGCGGTGGGGAAGGTGCCGGTCCAGTCAGAGCGGCTCATCCAAGTGACACTGCCGGGAGCGTCGCTGCTCTTGTTGGGGTCGGACTCGTCAAACAGGTTGGTGATGGCAGTGCCGTTTGCGCTGGTGGCGAAGGTGGTGGTGTCGAGGGTGTCGTTGGTCCACTTCCAGACCAGAGACTCGTCGCCGTTCTCGGTCATGCGGCCGTTGGTGTTCTCGACGGTGTAGCCCTTGGCAGCCAGAATGTTGTTGACTGCGTTGTGGGAGTCGGTGGCAGCAGTGAAGTAGTAGTCACCGGCGTCCACGATGTAGGTCTTGGCGTTGTTTGCGTCGTAGGTGCGCAGCTCGCTCTTCGGGACAGTGATGGTCACATCCTCCGAAGCGCCGGGAGCCAGCACATCGGTCTTTGCAAAGCCGCACAGCTCTGCAGCGGCCTTCTCGATGCCGTTGGCCTTGTCGTAAGCGGTGTAGGGAGACTGGAAGTAGATCTGGACGGTCTCCTTGCCGGAGAAGGTCTTTCCGGTGTTGGTGACCTTCAGGGTGACGGTGAAGGCATCGTCAGACTCGGTCACATTGAAGTTGGAGTATGCGAAGGTGGTGTAGCTGTCGCCGTAGCCGAAGGGGTAAGCAACAGTGGTAGCCCAGTTGTAGTCGCCGGCCTTGGCGGTGCCCATGACGACGTCCTCGTAACGGGTCTCGAAGTAGCGGTAGCCCAGATAGATGCCTTCCTGATAGACGCTGTACATGCCCTGCACGTCAGCACCCTCGGTCAGCAGGTTGTACTCTGCTGCGTTGGGGTAAGCCTGGGTGTAGAAGTTGTACATGGTCTGGAGCAGCTCGATCTCCTCAGCGGACAGGGCGAGGTAGTTGCCGTCGCCCTCCTGACCGGAGATCCAGCTGTCGTTGGTGCCGTTGGCACCGCTGGGGAGGTCTGCGCCCTCGCCGCCGGAGCGGGAGAGGACCACGATGGCAGCGTCGCCGTACTCGGCAAAGCTGCTCTCAGCGCTGGACAGAGCGCTCCAGGGAGCCTCGTTGACCGCATACTGGGTGTTGGCTTCCAGCGTATCAGAGATGGAAGCAGGGGTCATGCGGCTGTACTTGCTCATCATGCTGTCGGACTTGTACAGGTCCCACAGGGTCTGGTTGATGGTGATGCCCTGAGCCTCCAGAGCATCCTTCAGGCTGGGGGCCTTGCTGGTATCGACCGAGCCGGAACCGGTGCCGCCGTACATCAGGTCCACGGAACCGTGGCCGAACAGGCTGACCTTAGCGCCGCTTGCCAGAGGCAGGGCGTTGTTCTCGTTCTTCAGCAGGGCAGCGCCCTCGGCCTCGACCGTCGCGCACAGTTCGGCCTCGTAAGCCTCACGCTCCTCATCGGAAGCAAAGCCCTTCTTGATCACGGAACATTATCAGACCCAGTTTGCGCTCTTGGATTTGGTCTTGACCAGCTTGTAGCTGGGGTTCGGGGTGTCCACATGGCGGAAGGACGCGGTATCGATGCAGTCCCCGGCCACGGCCTTGACCTCGATGCTGCCGGTGAGCGGCACACGGAACCGGAAGACGTGCTCGCCCGTCTGCTCCGAGAGCTTCTTCCCGTTGCAGTAGAGGGCGACGGACTTCTGGTTGGAGTAGACCTTGACCTCGATCTCGCTCTCGGTGCGGTCAGTGAACCGCTTGGAGCAGATGTGGACGAAATTCTCTTCGCTCCACCATGCTTTATAAAGGTAGAAGCTGTCCTTCTTGGTCTTCCGGTCGAAGGTGACGAGGCCCTTGTGGTTCATGCCCGGCTCACCGCCCTGATCGCGGGCGTCGGCTGCAAAGTCGAACATATTCCAGACGTGGGTGGCCCACATCCACTTATGCCGGTCGAAGCAGCGGAGCATATATTCGTGGTAGACGGCCTGATACTCCTCGGTGTGATCGCCGCGGCGGGGCTTCGCGCTGTGGAGGTTCGGCATACCCTCGGCACCGTACTCGGAGAAGCCCAGCGGACGGTTGGGGTAGACCAGATGGAAGAAGTCCATCCACAGGTCGTTCAGGAACAGGCCCGGCACATACCAGCCGAGGTAGAGGTTCCAGCTGACGAGGTCGGTGACAGCTCTTTCATCTGGCTGATGGTGTTGGCACGGCCATTGGGCAGATGCTCGGAAATATAGGGGATCTCCGCCCAGACCACCATGCCGTACTGGTCACAGAGGTCGTAGAAATACTGGTCGTGCTGGTAGTGGGCCAGCCGGACGGTGTTCGCACCCAGCTCCCGGATGAGGGCCATATCCTCGTCGTGCATCGCGCGGGTGATGGCGTTGCCCACGCCCTTGCGGTCCTGATGGCGGGAGACGCCGTGGAGCGGGTAGGGACGGCCATTGAGGAAGAAGCCGTTCTTGGCGTCCACCGAGAAGGTGCGCAGGCCTACGCGGGTGGACACCTCATCCACCACCCTGCCGTCCCGGCTCAGGCGGACGACGCAGGTGTAGAGGTAGGGGTCCTTCACGCCGTCCCAGAGGTGGGGCGTCTCGAGGTGGAGCTTGGCGTCTGCACCCTCGGCGGTGGCGACAATGTTTCCGGCCGCATCCAGCAGCTCAACGGAGAGGACGCCCTCGCCCTCGACCAAGGTCTCGACCCGGATGTCGGCCTTGCCGTCCTTGAGGGCCGGGGTGATCTTCACGCCGGTGTCGCCGAAGTGGCCCAGCGCGATGTGGTCTTTCGGGACCACCATCAGGCTGACGTCGCGGTAGATGCCGCCGTAGAAGGTAAAGTCAGCCTTCTGGGGGTAGATGCGGTCGTTGATGCTGTTGTCCACCTCGACGGTAAGACGGTTATCCTTTTCCAGCAGCTCAGAGATGTGGACACGGAAGGTGGAGTAGCCGCCGTCGTGGGCGCAGATGGTCCTGCCGTTCAGCAGGACCTTGGCGCTGGAGTTGACGCCCTCAAACTGGAGCCAGACCTGCTGCGAAGCCGCGTCGAACGCCGGGGCGGCGAAGGCGGTGCTGTAGGTGCAGGTGCCGCGCCAGTAGTCGTTGCCGCCGTCCTGACCGTCCTTCGCGTTCCATGTGTGGGGCAGCACGACGGCTGCCGTGGAGCCGTCCGGCCCGGTGAACTGCCAGTTCTGCATAAGCTTGGCAATGCTTCGCATTCGTTTTCCTCCCGTGTGTATCGTGGTGTTTTCTCTGTTGTGCGGTCGTTTTTTGATTTCGCTATTATTTTATCAAAGACTCTTTCTTTCGCAAGAGCGTTGCGATAATCGGTCGGATGGCGGGGATATTCGGTTTTGCGCTGCCAAATCAAAACTAATATATTTGTGCATCTCTCACAAATAGATGGATACAACAGTTCAACACGAAACTTTGCGGCAGAACAAAAAAAGCCTCTCCCTTTGGGAGAGGTGTCAATGCCCTGCATTGACGGAGAGGGCAAGCCTGTTATAAAAGAGTCTCCATACAGCGATGAGCAGGGCCTTTCGCAGATGGAGAGCATATCGCTGCGCTCTATGCTCATGGTCAGCGGCCTTGCCCTCTCAGTCTCGCATTCGCTCGCCAGCTCTCCCAAAGGGAGAGCCTTTACGAGTGGATGGTCGGAAAAATGATCTTCACCGCAAAGAAGCCGTTCTGGCTCTCGGTGGTCAGAGTACCTTTATATTTCTGGACGATGCGGTTCGTCACTTTGACGGCGTAGTGGGTGGCGCGGGTGTCAGCGGCCTCCGGCGGACGGTCGGGGCTGATGACGTTCACCACCACGAAGCTCTGACGGGTGCAGACCAGCAGGTCGATGCAGCGGCGCTCCGGCTCGGGCACCTGCACGGCGCTCTCGATGGCGTGGTCGAGCATATTGGCAAAGAGGGCGTAGAGGTCGCTGGCTTCAAAAAAGCCCAGACAGCTGCCGTCCGTCACCGCATTGAGCTGGATGCGGCGGGATTCGCAGAGCAGCGATTTTTCGGTGAGCACCACGTCCAGCACCTCGTTGCCGGTGTTGCGGCTGGCGTCGTAGAGCTGTGCCGCCTTCTCGGCCTCGTCGATGTGGGCCTTCAGCTCCGGGTCGGGCGGGTCGGACGCCGCGCCCGACATCTGGCGGAGGGCGGCGATCTGAAGCTTCAGCTCATGGCAGCGCTTGTTGATGATCTGGACGTTCTGCCGCGCCACCTGATACTGCTCCCGCTGGCGCTCATATAAAAGGTTGAGGGTGTCCATCTCCTTCTGCATGGCCGATTTCTTGAACACCTCGGTCTGGAAGTAGAGCAGGGTCAGGAAGTAGAACTGTCCGATGAGCACCGTGCCCGCAAGGCTGGCGGGCATCTCGAACATCTCTCTGCTGCTCAGCAGCGCAGCTTGGAACATGAAGAGGATGCCGATGAAAAAGGCGCTGGTCAGCTGGCGCGGGCCGATGTGGTACTCTCCTTTATAAGACATCTTCCGGGAGAGGGCGTTACAGATGACAAAATAAAAGACCGCACCTGTGGTGAGCTGGGCCAGCCGGACCGGAAGCCCATCGATGTCGAGGGGGGTGCCGCGGCACTCAAAGAACACCTCCGCCAGCCGCCAGCCCTCATAGGCCGTCTGGGAGGTGAGCAGGCTCCACACCGCGCAGTAGAGTGCCCCCTTCCGGTCGATCTCGACGCAGGCGTAGATCATCATGCCCAGCAGGACGAAGAAGGACACATAGAGCGCCAGCAGCGAGAATTGAAGCTCGTGGAGGTTGGTGCTCTGGGCCGAAGGATCCAGCACATAGGTCAGGCCCATCAGCGGCAGCAGCATCCCCAGTGCACGGAGGCGGAAGCCGGGCCGGTGTTTGAGCGGCAGACAGAAGGCCAGCGCCGCACCCCAGCGCAACAGCGCCCGGAAGATGACATGGTGGAAAACGATGCTCACAGCACACCTCCGATGTAGGACGCCACCGCCGTGAGGAAGGCCGCGCGCTGGCGGCGGCTGATCTCCAAGCGGTCGGTGTTGACGTGGACGAAGTCGTTCTCCACGGCCTTGACGTATTGCAGGTTGACCAGATAGCACTGGTTGCAGCGGGAGAAATGGTACTGTGCCAGCTGCTTTTCGGCGCTGGCGAGGCTGGCCCGGACCGAAAACTCCCCTTTTGCAGTGTGATACCAGAGCAGCCGGTCACGGGTCTCCAGATAATAGATGTCGTTGGTGGAGAGCACCTGCATTCCGCCGCCTGCCAGCTGCAAAACGACCTGCCCGCCCCGGCGGCGCTCCACCCGCTGGACGGCCCGGGAGAGCTTGGTGCAGAACTGGTAGTAGTTCACCGGCTTGAGCACATAGTCCAGCGCATCCACCTCATAGCCCTTGATGGCGTACTGCGCCATGTTGGTCACGAACACCAGCACGGCATCCCCGTCCACGGCCCGTATCTTTTCCGCCGCGCCGAAGCCGTCCAGCCCTGGCATCTCCACGTCCATAAAGATGATGTCCCAGCCCGGCTCGTAATGGGCCGCGATGACCGCCCCGTCCTCGATGGGCACGGCCTCCACCTGCAGGCTGTTTTCGGCGGCGTACTTCCGGATGAACCGGCACAGCTCATCCCGCACCTCCTGCTGGTCTTCGACAACCGCGATCTTCAGCATCCCGCAGCCTCCTTTTCCCCGTTCTGACTCATTTTTATCGCAATTTTCAAAAGCAGTGCCTATCAAAACGGCATATTTGCGATATGCAGTTTGCGGATGTTGCTTGTGCATTCAAAACGCAAACTGCTATTCACTACTTTTTATTGAAACATACTTTCGGGCGAAATGCAACGGAGAAGACGCAAAAAGCCCCCGGCTTCTGAAAACAGAGACCGGGGGCTTGTCATGCAATGGTAGCGCAGCTGCGTTTTTATTAGCCGCCCAGAACAGCGGGCAGGAATTCCGCCAATCCAGGGATAGTGAAGGTCAGAATCGCCATGAGTGCCACCGTGCCGATGACGTACAGCGTATCGGGAAAAGCCTCGTCCACCTTCATGCCCAGCACACGGCAGGAGGTAAACAGGTTGACCGACAGCGGCGGGGTCAGGCTGCCGACCATCAGGGTCATCAGCAGGGCGATGCCGAAGTGGAGCGGAGTCAGGCCGACCGATACCGCGATGGGCAACAGGATGGGGGTGGTCAGGATGATGATGCAGACCGTCTCCATGAACATACCAAGGATCATCAGCAGCAGGAAGATGAAGGCGAGGATAAGGAACTTGGAGTCGGTGATGCTCATCAGCCAGCTTGCAAACATCTGGGGCACCTTCTGAGTGGACATGAGCCAGCCGAAGGGAGAAGCGACGGAGATGATGAGCATGATGACGCCGGTGGAAACGACAGCGTCAGCAGACACCTTGAAGAAGTCCTTCAGGGTCAGCTCGCGGTAGACGAACACGGCGAGGAACAGCGCGTAGACCACAGCCACGACAGCGGCCTCGGTAGCGGTGCACAGACCGGAAAAGACGCCGCCCAGAATGGCCACGGGCATCAGCAGGGGCAGCAGAGCATCCAGAATGATCTTCATGCGCTCATTGACGGTGTACTCGTGGGGGTCCTTGTTCTCCTTCTTCTGCCGACGGACAGCGAAGAAGCTATTCAGGGCGATGAGGGCGATGATGGTCAACAGGCCGGGGGCCACGCCGCCGAGGAACATATCGCCCACGGAGACGCTGGCCGACTGGGCGTAGACCACCATGACGATGCTGGGCGGGATGATGCAGGCCATCGTGCCGCCGGCTGCGATAAGGCCGGCCGTCAGGCCCTTGGGATACCCCTCCTCCAGCATGGAGGGGCCGATGATCTTGCCGATGGCGGCAGCAGAGGCGACACCGGAACCGGAAACGGCACCGAAGAAGCCGCAGGCAGCCATAGCCGTTGCACCCAGACCACCGGGGAATTTACGAAGCAGCATATTCGCCAGCTTTATCAATCGCGGTGTACTGCCGTAGACCATCAAGGCACCGGCAAAGATGAACATGGGCATCGCCAGCATGTTAAAGCTCTTTGCGCCGCTGACCATGCGCTGCAGCAGAATGTCCATCGAGGGGCCGCCGTTGACGCAGAGCAGAGTCATGCAGCTGATGCCGATGGAGAATGCGACCGGCACGCCGATGAGGAGGCAGACCGCCAGCGCAACAAACATCAGGATCAATCCAGTATTCATCGATTCAATTCCTCCTCTTCCTTAGAGGTATCCCTGCCCATCAGCTTCATCAGGTGCAGAATGGCCCAAACCACATAGAAGACGATCATCAGCACGCAGCCCAGCAGGATGGCCAGATAATTGATACCCTGAGGCAGACGGAGGGCGGGGGTCTGCATGGACCAGCTGGTCAGCATCTGCTTATAGGCAATGGTGGACACGATGACAAGGAACACGATGCAGATGACGTCGTCGAGCAGTTCGAAAGCGTTATACACCGGGGTCGGGAGCTTGCGGATAAAGAAATCGATGCGAGTATTGCCGTTGTTGATGGTAGCCATTGCCGCGCCCAGATAGGTGATGAAAACCATCGCCATGCTGGCCACTTCCTCCACCCAAGTAAATGAGTGGTCAAAGAAGTTGCGGTTGATGACCTGCATGAACACGATGACCACCAGCAGGCAGATGGAGACGCAGCTGATGAGCCGCAGCAGGAATTTGATGGTATCGAGAAGCTTCTTTGCCAAAGTCTATTCCTTCCTTTCTCTCGGAGGCCGACAGGCTCTTATCTTTACTTATTAAAAGAGGTGGCCAAGTCGATCCAGCTCTGGCCGTCGGCGTACTGAGAGGCGTAATCGGCCCATACGCCGTCCATTTTGGCCTGGAAGGCGGCCTTATCGACCTCGTTGACCTCCATGCCTGCTTCCTTCAGCAGGTCGAGGTACTTGTTTTCATCGTTCTCTTCCAGATCGATCTCACGGGCGTTCTTGGCCTCTTCCATCAAGATTTCCTGATACTCGGTGGGCAGGCTGTTGAACCAGTCCATATTGCAGACGAAAGGAGCGGCGTCATACATGTGGCCGGTGAGGGACAGGTATTTCTGCACGTCCTGAAGAGAAGAAGAGTAGATGTTGGACAGCGGGTTCTCCTGACCATCGATGGTGCCGTTCTGCAGGCCGGTGTAAACATCAGAGAAGGCCATGATGACGATGGAAGCGTCCAGTGCGTCGTACATGGCGACCTTCATGCTGTTCTCGTTGGTGCGGAACTTGATTCCCTTCAGATCCTCGGGCTTTTCCAGCGGGCGGGTGTTGTTGGTCATGTGACGGTAGCCGCTCTCCCAGATGGACAGGACCTTGAATCCCATGGGCTCAATGAGCTTCTCGGCGAACTGAGCGCCGAAATCGCCGCCCCATGCATTACGAGCATTGTCCAGACTGGTAAACAGGAAGGGCAACAGGGCCACGTTGACCTCTGCGTTGATGCCCTCGAAGTTTGCAGCACCCATCTGCATGCAGGCCTCTGTGGAACCGCCACGCACCTGCTCAATCAGGTCGCTCTCACCGCCCAACGCGCTATCAGTGTAGATCTCGACCTGAATGCCGCCGTTAGTGCGCTCCTCAACAGCCTTTTCAAAGCTCTGCAGCGCGACGATGGAGGGGTGAGATGCACTCATGACCGAGCCGATATTCATCGTATAAGTAGTGCCGGGAGCTGCCGCTGCGGCAGTCGATGCTGCGCCGGAGACAGCAGCGCTGGTGGAAGAAGAACCGCCGCAGGCTGCCAGAGCGCCTGCCATTGTTGCAGAGCCAAGAACCTTCAGGAAATTTCTGCGAGAGATTTTCATAATCGATGTCCTCCTAAATTTTCTTATTCCTTTTTGAACCTGCGGAGTCTTTCTCAACAGGTCGGGTTCAGTGTATTTGCTGCGCGCAGGCTATATCTCGCTCTAAAATTTTAAATTTTTAGGTAAATATTAGAGCGAAAAGACCCTTTTCTATTCAGGTCTCCTGCATTTGATCCAAAAATAAAAATCAATCTGTATCAAACTTCGTATTTTGCTTTCAGCGCCTTGATACGGGCAGCCTTGGCACGGCATTCGTCATCGGTGGCGTAGTCGTCGGTGGCGCGGGCGATGTGGCGGGTGACTGCATTGATGAAGCGGGCAGAGTCTGCAGCCGCGATAGCATCCACGATGGCCTGATGCTCCATGAGGTTGCACTCCAGTGTACTCAGCTTGAGCGGAGTATGGTTGACACCGAGATAGGCCAGAAATGTGATGCGGTTGGTCCCAAGGTCTTGGTGCATTTTGACCACACGGGCGTTGCCGCAGTAAAGCATATAGCAGCGATGAAACCGCACCTCATTTGCGACCCAATCGGCGTTGAAGTGTTCGCCGCGCTCCGCCACCAAACGGCGGGTCGTTGCCATCACTTCCTTCAGCTCCTTCACCAGCTCAGGGTGTCCTTTTGACATCTCAATAATCGCATCTGCGTAAAAAATCTCGCACATCATGCGAGCTTCCAGCGCATCCAGCAGTTCGGCGTTCGTGTAGGTACGCACCACCATGCTACGGCGGGGCAGCGCCTCCACATAGCCCTCGGAGATGAGACGGTTCAATGCATCCTTCACTGGCGTATGGCTCACACCAAATTCCTCGGACAGTTCCCGGACGATAAGCTTCTTGCCGGCCTCATACTTGCCGGTATAAATATTCTGCCGGATCTTGTCTGCCACCACATCTACTAAAGAGGTATTGACCAGCAGGCTGAGATCCGTAACGCACTCGATGTTCTGTACTGTGTTCATGAAACTTCCCCAAATTTACCTAAAGATTTTGCTGGCCTTATCATATCACACTTTCGCGCAGTGGCACAAGATGTCTTTTTCACAAGAAAATCGAAAATTTCTTGTGGATATTGCCAATCCGACGGCCTCCTTCGCGTCGTTTTGTGCAAATCGCTTCGAGAAAGGCCACCATTTTGAGCGTTTTGCCGCTTGCGTTTTGTCCTGCAACTTGCTACAATCAATTCAGGATTTACCTAAAAATTTTTGCTTCCATTTCACGTTTCATTGCCGGGCCTCCCGTCCGGCCCTATCCTGTGCCTTTTCTGTCTTGTACTCGCGCGCGGCGCGTCTTTTATGGTATAGTATAGAAGGGCACCGAAAAAGAAAGAGGCTACTTTTATGAACCATACTGGCTCTGTACAGCTTTTTCTTGATACCTGCCACCTCATCCACGCCAAGGGGCTGGTCAGCGGCTCCGGCGGCAACATCAGCCTGCGCTGCGACGACGGCATACTCATCACCCCCTCCGGCCGGAGCTTGGAATCCTTAAAGGAAGAAGACCTCGTCCTGCTGCAGATGGACGGAAGCTACACCTGCCCCAACGGTGGCATCCCGTCGAAAGAGTGGCGGATGCATCTGGCCTGCTACCGCGCCCGCCCGGACGTCTCGGCCCTCGTCCATGTCCACAGCAGCAATGCTGTAGCCGTTTCCTGTATGAAGAATGCAGACTCCTCCTGCGCTATCCCGGTGTATACCCCCGGCTACAGCATGCGCGTGGGCGAGCTGCCCATCCTTCCTTATATGACGCCCGGTTCGGTAGAACTGTGCGACCACGTCTTCCCTCTCATCGCAGAGCGCAACTCGGTGCTTCTGGCAAATCACGGTCCTTTGGCCGTGGGCCGCAGCATGGAGGAGGCGCTGAACATCATCGAGGAGATTGAGGACGAGGCGAAGCTTTTCCTGCTTCTGGGTGACCGTGGCATCGCTATGACGAAAGCACAGCAGGATGCTCTGCCCTCCCACGGACTGCGCTTTTGATTGGTAAAGGAGGAGAGCCACGGATATGACTCAAAACGAAACATTGCTGCTGGGCATCGACATTGGCACTACCGGCACGAAATGTGCGATCTATGACCTGAAGGGTGAGCTTGTCGCCCACGCCTATCAGGAGTACTCCATGATACACCCTCAGCCGTCCTGGACCGAGCAGGATCCCCATCGCTGGTGGAACGCCGTCCAGACGAATCTGCACAACTGCTTTGAGCAGCAGGGCATCGACAGCAGCCGCATCGCCTCCATCGGCCTGAGCTGCACCAACGCCATGACGCTGGTGGACGAGGCAGGCGAGCCGGTGTACAACGCCATCGGCCACCATGACAAGCGCGCCGACCCGCAGGTGGCGTGGCTGCGTGAGCGTGTCGGTGAGGATCTCGTCCTCCGCGTTACGGCGAACAAACTGGACAAGGGCTCGTTCTGTCTGCCCTCCCTGCGCTGGCTCATCGACAACCGCCCCGAGTTGGTGGCTCGGGCGTATAAAATGCTGATGCCCAGCGGCTACATCATCCAGAAGCTCACCGGAAAGTTCTCCATGAACCGCCCCCGGATGAGCCTCACCTCGCTGTCCGACATCCGCACCGGCGAGTGGAGCCGCGAGATCGCCAAAAAGGCGGAGATTCCCTTCTCGCTGCTGCCTACCCCTTACGACCCCTGCGACATCGTGGGCGGCGTCACCGAGGAGGCTGCCCACATCACCGGATTAAAAGCCGGTACACCGGTGTCTGCCGGTTGTCTGGACAGCGTAGTGGCCACATTGGGCGCAGGCGCTGTGCAGGAGGGCGATGTCGCCCTCACCATCGGCAGCAGCGGCCGCATCTGCTACATCGGCAGCGAGCCCATCTACGATAAGCGTCTGCTGAACTGCCGCAGCCCCTATCAGGGCCTGTACACCATTTTGCAGACCACCGACAACGCCGGCATCTCCCTGCGCTGGTTCCGTGATGTCTTCGGCGACGCCGTCCAGCAGAAGGCCGAGGCTGCGGGCCTGTCCGTCTACGATTACATGAACACGCTGGCTGAGAAGGTTCCCGCAGGCTGCAACGGTCTGGTCTATCTTCCCTATCTGGCCGGTGAAAAGTCCCCCATCTGGGACTCCGACGCCCGGGGCGTCTTCTTCGGCATGAGCCTTTCCACCGATTACGGTGCTTTCGTCCGCGCCATCATGGAGGGCGTCGCACTCTCTATGCGGGACTGCATGGAAATTATGCCTGCTGCCAAGAAGTCTATTTCCCCCATTCCTCTGGGCGGCGGCGCAGCCAACAGCCGCGTCTGGTGTCAAATTTTCGCCGACGTGCTGAACCGTCCCATCGTCCGCCTCAAGAGCGGTGAGACGGAAACTCTGGGCGATTTTATCATCGCCGCCGAGAGCGTCGGCCTTACCGACGTCACCCGCGACTTCGGTAAGAAGCTAGCCGCTGAGAGCGAAGTCCTCTACCCCGATTCTGCGGCGGCATCGGTCTATGATAAGGCCTATCAGAAGTATAAGGCTGTTTATCAGAACACGAAAACGCTATTCTAAGTTACCTTCTTCATTTTTCATTCTCCCTTTTCTCCTTGCCCCGGCTTTCTGCGCAGATGCAGGATGGCCGGGGTATTTCTTTGTACAAAAAGGACTCCCCGGGGGAGCTGTTCCGCTTCCCGGGGAGTCGATTCTGATTCAGTTTAAGAGTTTTTATTCAGCAGAGACCCGAACCATGCGCGGGCCTCCTGCTTCTTCTGAAGCTTATTGTGCATTTTGACGGTCTTTTCGTAGACCTTCTCGCTCATCTTGTTGCTTGCAGTGGTGGCGGCAGCCTGCTTTGCTTCCTTCGTATCGGCAGCAGCGACAGCAGCCTTCATCTCTGCAAACTCCTCCATGATGTCCTTCTGGAGGGCGGCATAGTCTGCCTTGGCCGCAGCCTTGTCCTTCTCGGAGACATCGCCGTAGGTCAGCAGGTTCGACAGGGCATCCCGTGCGCCGTAGAAGGACTTGGTCCAGTCCTCCGGGTAGGTGTAGTATCTGCCCTTCTGGTCCTTGTACCAGACGCCCTCGGTGGGCTGCTCGTCCGAGCGGACGACCTTCGCGGGAGAGTACTTGTAGACATCTGCCGTGTCGGTGGTCAGCAGCGGATAGTACGGGACGAAGGCGTTGTACACGTCGTCGTCAAAGGCCGTCCACTCGACGATGGCAGTATCCAGCTCGCCGGTGGAGCTGACCTGAAACAGGTGGGTCTCGACGTTGTTGGTCTTGCCGATGGGTTCGACCTTAAAGAAGTTGAGCGCGTCTTCGACGCCGAATTTCTTGGTCAGCTTGATGTTGGAGTAGAGCGGGACGATGCCGCCGTCTCCTCCGATGTTGCTCATCGCGTAGTCTGCTTCGGTGTAGTTGTCCTCGGTGTAGGTATCGACGCCGTTCAGATAGTTCAGGCCGGCCGGCATCCGGGCGTTGTCCTCGTTGTTATAGGAGGCGTTCCAGTCGATGACGTTCGCCGCTGCATCGCCCACGAAAGTCCCGGCCTCCTGTGCGACGGAGATGGCATCTGCCGATGCGATGACGTTATCCGTGTCGTCGAGGTCGATCTTGCCGATGGCCGAGACGTTCGGCTGCATAAACACGACGCTGTCCGGAAGCTTGAGGGCGACGTAGGTGTGGCCCGTCAGGTTCTCGACGAACCACGTCTCATTCTGGTCGCCGATGAAAATGCCGGAACCACCGGCTGCACCGGCGTTTTCATAGATGGATGTCAGCAGGGCGACGCCTTCGCGGGCCGTGCCTGCCTCGCTGAGCAGGACCGTGGTGATCTCGGCCTCCTCGATGCCGTCGTCCACATAGGGGTCAACCGCAAGGGCAGCGTCCTTGCCGTACAGCGACTCGGTGGCAGAGACCATGACGCCCTTCTCGTTGGTGCCAGCCTCCTCATACGGCGTGTGGTCGTGGGTGCCGTCACAGTCCGGGCAGACGCCCGAGGTATTGTCGTCACGGCGCGCGGTGTAGCTGTAGCTGTCGTGGGTGAAGGTGTAGGTGAAGCCGTAGCAGCCATCGTAGACCTCGCCTGCCTTGTGATTCCCGGCTGCGCTGACATAGAACAGCTTGTTGTTGTCGTTGGTTCCCAGATCCTCGATGCGGCCGAACATCGTCGTGCCGTCCTCCGTGAGGTCACTGCCGACGTAAAGCGCCGTGCAGGCAAAAGCCGAAGGCACTACGGCCAGCGTCATGGCAGCCGCCATGACCGCCGCAGCGATTTTCTTAAAAGACATCATGTTCCAATCCCTCTCTCGTTTATTGTCGGCGTATGACGTCGATAGAGGGATAATACACCTTTTGCGCGAAAAATGCAAGTATATATTCGCATTTTCTTAGCTTTTATTCGCATTTACTAGAATATATGCATAATACTGGTTATGAATCAGATCTGACCCGCCGGGTCTGCCGATACTCGGATGCACGACCGCCCCGCAAGACCGACGGCGTTCTGCTGGAACCAGAAATACCCCCGCATATGCGGGGAAAAGTCGGGTCAGGCCCCATCCAATCAGAAGCACCTTTGCAGGGCAAAAAAGCGGCAGCTTCACTATCCTCTGTCCCGCTTACTGCACCAAAAATACGCCTCTGTCCTTCTGCTGTCAATGGCCCGGCACAAATTCGTCAAAGCCCCAAAATCGTGCCTTCTTTTTTGTGCAAAAACGCCCCGGCTTCCTGTTGCGGAAACCGGGGCGTTTATAATATTTTATTGAGCCTTATGCTCTCAGCGCCTCACGCAATCACTTGCGGGGGTTCTTGATCGCAGCCTGCGCAGCAGCCAGACGTGCGATAGGCACACGGAAGGGAGAGCAGCTGACGTAGTCCAGGCCAACATTGTGGCAGAACTCGACGCTGGAGGGATCGCCGCCGTGCTCGCCGCAGATGCCCAGACCCAGATCAGCACGGGTCTCACGGCCATCGTGAGCAGCCATCTTGATCAGCTTGCCGACGCCGACCTGATCCAGATGCTGGAACGGATCGCTCTCGTAGATCTTGTTCTCGTAGTAAGCGCCGAGGAACTTAGCGGCATCGTCACGGCTGAAGCCGAAGGTCATCTGGGTCAGGTCGTTGGTGCCGAAGCTGAAGAACTCGGCCTCCTTGGCGATATCGCCGGCAGTCAGAGCTGCACGGGGGATCTCGATCATGGTACCGACCAGATACTTCATATCAACACCGGAGGCAGCGATCAGCTCGTCAGCGACCTTGACGACAACGTCCTTGACGAACTTCAGCTCCTTGACCTCGCCGACCAGCGGGATCATGATGTGCGGGGTGATAACGTAACCGGTCTCAGCAGAGACGTTCAGAGCTGCCTTGATGACAGCGCGGGTCTGCATTGCTGCGATCTCGGGGTAGGTGACAGCCAGACGGCAGCCGCGATGGCCCATCATGGGGTTGAACTCGTGCAGAGAAGCAACGACATTCTTCAGGTCATCGAAGGTCATGCCCATATCGGCAGCCAGCTCCTTGATGTCCTCGTCCTTGGTGGGCAGGAACTCGTGGAGAGGCGGATCCAGATAACGGATAGTCATCGGGCGCTCACCCATGATGCGGTACATCGCCTCGAAGTCGCTCTGCTGGAACGGCTCGACCTTGGCCAGAGCAGTCTCGCGCTCCTCCACAGTACGGGCGCAGATCATCTCGCGGACAGCCTTGATGCGGTCCTCTGCGAAGAACATATGCTCGGTACGGCACAGGCCGATGCCCTCAGCACCCAGATCCACTGCCTGCTGTGCGTCGCGCGGGTTATCCGCATTGGTCATGACCAGCAGCTGACGAGCAGCGTCTGCCCAGCCCATAAAGCGGTTGAAGTTCTTGTTGCCGGTAGCGGCGACGGTTGCGACCTGCTCGCCGTAGATGTTGCCGGTGGAGCCGTCGATGGAGATCCAGTCGCCCTCGACGAACTTGTGGCCGTTGATCTCGAAGGTCTTAGCCTCTTCGTCGATCTTCACCTCGTTGTCGTTGCCGCAGCCGGAGACACAGCAGGTGCCCATACCACGGGCAACAACGGCTGCGTGGCTGGTCATGCCGCCGCGGACGGTCAGGATGCCCTGAG
>PPYF01612317.1_pt1 | contig 18009 bp, 15 predicted proteins | sample 1559871 | NCBI WGS metagenome assembly PPYF01 (sample SAMN08240021, study PRJNA423297) | Human gut metagenome, whole genome shotgun sequencing project.
TTCCCGGCTGTTTTGTCGTTTTCACCCATTCCGGCGCCACGCTGGCGTTAATCCTCGGCGAGATACTGACGCAGGAGATGCTCACCGGCGTCAAACACCCGATGCTGGCGACCTTCCGCCCGGAAAGATTTAGCTAACATTATTACCAGCGCCACGATGTCAGTGGTGCTGGATACGCTTCCTTTTGCCTGTCACACACCGCTCATTTCCCCGATATAAGCTATGAGCGGACATTTACTGCAGGCTACTCAATATTTTCATCATTTTAAACATAACATCACTGTTGTAAATCAATTACCTGAATCGCCACGGATAATCTAGACACTTCTGAGCCGTTGATAATATAGGTTTTCATATTCAGCCGGTGGCATCTGCTCGCTCGAACCATGACGACGCTTACTGTTAGGGGTCCGCTTGGAAAACGGAAATTATCCCACGCTAAGACTATATTTTGTACAGCAGTGGAGAAGGATGAGAGACCAGCAGTTCATTAACAGGGACTCCTTTTTGCTTAAGCGGCTCAATGGTTCTTTCTATATAAACCGTATTCCAGAGTGTTATCGCCGCCGTATGTAGTGTCAGCGCCGGTGGCGTGGTAACGCTGATCCTCCCCCCCCAGATCCCTGATTTCATTCAGCCGGTGCATGAAGGATGCTCGCCCAAGGGCCTCACCCTTATTCAGCCCCGCCTGTATGCATCGGCCTAAGCCTTTATCGCAAAATCAGTCCAGCATAAACAGCGTCCGATCTCTGCAGAAAATCGCCCTCTGCGCTACGAGTTTGAACGCATTTACTCTGTTTATAGGTAACATTCGCTCCACGATATAATGATATCGGCAACGTATTCAGCATCCTGAGCATGAGTCAGAAGGTGATCCGCCTTACCCAACGAAATGAAACTCTTGGGATGCTTTGCTGCTTTGAATATTTTTTCGGCCTGCTCAATTAACACAGTATCATCTTCAGTCGCATGAAAAATAAGCAGAGGCTTGTTCATGGCGAACACCTTATGAGCGATTTTGTGTTCCTGAATATTGTCCAGCATCTGTTTCTTTAAGGTAAATACCCGCCCGGCCAGCTCAACGGGATAGGCTCCATGCTGGTTAATGTTTTCAACATCATCCTTAAAAAGACGTTTTACATGTGTCAGTTCTCCGGGTGATCCTATGGTGACAACGGCCTTTGCCTCAGGAACTTCGCCGGCAATAGACAGAATGGCCGATCCCCCCAGGCTATGGCCGATGAGCAAAGAAGGCGCTTCGTACTGTCGGCGGAGATAATCTACCGCGCAAAGCAGGTCCGAAATATTGGATGAGAAGTTGGTGTTGGAAAAATCCCCTTCGCTGTTTCCCAGACCAGTAAAATCAAACCGGAGAACGGCGATAGCATTCTCTGTCAGTTTCCGCGCAATACGCGCCGCGCCTTTGAGGTCTTTGCCACACGTAAAACAATGAGCTAACAGCGCAAACGCTTTAGGATTTTCAGGAAGTTCAAGCAATCCGGCCAGTTCTTCACCAGCCGCATTTTTGAACGTAAATTTTAGTTTTTTCATAGGATATTCCAGGTCTTAAACTGATTTCATATGTTTGATCGCAGGGAAAAATAATCTTCTGCTCTGCATCTGGCATTACGCGTTTTCCTTCCTCTACTGGGGATGTGAAACAGAATTCATTCCAAATGCCTGTCCTCACCTTCCAGTTTGAAAGCTGATTATTGCTTCCTGTTCGGTGATCACTTACGCTATGCTACCAACTAGATGGTAGTTTACAAGAATTTTATGAGGTCTCGCTGAATGGCCAATTGCGCGCTCATTCTTAAAATATCCCTGGCAATGCTGGCGTTTGCTGCAAACTCTATTCTGTGCCGTCTGGCCCTGCAGGGAGGCCACATTGATCCCCTTTCATTCAGCAGCCTCAGGCTGGCCAGTGGTGCACTCGTCCTGTCACCTTTCTTGTTTTATCACGCAAAAACTACATTATCGCTGTGGCGTCCGCTGAGCGGATTTTACCTCATGGTGTACGCAGTGCTCTTCTCTGTCGCCTATATCCATCTCGATACCGGGGCAGGTGCGCTGTTACTTTTTGGTGCCGTACAGTTTGCGATGGTGATCCACGGATTATTTAAAGGGGAATCACTCTCCGTTATGCGGGCTTGCGGTTTAGTTATTGCTCTGGCAGGAATTGCTGCCCTGCTGTTACCCGGGGCGAAGGCACCGCCGCTTTACAGTGCACTTATGATGATCGTTGCCGGATTAGCCTGGGCCGCCTATTCCGTCAGGGGGAGGGCGGGCCAGGCGGCCGGGGCTTCAACGGCGGCAAATTTTGTACTCGCCACGCCGATGGCTCTCGCTCTTTCGTTGCTGTTTATGAAGCAGGGTCACTATGATGCTGCGGGCATTGCTTTGTCATTGCTGTCCGGTGCCGCCGCCTCAGCCGGTGCATATGTATTGTGGTATACCCTTTTACCCTCTCTCGGCTCTATCACCGCCAGTACCCTTCAGCTCAGCGTTCCCTGTCTGGCAATGCTAGGGGGTGTGGTATTCCTGGATGAATCACTGACGGTCAGAACGATATTTTCTGCCCTGGCGGTGCTGACTGGCATTGTGATGGTGACACGCGAGAAATCCCCCCGTCAGTCGATGACAAAGGCGAGAGAACCTTAATAACGCAATTAATTCATGCAGTTGTGATGATTCTCTTATGTTAATCACACGAGCCAGTTTTCCCGCTCCGGCATCAGACTGACAGTAATACTGAGGTCGACGTTTCTGACTACACCTAAGGCAGGTTTATGAAATGAAATATGATTTTGATGAGTACGTAAGCAGAGAGAAAACAGACAGTCTCACCGTGGACGGCTGGCGGGAATACCTGTTTTCGGGACAGTCCGAATTTGCAATGCGGTATCCGGCAGAAGGGCTAATCAACCTCTGGGTTGCTGACATGGCTTTTGCCACACCAGAGCCGATTCTTCAGGCCATCAGAGACCGTCTGGATAGAAAAATACTCGGCTACACTAAAATCTACGACGAAGAATACTATGAGATCTTTGGCAGCTGGTGTGAGCGACAATATGGTCACCGTTTCAAAACGGAAGACATTGTGCTGTCTCCGGGCATTATTCCCGCGCTGAACCGTCTCGTCCCGCTTCTGACCGACATGGATGACAGTATTCTTATTATGACGCCTTCATATGGCCCGTTTAAAAAGGCGGGTGAATACAGTCAGCGTCGCGTGGTGTACTCGGCGTTAAAAAAATCAGCAGGCGGCTGGGAACCTGACTGGGAAGACTTTGCACGCAAAGCCAGTCAGGCCGATTTACGTGTGAAAATTCTTTTCCTGTGTAATCCGCATAACCCGACCGGACGAGTCTGGCGGCCTGATGAACTTAAGCGGATTATTGAAATTTGCCTGGCCAATGACATCTGGGTGATATCTGACGAAATTCACTGCGACCTGTCCCGAAGCGGTATCGGTCATACACCGGCCGCCTCTCTTTTCCCTGATTCTACACGCATTATTACCTGCATGTCCTCGAGTAAAACATTCAATCTGGCCGGGAATTTGTTGGCAAATATTATTATTCCGGATCCCGGTGTCAGAAGCGAGTGGCGTCTCAGACACGACGAGTTCATCTCTCCACTGAGCCTGGCAGCAAACAAAGCGGCGTGGAGTGAATGTGATGACTGGCTTGTCCATCTGAGGGAATATATTGACGGCAATTTCCAGTACCTGCACGACTATCTCAAAAGCTATTTACCCGAAACCAGGTTCTCGATCCCCGAAGGGACATATCTGGCCTGGATAGATATTAGCCGCTACCTGCCCGACACCGCAGGTGAGGATTTATCGCTGTATTTTGCCCGGGAGTCAGGGGTCCTTCTTGAAGGGGGCTTGCTGTTTGTCGACAATGGGGACGGATATATCCGGTTAAATCTGGCCTGCCCACGGAGTATGCTGACAGCAGGGATGAAAAGAATTTCACAGGTACTGCGGATACCGGCTCCTCATCGTGTATAACCCCTTTCTCTCTGGCCGTTTTGTCCTGTCAGGATGTCGTCAGAACCCGGCATAACACCCTGTGCCGGGAACACAAAAGGCACGGATGAACAGGTCGTGAATATTCTTAGTGAAGCCTGCTGATGACATGTCTGGCGACAAAAAAATGCCGCCCTTAAGGGGCGGCTTATGCCAGCGTCACGGGGTTATCGTCTGACCGCCATGATGCCCGCATCGACATCCCAGATAGCGCCCGTCACCCATGAGGTTTTGTCAGACAACAGGAAGAGAATAGTGTTTGCCACATCTTCGGCAGTTCCGACGCGTCCCAGCGGGTGGAAATCGTTCAGCGACTTCATAGCATCTGCGATATCCGCTTTGTCCATGAAGCCTTCGTATATCGGCGTATGAACAATCCCGGGAGACACCGCGTTGACACGAATACCCGCGCTGGCCAGCTCAATCGCCAGATTACGCGTCAGGGCATGCAGACCCGCTTTTGCCATTGAATAGGCCGAGGCCGGCGAGTCACCCAGTGCAGCCTGAGCACCAATCGAACCGACGTTGACGATAGACCCTTCGAGCTTCGCGGCGAGCATGTTCTTCACGACATCCTGTGTAATAAAGAACGTGGCTCGGTTCAGCGAAAGATACATGTCATAATCGGCAAAGCTGTGCTCGGTAAATCCTTTGGGCATGAAGATACCGGCGGCATTCACCATCAGGCTGATATCGCGATGGTGAGCATTAATTTCCTGACGGATAGTTTCCATACCTTCTTCGGTCATCAGGTTCGCCGCGATGACCGCAACCGGTCCCAGAGGGCTCAGTTCTTTTTGCACCGCTTCGGCTTTGTCTTTTTTATTCCCGGTCAGCACGACACTGCCGCCCGCTTCCAGTACCATGCGTGCCACGGCCAGGCCCATGCCGCTGGTACCGCCGACGACGAGCAGTTTTTTACCTTTGAAAAAAGTGTTCATTTTCTGACTCCATTACTGGTGGGTAAGACGTTGCCGGCAGCGTGAAACTGCCGGCGGTTGACGGATTAAATACTGCAGCCATCCGTTCCGCAGGTCTGACCCGCAGTGGCTGAAAATTCGGTTTGCTGTTCATCCCAGACCTGACGCAGGGCATTCAAAAAGTTATCTGCTGCCTGAGCCCCGCTGATGGCATATTTTTCGTTCATCACAAAAACCGGAACGCCGCTGAGGCCAATAGACTGTGCGTGGGCTTCATCGTCGGAAACGGTGGCGCGAAAATCGTCATTTTCCAGGGCGGCTTCAGCGTCAGCTTTCGGCATACCGGCTTCTACGGCCATGGCAACGAGCTGCTGACGGTCAAAGAGAGAGCGACCTTCGGTGATACTGCCATGATAAAAACGTTCTTCCACCGCGTCCGCAATTCCGGCCTTACGCGCGGCAACCAGCAGGGTGTGTGCATCTTCTGTATCACCAAACATCATGCCGTCGAAGTTGTAGATCAGACCTTCAGATTTACCGGCGGTGCCCACCTGATTCATCATCAGCTCCGCTGAATGCTGACTGCCCAGCTTTTTAACGATGGCATCCTTAAAAGGCATCGCGGGAGTACCACCGGCCAGACGGTAGCTGTGATGGCGGATCACCACCTGGTCGCGAAATTCAAAGCGATTCAGACCCTGTTCAAATCTTTTTTTAGCAATCCAGCACCACGGGCAGACCAAATCTGACCAGATATCGATGGTAAGGGTGGGTTTCAGCGTTTGCATAATGATTCCTCAAAGACATTGGGCGGTCGGATCTCACTTATCAGAGAACCGCGACCGTATGGGATTTATTGCGCCTGCCAGACCGGGTAATCGGTATAGCCTTTTTCCGGGGAACCACTGACGCCGTAGTAGGTGGCGCGGTCACTTTCTGCCAGTGGCCAGCCGTTTTGCATTCTTTCAACCAGATCCGGGTTAGCGATGTAGGGCACACCAAATGCCACCAGATCCAGCTCATCATCTTCCAGAGCCTGCTCTGCGATATCACGGGTAAAACCGCCGGCAGCGATGATGGTGCCTTTAAACGTGTTGCGAAAACGGCGGCGGAAGCCTTCCGGAAGTGGCGCTTTGGTGTACACCGGCTGATAGTAAAGGTGTACGTAGGCCAGTTCCCGCTGACCGAGCGCGTCGGTGATGGCTGACCAGGTTTGCTCTTCACCTTCATACGGCGCGAGGTCATAAATGCGGCCGAACGGTGACAGGCGCACGGCAACGTGGCTGTTACCCACGGCTTCCGCCACGGCGTCAATGGTCTCCAGCAGGAAACGCTGACGATTTTCCACCGAGCCGCCGTATTCGTCGGTGCGGGTGTTCAGTTCGCTACTGAGGAACTGGTCAAAGATGAATCCGTTTGCCGCCATGATTTCCACGCCGTCAAAGCCGGCTTCCATCGCCAGGCGTGCGGAGTGCACGAAGTCTGCAGTGATGCGTTTAACTTCATGCGTTTCCAGCGCGCGTGGCTGGCTTGGTACAACCGGGCCCGGTTCTCCGGATTCGGTCAGCGCAAAAACGGTGGTATTGACCGCCTGAACGGTGCCCGCTGAAACCGGCGCTATGTGGCCTGGCTGAAGAGAGACGTGAGACATACGGCCGACGTGCCAGAGCTGCGCGAAAATACGGCCACCTTTGGCGTGAACCGCTTGTGTCACCTTACGCCAGCCCTGGACGTGTTCGTCGTTGTAGATACCAGGGGTATAAAGGTAACCCCGGCCTTCTTCTGAAACCGGCATCCCTTCGGTGATGAGCAGGCCAGCAGAAGCACGCTGTGCATAGTACAAAGCCACGACCTCATCCGGCACGTCATTCATGGTGCGGGTGCGGGTCATCGGTGCCATGACTACACGGTTTTTTAACGCCAGGCCAGACAGATTGTAGGGGGTGAAAAGCTTACTCATCGTATACCTCACAAAAAACAAAAAGGAGTATCCCGGCAGGGATTTGCACAGCCCGGCAGTATCATCGACTGGACGTCGCGCACTGGAGTTGCATAAACATCTGATGGGTGGCAATATACCAACCATCTAGTAGGTAGGTCAATGGGTGTGTCGTATTTTTTTGTCATAACGCAGCCATTTCTGAATTGTCACTCATTTTGCGAGGTCATCACCATGCGTACATTAACAGCTTATAACGAAGATAATTTCCGCCAGATAGAGCAGTACAAAGGAATATCGGTGGTACGTTTCTCTGCACCCTGGTGTCCGCCCTGTCAGGCCAGCGAAGAAATGTTCAGTCAGTTTGCAGACCGGCTCGATAGAGATATTCAGGTGGGGAAAGTCAATGTAGATCAGGCGCCGGTGCTGACAACCAAATACGAGATCTGGGGGCTGCCGTCTGTGCTGATATTTCATGAAGGGCAATTAGTTAAACGCATACCGGGTGTGAAACCTGCATCGGTATATGCTCAGGCTATTGCGGACATAAAAAAAGGGCAGTAATGCCCTTTTAACGTGGAATTTATTAATGCTTAACCGCGTGCCTGACCGACGGCATCCAGAGTGCGGGCTGAATAAATGACCGCCGCGCCAGCGTTGAGGTTAATCGCCACGCCCAGCGCTTCAGCAATTTCAGCGTCGGTTGCACCGGCTTTCACAGCGGCGTCGGCGTGAAAAGCAATACAGCCGTCGCAGCGGGTTGTGACTGCGCACGCCAGGGCAATGAGTTCACGCACTTTTGCGCCCAAAAGGTCAGTTTTGTTACCTGCGTTGCCCAGGGCAACCACGCCTTTCATGGTCTCGGGGGTCAGTTTGCCCAACTCGCCTAAACGTTGCATTAACTCTGAGCGATAGTTGTTCCAGTCCAGCATAGTGTCATTCTCCTGAATGAGGGGTATTAAGAAGCAGTTTTATATACTTAAGGCTGTTGGCGAAGACTTCGGGTCTGGCCGTTGCATGCGCCACTACGCTTGAGCCTTCACAGACATTAATGATCATCAAAGCAATATCTGATGGTTCGGCATGGGATGAAAACTCACCTGACTCCATGCCCGCCCTGACGACTTTTGTGAGCCACTCGATTTGCATATCGAAATAAAGTGATGTCTGTACAGTAATTGCCTGAGGCAGATTGGCGGTCTCTGCTGACAACGCACAACACAGTGGCAGTAGCGAAGCTTTATGGCTTTGCGCGAAGATATCGATGTAAGCCGCAATTCTTCTCTCCGCGCTTTTCTCAGTCGCCTCTATCTGCTCAAATACGCGTTGTGTATCAGAGAACGCCTGTATTACCACCTGCTCACCCAGAATATCTTTGGTCGGGAAATGGTGATGAATACTGGCCTTGGTGATACCCACTATTTTTGATAAATCAGCATAGCTGAATGCTGAATACCCTTTTTCGCGCATCAGGTGTTCTGCTTCGCTGAGCAGCCGTTCCCGTGTCATGGTTGTCATAATTACTCCATATAATCTACTAGTTGATAGATTATATTGTTGCTATTTTTCCGTAGCAAGTTGTATCACTGACTCAGTATCGTGCAGAGCTGAACGTCACTGCCATCCTGCATTCTGAATGGCAGCATTACATCTCTGACATCACGCCAGGCGTGTAATCATTTCAACCGGATTAGCCAGAGTATCGTGGATTGGCGAATTCTTTTGCATTTCGCTGACCAGCGCTTCTAACTCCTCGCGACTGGCGGTCTTGCTCGTAAGGTGAACATCGACGCGAATAGATTTCGCACCTTTACGCACGTTGCTGTCCAGCCCAAGGAAGCCGTTGAGGTTGATATCGAAATTAAGATCCAGCTCGATACCGTCCAGGTCGATCCCTTTTTCAGCAGCCATCATGGTAAGGGTGGCGGTATAACAGCCAGCCAGCGCCTGCATGATGTATTCAGTCGGGCTCATGCCGGTATCGGTGCCGAGTAAACCTGCGGGTTCATCACCGATATTAGAAAATTTCCCCACACGGCTGGTATCGATAACGCCGTTCTGGATTGTGGCGCCGGTCTCTGTGCGAACGGTTAATCCGCCGCTGGAACGGGCTTTCATCTGGAAAGTCAGGTTACCCAGGCCAGGCTGGCTGCGAACTGCTTCACGGGTATTGTGGATCGCAGCTGCGTCTGCAGAAGGTTTAACGGTAGTAGACATAATGGCTCCTGTAATTTCTTGATAAAAGGTATAGCTGGTGTAATCAGTACCAACCATCTAGTTGGTAGATTAATATCGCGAACCTCTTTTGTCTACTCTTTTATAAAAAATAGGGGGAAAAGAACCCAGCAGGCTGTTTTATTTCATAATAACCATTTGATTTTTTTTTATAATCTTCCCAGCCGCTCACTCTTGCAGCAATCCAGCCTTTACCCGAAGGATAGTCTGGCGGGTGGTATTAAATTCCCGGGCAATAGCACTGATACTGATGCCAGCATTTAGGCGCTCTGTCACTGTTTGCTTTTGTTCCTCGCTCAGGATGGGGGGGCGACCGAAGCGTTTTCCAGCCGCTTTTGCCCTCGCAATACCTGAATACGTTCGCTCAAGCAGCAAATCCCGCTCAAACTCTGCTACAGCAGAAATTACCTGCATAGTCATTTTTCCGGCCGGACTGGTCAAGTCAACGCCTCCGAGTGCGAGACAATGAACGCGAATATCTAAAGCCGCCAGTTGCTCTACTGTTTTTCGGATATCCATCGCATTACGACCCAGACGGTCAAGTTTGGTGACAATCAGTACATCCCCATTTTCCATGCGATCTAGCAACCGGATAAATCCGGGGCGTTCGCTGGCAGCAACCGAGCCACTGATATGCTCCTCAATAAGTCGTTGGGATCTGATGGCAAAACCCGCCGCTTCAATTTCACGACGCTGGTTTTCTGTGGTCTGTTCCAGAGTTGAGACCCTGCAGTAGGCAAAAACACGTGACATGGGAAACTTTCCGTACGAAATGGATGTCCGAATTATAACGTGTGTCCGAAATTAATTTCACTAAGTTTCGGACATGTGCTGTAAGTGGTGTACGAAACCGACCGGTTTCGGTCACAGCGAACAAATAACAGATGAAAACTATACGCGAGGGAGGCATTTATGCCACGGCGACAGATACTGAGCAGCGAAGAGCAGGAACGCTTACTGGTTATACCAGATGATGAAATTATTCTGACCCGAATGTGTTTTCTGAACGAACCGGATATTGCGCTCATTAATAAGCACCGAAGGCCAGTGAATCGCCTGGGCTTTGCTGTATTACTCTGTTATCTGCGTGGACCTGGATTTATTCCGGACAAAAGCAGTGCTCCTCACAATGGCGTTGTATCCAGGGTTGCTTCCCGACTGAAACTTCAGCCTGATTTATGGCCGGAATATGCATCCAGAGAGCAAACCCGCTGGGAACATCTGACCGAACTTTATCGCTACCTGGAACTATCCCCGTTCAGCCGGTCAATGCAAAAAGACTGTATCCGTCATCTGCACCCCTATGCCATGCGAACTGACAAAGGATTTATGCTGGCGGAAGAAATGCTCAGCTGGCTACATAACAATAATGTTATTTTCCCTTCTGTTGAAGTGATCGAACGGACGCTTGCCGAAGTCGTCACGCTCGCTAACAGATCGGTATTTTCGACACTTACCGCGCAACTGGAAAAGCAGCATAAATCAGCACTCGACAGCCTGCTCATATCAGAGGGTGAACAACCTTCCCGTCTGGCATGGCTGCTACAGCCTCCGGGTAAAATAAACGGTAAAAATGTGCTGCAACATATCGACCGGCTTAATTCCATCGCTGCGCTGGGGTTGCCTGATGGTATTGCACTTTCCGTTCACCAGAACAGGTTGCTTAAACTGGCGCGTGAGGGCCGGAAAATGAGCAGCAGGGACCTGGCAAAATTCACCGATGTCAGACGTTACGCTACGCTGGTTTGTATAATAACAGAGGCCAGGGCCACCCTGACTGACGAAGTGATTGATCTGCACGAGCGTATCCTGGGTAGTCTGTTCAGCAGGGCAAAACGCACGCAGGCCGAACGGCTCCAGCAAACGGGAAAGCTTATTCAGAGCAAGCTGAAGCAGTACGTTACCGTCGGGCAGGCGTTACTTAACGCCAGAGAATCCGGGGAAGATCCCTGGACTGCAATAGAAGATGTCCTTCCCTGGCAGGAATTCATCAACAGCGTGGAAGAAACGCGGTTTCTTTCCCGTAAGGGCAATTTCGACGCGCTTCATCTGATCACCGAAAAATACAGTACGTTGCGTAAATATGCCCCGCGTATGCTGTCAGCATTGCAGTTCATGGCGACACCTGCGGCGCAGGCGCTCAGCGATGCGCTGGACACCATAACGGAAATGTACCGTAAACAACTTCGTAAAGTGCCGCCATCAGCGCCAACAGGGTTTATCCCTGAAAGCTGGCGAAAACTGGTGCTCACGCCTTCAGGCATCGACCGCAAGTACTACGAGTTTTGCGTACTGAATGAACTCAAGGGTGCATTACGTTCCGGTGATATCTGGGTAAAAGGATCGCGCCGCTACAAAAATTTTGATGATTATCTCATCCCGACTGCTGAGTTTGAGAAATCCCGACATAATGACCAGTTACAGTTGGCCGTTCAGACCGATAGCCAGGCATACCTTCAGGCCCGTATGACTCTTCTTGCATCTCGGCTGGAAGAAGTTAACGCGATGGCGCTTGCCGGTGATTTGCCCGATGTAGATATCTCAGATAAAGGCGTAAAAATCACTCCACTGGAGAACAGCGTTCCTTCAGGTGTTTCGCCCTTTGCAGATTTGGTCTATGGCATGCTTCCCCATCCGAAAATTACGGAGATACTGGAAGAAGTTGATAGCTGGACGGGATTTACGCGTCACTTCGCGCACCTCAAAAATAATAACATCAGACCAAAAGACGGAAGACTGTTGCTGACCACCATTCTGGCTGACGGCATCAACCTTGGGCTGACAAAAATGGCGGAATCCTGCCCTGGGGCCACAAGATCGTCACTCGAAGGTATTCAGGCATGGTACATCAGGGATGAAACTTATTCAGCGGCACTGGCCGAGCTGGTCAACGCACAGAAAGAGCGGCCTCTGGCCGCATTCTGGGGCGACGGGACAACATCGTCGTCAGACGGGCAGAACTTTCGGGTAGGCAGTCACGGACGTTATGCCGGTCAGGTCAATCTTAAATATGGTCAGGAGCCGGGCGTGCAGATTTATACGCATATCTCAGACCAATACAGCCCGTTCTACGCCAAAGTGATCAGCCGGGTGCGCGACTCAACCCACGTGCTTGATGGCCTGCTGTACCATGAAAGCGATCTGGAAATTACCGAGCATTACACCGATACCGCAGGCTTCACTGAACATGTTTTCGCCCTGATGCACCTGCTGGGATTCGCTTTTGCGCCAAGGATCCGTGATCTTCATGACAAGCGGCTGTTTATTCATGGAAAGGCCGAGCGCTATCCGGGGCTTCAGTCTGTCATATCAACAACCTGCCTGAATATCAAAGACATTGAGTCGCACTGGGATGAGGTATTGCGCCTGGCAACCTCGATTAAGCAGGGGACAGTCACCGCATCACTGATGATGAAAAAGTTAGCCAGTTACCCAAAACAGAATGGACTTGCCAAAGCGCTGAGAGAGATTGGCCGCATCGAACGGACACTATTTATGCTGGACTGGTTCCGTGATCCCGGTCTGCGCCGACGCGTGCAGGCGGGGCTGAATAAGGGTGAGGCCCGTAATGCCCTTGCGCGAGCGGTCTTTTTGCACCGTCTGGGTGAAATAAGGGATCGTGGGCTGGAGAATCAGAGTTATCGCGCCAGCGGGCTGACATTACTGACAGCAGCGATCACGTTGTGGAACACGGTATATATAGAAAGAGCTATTGAGTCACTAAAACGAAAGGGTATCCCGATAAATGAGCAACTGGTCTCTCATCTTTCTCCCCTGGGCTGGGAACATATCAATCTGAGTGGAGATTACGTCTGGCGTAATAATCTTAAGCTGGGATCCGGAAAATACCGCTCATTACGTACAGTCGATACCGCTTTGTACAAAAAACAGTCTTAGCGTGGGATAATTTCCGTTTTCCAAGCGGACCCCAAAATACATTCACTTTAAGCACAAAAATTTGCCTGTTTACGGTCTGTGAAAACATCATCTTAGGAAGCAGCGAAGAGAGCGACAAACGATCTTTTCACAACAAACAGGTTGAGCTATAGTCAACCAATGAAACGAATCCGCACGCTTCCACATTTGCTGGCGTTTGATGCAGCAGCCCGTCATGAGAGCTTCTCCATGGCTGCTAAAGAGCTTTGTCTTACGACTGGCGCGGTTAGTCGGCATATCAAAAATCTCGAAACAAAACTTGGGGAAACATTATTTTATCGGGGGCATAAAAAGGTGACGCTGACATCGCGAGGACAAATATTTGCCCTGACCTGCAAGAAAATACTCGATGATTTGTCGGTAGCTGAAACATCTTTTATGGAAGGCTCCGCTGTCCTGGATATAACGGTTAACTGCCTCCCCACCTTTGCCATGTACTGGTTAATACCGAGACTGGCTGATTTTCATCATGCCTTTCCGCACATTCATGTGAACGTCGTGACGAGCACGGGTATGGTTACTTCTGGCTCCGATATTGCCGTCCGTCGAGACCCCGCTCATTTTCGGGGGATAGAAGCTTTACCTTTTCTGATAGAAAAAAGTGTGCTCGTGTGCAGCCCCGATTATTTTCATCAGCAAATAATGCAGCCTGCAAACAACACACTCATCCATATCCGTGTCCGCAGTGATTTATGGCGAAAATGGTCTACTGAGAGCTTAAGGGTGCCTGAGAATGTCACACGACATCTTTACCTTGACCATACCTTTGCAGCTATTCAGGCCGCAGAGGACAGTCTGGGGATCGCGCTTGTGCCGCAAATATTTTGTGAGAAGCACCTGACAAGCGGACGACTGGTCATGCTGAACGAATTCGGAACACTGATTTCCGGTACTTATTTCCTCGTTATGCAGACTAATATCAAACCGGGCATACAGGAGTTTTCAGAGTGGCTGGGGAAAAATATTGCCGCTGCACGCGAACAGCCTTAATGAGGGATTTAACACCGCAAGGGACAAACCCCATGAGAGTCAATCACAGGGTTCCCAAAAGAATTACCGGTTATACAATCGCTTCAGACCTTCCTGCAGATCCTGCTTCAGGTCGTCCATGTCTTCCAGCCCAATCTGAAGCCGCAGCGTCATGCCTTCAGGCGTCCACCGGGTGGCCGTGCGGTATTCTGTACAGTTAAATGGAATGATGAGGCTTTCAAACCCCCCCCATGAGAAACCCATTCCGAAAATACTCATGTTATCCAGCATGTCGTCCACGTTATCCTGATTAAACCGATCTTTAAGTACTATGGAAAAAAGCCCAGTGGAGCCTGTAAAATAATTTTTCCAATTTTCATGCCCAGGGCATTCCTCAAAAGCCGGATGCAGTACCCTGCTTACTTCAGGCTGACTCTTCAGCCAGCGCGCTATTTCCAAACCACGGGCTTCAGCCTCTTTTACCCTCAGGTGCATCGTACGTAGGCCCCGCAACGCCAGGAAACAATCCTCCGCACCAGGTAGCATAGCCATTGCATCATAAGCTTCACGCAATGCCGGCCAGTGAGAGGCGTTTGCTGTTACGAGCCCCATCAGCAGATCTGAATGACCGCTGAGATACTTCGTACCAGCTTCAACTGACAGATCAATACCATGCTCATGAGCTCTGAAAAACAAGGGTGTCGCCCAGGTATTATCAATAATTGTGCTGATATTATATTTTCTGGCTACCGCAACAATGGCGCCAATATCCTGTACTTCGAAGCTTTGTGAACCCGGGCATTCGAGCAGAATTACCTTGGTATTGTCCTGAATAAGTCCTTCAATAGCAGCCCCAATCAGTGGGTCATAATAGGATACAGAGACCCCGTATTTTGCCAGCAGCGTATTACAAAAATTCCGGGTTGGGCGATAAACGGAATCAGTTACCAGAATGTGGTCGCCAGCCCGTGTCACTGAAAAAAGCGCCAGCGCCAGTGCGCCCAGACCCGATGGTGAAATAACCGTACCGGCTGAATCGCTGAGAGCAGACCATGCGTTTTCCAGATTTTCAATTGTTGGCGTCCCGGCAGTGCCGTAAGAGAACCGTGCCCTTTTATTGCGGATATCCTCACAGCTTTTGTAAACCACCGTAGAGCCACGGTAGACGGGCGCATTCACAAAGCCACTCTGCTCATCAGGGTTCCTGCCAAGCATTGATAATTGCGTACTCACTTTAAATTTTTTCAGTTCAGAATTGTGTTTCATTGGATAACCTTTTACTCGAACAATTTAAAAAAGGGCGAGAGGCACAGCAGAACACCCGTTGCTGAGATAAACAGCACACGCCAGGAATAGTATTTTCTGAGTTGGGTAACCTTAAACACCAGGTAGCAGGGAATGATGCAGGAGACAATCCCATAAACCGGTGCCCCTATCTGCTGTAGTAGCAGGATCGGAAAGTGTGTCAGCACCCATACCCACAACAAAAGAACGATAAATATTGACACACCGATACTGACACCCGTTTCATTTATCGATTTCTCATCTACAAAACGTGAAAGGATGTTCATAACTATTCCTTTCATTGCCTCCTGAAAGCCAAGGAATATGCCAAAAAAGGCAGTTACAATGGCAAAGATATTCAGAAGAACGGACATTATCCTGACCACCTCGCCCGGGATAACTTTCGCCACGATGGCCATTGCGGAAATATTATTCTGAGCAGCCTCAGTTGCCTGTTCATGGCTGAGGGAAAAGGTAAATGAAAAGGCAAAGAAAAGTACAGCACAAACCAGGATGCCATAAGCAATACGACTGACCCGTAACGCCCGCAGGGTGGCAATTTGCGGGTCTGGCTCTACTTTTCGAAAGGCAACGTTCATGGGACTGAGGATCTGAACAAAAAGGATTGAAAACAGCGTAAAAGGTAACGTCAGAACTGTGCCAACCAGTAATTCACCAAAAGGCGGAAGGTTACTGATGTTCCGCATATCCCAGTGAGGGATCATGACCAGACCTAAAAGCACCACCACCGCCAGTTTTACCAGCACCATAGGGCCAGAAACCTTGAACAACAACTTCTCACCCTGGGCTGCAATACTGACGAGTAAGGCTAAAACAACAAGTCCATACCACCAGTTATCTGATAATTTGTCAGACGATATGCCGAATGTCTGTAAATACGATGCACTGTCAAAGGTAGCCGCCAGCGAGTAGGTTAACATTCCTTTGAGAAGCATAATAAAATATGCCACCCCCAGAAAGAATCCCCAGTTTTTCCCAAGATAAAAGGTTATCACACCAGAATAATCTTTACATTCAGGGCTTTGTGATAATGTTTTAAGGTAAAGCGACTGCATCATATAGAGAGCCGGGTATGCAATCAGGACCGACAGGGTAAATACCCAGATCCCTTTCAGTCCAATCTGGACTGGCAGAAAAATAATACCGCCACCGATTGCCATACCAATACAAAGAATAACCCAGCCAGCATCATAGCTTGTAAAGGGTATTTTATTTAAAGCTACCCTTTCAGAAATTTCAGAGATGTTATTCATGATGTTACCATTATGTAAGTTAAACAAGAGACATCTACGTTTTAACTTAACCATATGGGTTTCTTTACCGCCAATACAAAAATCTTATTCTGTGATCAGAATGGTATAATTTAATATTGGTGAATTACATTCAATTCATTGTTGAATTTATGGAAACTTTATTTAATTTTGTAATAGAATTAATACTTATCATGTTAAAGAGAAAAGTGGTTTATAATACAGAGAGATTTGATGTTAAGAAATCAGGAGGATCGAATGCTAAGTTCAGGTACATTGAGTCAGTTGAGTGTTTTTGTCAGAATAGTCGAAACAGGAAGCTTTACAAAAGCAGCCCATGAGCTGGGACTATCCCGCTCAGCTGTCAGCAAGAGCCTGTCAAAACTGGAAGAACAACTGGGTAAAGTCCTTATAAAAAGAACAACAAGAAATATTTTCCTTACTGAACAGGGTGAAGCTGTTTTTAACCGTGCCATTTCGCTGCTGGAAGAATGTGAAGATATGTTTTCTCAGGTACGAAGTTTCTCCGAACCGGAGGGGCATCTGCGCCTGTCATCTTCTGTAGCTTATGGGGCCAACATACTGCCAGAGTTAATTACCTCTTATCAAAAAAAATATCCGCTTGTAAAATTTCATGTTAATTTAAATGACAATATTATAAATTTATCGGAAACTAACTTTGACATGGTCCTGAGGATAACGAAAAAGCTTACAGAGTCTGAAAGCAATTACTATCTCGGGAAAATTAACTGGATATATTGTTGCTCCCCACAGTACCTAACAGGAAAGCCAGAAATTAAAATGCCCACTGACCTGATCCATCATCGTTGCCTCACCAATCCGGTAATGGCATATCATGATAACTGGATTTTTTCAGGAGAAAACGGCGACATCATGGTGCCAGTTGAATCAGCTGTTACATCTAACTCAAGCCTGACATTGTTAAATATATTATTATCCCATAATGGCATATCCTGCCTGCCGGACTATCTGGCCTCAATATATATCAAAAAAGGGAGCCTGGTTAATATACTTCCTGAATATCACGCAGGGCTCTCTCATCATTTATATGGCATTGAAAAAAAATCAAGATATATCAACCCATTAGTAAGATCATTTATCGAACATTTACGGCATGAACTAACCGGACCTGATACCTTACCCGGACAGAAAACGGCTCATACCTGAGCATGTCGATTCCCTGGTACAGCGCATGTTAGTGAAGGAAATATGCTTGGGTAATGATTATCCAGATACGAAGCAATGAATACCAGTAATATTTTGACTGGCGGGGTTAAAAATTTTAAAGGTATACGGCTGATAACTTTTTTTTATTTTGTTTGGGCTTTGTTGAATAAATCGAACTTTTGCTGAGTTGAAGGATCAGATCACGCATCTTCCCGACAACGCAGACCGTTC
>PPYF01268008.1_pt1 | contig 18004 bp, 19 predicted proteins | sample 1559871 | NCBI WGS metagenome assembly PPYF01 (sample SAMN08240021, study PRJNA423297) | Human gut metagenome, whole genome shotgun sequencing project.
CGGGGGAGGGGAGGAGCCTCCCCTCCCCCGATTTCCTTCCCGTTCCTAGTCCTGTTTGGCTTCCTCCACCCGGACGGGGGTCAGCTTGAGGGCCGGAATCTTGACCGTGGGGTCAAGCCGGTCATGACTGGTCAGGGCGTTGGCCGGGCTCTCCTCGAAATGGAAAGGCAGGAAAACCGTTCCGGGTCTGAGGTCCGTGGTCGTACGCAGACGGGCGATGACCGAACCCTGCGCCGAGGTGACGCGCACCTTCCGGTTGTCCTTGAGCCGCAACGCCGCCGCGTCGTCCGGGTGCATGTCCAGAAACGCTTCGGGATACTCGCGGTCCAGCGCCCACGAGCGCCGGGTCATGGTCCCCGTGTGGTAGTGGTGTGACAGCCGCCCCGTCAGCAGCGTGAACGGGTAGGCTTCGTCCGTTCCGGCTCCGGGATCGTGAGGGACGTCGTTCACCGTGAACAGCCCGAGCCCCCGCGTGAAGGTTGCGGCGTGCAGGTAGGGCGTGCCCGGATGATCGGCGGTCGGACAGGGCCAGCACAGCCCCTGCTCCTCGGCCAGCCGGGTGTAGTCCATACCCGCGTAGCTCGGCACCACTTGACGGATTTCGTTGAAGATTTCCCTTGGGGAATCGTAGTCGGCCCGCCCGCCGAGCGCGTTGATCACGTCGCAGAGGATGCGCCAGTCCGGGCGCGTGCCCGGCAGCGGCGAGAGGACCTCGTTGACGAGTTGTACGCGGCGCTCGGTGTTGGTGAACGTGCCCTGCTTTTCGAGGTAGCTGGTCGCGGGCAGCACCACGTCCGCAAGTTGGGCCGTGGGCGTCAGAAAAATGTCCTGCACGATGAGGAAATCAAGGTTCCGCAAGCCTTCTTCGACTTTCGCCGCGTCCGGGTCCGACTGCATGGGGTTTTCGCCCATGATGTAGGCCGCGCGGACGGAGCCGTCGCGCATGCCCTCCATGATCTCGGTGAGCGTCTTGCCCTGCTCGTCCGCGAACGGCCCCCAGAGCCGCCCGAAACGCTGACGCCCCAGATCGGCGTCCGCCTTCACATAGCCGGGCAGGGTTTCGGGCAGCGCGCCCATGTCGCAGGAGCCCTGCACGTTGTTCTGGCCGCGCAGGGGGATCAGCCCGGTGGAGGGCCGCCCGACCATGCCGCAGAGCATGACGAGGTTCGCCAGCGCGCCGCAGGTCCGGGTACCCGTCACCTGCTGGGTGACGCCCATGCAGTACAGGATAACCGATTTCGGCCCCGTGGCGTAGAGCCGGGCCGCCTCGCGGACGGACTCCGGCGGCAGGCCGGTGAGCGGCGCGGCCCATTCGGGGGTGCAGTCCCGCAGAGAGTCCTCCAGCGCCGTGAAATTTTCGGTGCGCTCGTTGATGAAGGTTTCGTCGTGCGCCTGTTCCTCGAACAGAATGACGTGCATCATGGCGTTGATCAGCGCGAGGTTGCTCCCCGGACGGATCGGCAGGTGCAGATCGGCCAGCGCCGCCACGGGGGTGCGTCGGGGATCGATGGTGACGAGTTTGGCCCCCCGCTTTTTGGCGGCGGTGATGCGGGCATAGACCAGCGGGTGCTGCGCCGAGGTGTTGGAGCCGATGACGAAGATGACGTCCGAGGAGCGGATTTCCTCAATGCCGTTGGTGGCCGCGCCGGACCCGAATGCGGTGGCCAGACCGGCCACGGTGGGGCTGTGTCAGAGGCGGGCGCAGTGATCGATGTTCGGGGAGCCGATCACCGCGCGGGTCAGTTTGGCGGCGAGATAGTTTTCCTCGTTGGTGCAGCGCGCGGACGCGAACATGGCGAACGCGCCGGGGCCGTGGGCGCGGATCACCGAACGCAGGTGCTCGGCGATGGCCCGGTAGGCCTGACTCCACGAGACGGCTTGCAGCGTGCCGTCCTCCTGCCGGAGAAGGGGCTGATCCAGCCGGTCGGGATGGCGCGCGAACCCGTGCCCCTGCCAGCCCTTCGAGCACAGCATGCCCCGGCTGACGGGGTGGTCCTGTTTGGGCAGGACGCCGACGATGCGCCCGCCTTCCACGGTCAGGTAGAGATTGCACCCGCAGCCGCAGTAGCCGCAGGTGGTCAGGACTTTTTTCATGGTCGCGCTCCGGGAGACTGTTCGGTTGACCAAGAATAGCTCCTGATTGCAACGCTTACAAGCCTTTTCGCTGATTGTGCGGAAAAGTTTTTCCGATTCCGATTGTTTTTCTCTCTGAAACTGTTTGTTTCGTTAACAGGCATTCCGTAACCCGCCGTTTCAAAGGACTGCGTTCCGGCCCGTTTCCCCGCTCCGGCGGGGGCCGTATTCCCGTCTGCCGTCCTTCCATGTGCCTGCCCGCGCACCCGCTGACATCGTTCAATCTTTCTTGGGGAGCAATGCCGGGTAGGGTGCAGTCCATGAAGCAATCACCCCCACATTCATTCTCTTTGTCACCGGTCGCGGATTCGCTCCGCCAGCCGTTCCCGGAAATCCGGCTTCTGCCCGACGGCGCGTTCGCCGCGCGCGACGGCAGGCCCGGAACGCTCACGGGAGGAACCCTCAACGCGTGGACGCTGTCGCAGGCGTCCGCCGCCCGGCTGATCGCGCAGTGGCGTCGGCGGGAAACGCCGCTGGTCATCGACTACGAGCACCAGAGCCTCAACGCCCGCCACAACGGGCGGCCCGCTCCGGCGGCGGGCTGGATCGAGTCGCTCCGCCATGCGCCCGGCGAGGGGCTGTTCGCGGCGGTCCGCTGGACCGAAGGCGCGAAGGCGTTCATCGGACAGGACGAATACCGGTTCATCTCGCCGGTGTTTTCCTTCAACCCCCAAACCGGCGAGGTGCTGGAGCTGAAGGGCGCGGCGCTCACCAACGTGCCCGCGCTCGACGGGCTCGGCGCAATCGCCGCCACCGAGGCGTTTCCGGGGCTGCCCGGTTCGCCCGAACCGCAACAGGAGGCGGACATGACTGCGCTCAACAGGCTGAAACGGTTGCTCGGGCTGCCCGAAGACGCCGAGGACGGCGCCGTGCAGTCCGAACTGGACAGGCTGGAGTCCCTGCTGGTTCCCGACGAAGACCCCTTGCTGGGCGCGGCGCGGCCCACGCTGTTCGACTACGTGCAGGCCTGCCACCCAGACGCGGCGCTGAACACGCTGGAGCGCGTCAACGCCTCCCTGCGCGAACAGCTTTCCGTGGCGCTGACGAGCGCGCAGGGCGACCGGGTGTCCCGGCTGGTCGAAGAGGCCGTGGCCGAGGGGCGTCTGAGCCGCGGGCTCGTCGGCTGGGCGGCCACGCTCGGACGGCAGAACCCCGAAGCGCTGGAAAGTTATCTGGCGGCGGTGTCGCCCCTCGCGGCGCTGACGTCGTTCCAGACGGGCGGAGGCCGCGCGTCGCTCGCCTCGCCCGCCGCCTCCCCGCTTTCCGACGAGGAACGGTTCGTCTGCGCGCAGCTCGGTCTCAGCGAAGCCGATTTCGCGGCGATCAGAGGCTAGGGGCACGACCGGGGAAGGGCGGCCCGAGGAACCGCTCCCTTCCCCGCACTCCGGCAAGGTTTGGGAAAGGCGCGGCCGTATCTCCTTCTTGCTTGTTGTCACTCGACGGCATTTGAACGTCGTGAAACGGCAGGAACGCCTTTCGTGCAACCTCCCCGCCAAGCGAAGGTCTTGGGAAGATGAGGGGAGGGGGGAGAGGAGAAGAACGCTCTTCTCCGGAAGGGGGCTTCTTCCCTCCCCGTGATAACCGTCAACCAAAGGAAAAATCATGGCTCTTGTGACGAGTTCTCTTGTGTCCGCCCTGCGCGTGGGCTTCCAGCGCGAATTTCAGGATGCGCTGTCGTCCGCGCCCTCGCAGTGGGACAAACTGTCCACGCGCGTGCCGAGCAGCTCGGCGGGCAACACCTACGGCTGGATCGGGCAGTTCCCCAAGCTCCGCGAATGGTCGGGCGACCGCTCGTTCAACAACATCAAGGAACACGGCTATTCGGTGATGAACAACCTCTATGAGGCCACCGTGGACATCCCCCGCACGGCGGTGGAGGACGACGACATCGGCGTCTACGCCCCCCTGTTCCGTGAAATGGGCTACGCCGCCGGAACCCATCCGGACGAAATCGTGTTCGGCCTGCTCAAGAACGGCACCACGGGCATCTGCTACGACGGCAAGGCCTTTTTTGCGGCGGATCACCCCGTCTATCCCAAGGCCGACGGTACCGGAACGGCGCAGGCCGCGTCCAACTGGCTGCGTCCCGCCGCCGTGGACGGCACCGTCACCGACGGTACGCCGTGGTTCCTGCTGGACGTCTCGCGCCCGCTGCGCCCGTTCATCTTTCAGGAGCGCACCGCCCCGGAACTTCAGGTCATCACGAACCCGGACAACGACTACGTGTTCATGAAGGACAAGATTCCCTACGGCATCCGCTACCGCTGCAACGGCGGCTACGGGTTCTGGCAGCAGGCCGTATGCAGCACGCGGGAACTGACCGCCGACAACTTCGCCGCCGCCCTTGAGGCCATGCAGAACTTCCGGGCCGACGGCGGACGTCCGCTCGGGCTCGGTTTCGGCGGGGAGGCCGGAACCCTGCTCATCGTGCCCCCGTCCCTCCAGTCCGCCGCCCGCCGGATCGTCTCCGCCGAACAGGACCCCGACGGCGGCAGCAACATCTGGTACCGCGCCGCCACGCTGCTGGTCAGCCACTGGCTGATTTGACGGAACGGGGCGGGCGTCGGCTTCGCCGCCCCCATCCGGGCGACCGGATGGCGCGGAAAGGTCGCCCGCCCTCTCTTGAGGAACGCCATCCGTGGGTCGGGCTCCCCTTGCAGATGCGGGACGGAGCCCTGCCCGCCGGAGGCAACATTCGGAGGCGCAATGGCATACGCCACGCTTGATCAGCTCGTGAGCCTGTTCGGGGCGGAGGAAATCCGCGCCCTTTCGGACAGGCGGGGCACGGGCGAACTTGACGAAGGGGTCGTCCTCGACGCACTGGCGCGGGCCTCTTCGGAAGTGGACAGCTATCTTGCGGATCGCTACGCGACGCCCCTTTCGGACGCCGCGCCGATCCCGGAGGTGGTCGTGTCCGTCACCGGGGACATCGCCCGCTATCGGCTCACGGGCGGCGACGTCCGGGACACCGATCCCATCCGCGAACGCTACACGCGGGCGCTCAACTGGCTTCGCGACGTCGCGGACGGCAGGGCGGGCGTTCCAGGCCTGCCGCCCGCGGGTGAGACGCCGGAAGGTTTACTGCTGGAGCCGGGCGTGCGCCCGTGGGAGGGGGTGACGCCGTGAACCTTACGCCGATGGAGGTGGAGGACGCGATTGTGGAACTCCTGCGCCCGCTCGCGGAGACGCCCGGGGCGAAGGCCGTTTCGGCGTTTCAGGGCCAGCCCGGCAAGGACGTCTGGGAACGGCTGCGGCGCGGACTTCCGGCGGTGCTGGTCCTGTACGCGGGGTCCCCGAGCTTCACCCCTTCGGGGCGGCGGCTGGAAGAGCGCATGGCGTTCGAGGTGTATGTGATGGACAAAAGTTACCGCTCGGGAACGAACGGGCAGAAGCCCGAACCGGGCCATCCCGGAACGTATGCGCTGCTCGCGGCGGCGCGGGAGCGGCTCATCGGCGTGCCGCCCCTGCCGGGCATGGGGCCGTGCCTGCCGTCGGCCATCCGGGGCTTCGTGCTGGACGGGGCCAGCGTGTACCGCATGACGGTTTCGACCGCGCACAACATTTCACTGTAAGGAGTGGACATGACTGCAAGTCCGCAGACGAGGAACTACCTGTACGGCAAGGGGGAACTGTTTTTCCGCGCCGAGGGGAGCGAGGGCTATGACCACCTCGGCAATGCCCCGGCCTTCACCATCAATCTGACCGAGGAAAAGCTGGAGCACTTCAGCTCCATGAGCGGCACGAAGACCAAGGACCTCCAGTTGGTGACCCAGAAGGGGGCGACCGTCGCCTTCACGCTGGAGGAGTTCACCACCGGCAACGTCCTGCGCGCCTTCAAGGGCGCGGCGGTGGCGAAGCAGATGCAGGACGCCGAAACCGTGACCGGCATGGCCGTGAGCGCCAACAAGGGGCTGTATACGCTCATCGGCAAGGAAAAGCTCGGGTTCACCCGTCTGGAGCACGGGGCGGTCACGTCCGGCCCCTTTACCGCCGGGTCCTCGGTGACGGGGTCGACCTCCAGCGCTACGGCGACCGTCGCCTATGTCGAGGAGGGCGCTCTGGCGTGCGTGAACGTGCGCGGTACGTTCGTGCCCGGCGAACAGATCGCGGCGTCCAGCGCCAAGGCCACGCTGCGCGGCGTCGCGCGTGTCGCGGACGTGGTGCTGACCGACAAGGCCGCGTCCCCGACCGTCCGCTACCGGCTGGGCGAGGACTACGATTTGAACGTCCGTACCGGCCTGCTGCGGGTACGCGAATCGTGTTCCGCCGAAACCGTCTACGTGACCGCCGACTGCGAAGCCTGCGACGCGCAGCTCGTGGACGCGCTGACCGCAAGCGATGTTACCGGTGAGTTGCTTTTTGTGGGACAGCCCGATCAGGGGCCGGGCATGGTGGTGCAGTGCTGGAAGGCGACTCTCTCCCTCGGCGGCGAGGTCGGGTTCATCAGCGAGGAACTGGCCTCCATCCCCATGACCGGCGAAGTGCTCGCCGACGACCTCAACCACCCCGAAAGCCCGTTCTTCCGGGTGCGCTATCTGGGGTAGCGGAAGGGGGAGGGAGGCTCTTCCCCGCGAAGCGTCCCCTCCCCGCAACACCATCCACGAAGGGAAACCATCATGAGAAAAACAACGGCATTCACGATTGAGAACGACAGGGGAACGCTGGACGTGCGGCTTCACGAGCTGACGGTCCGCGAAGTGCTGGACCTCGGCGAACAGTTCGGCAAGGGACCGCTGGTGCAGGACCTTGAACGCCTGCTGCCCCGGGTGTCCAACCTGACGACCAACGACCTGCTGGACATGACGCCCGGCGAACTCGAACAGGTCTGGGACGAGTTCCGGGAGGTCAACGAGGCTTTTTTCAGGATTGCCGGAGTGTTGGGCTTCGGCAGGGTGCTGGAGGCGTTTCGGGCGCAACTGAGGAGCGATCTCATGGAGGCGGCTTTGGACGGCAGCGGCTCCTCGGAACGGTGATGCGGCTGGCGGGAGCCGGGCACAGGGACGTGTTCGAGTACGGCTGGAGCGCGTTTCTCGGCGCGCTTGAGGCCGATGCGGCGCGGCGGGACGAACGCCTGAAGGACGCCGCCCTTGCCCTGCGTGTGGCCCTGCACGCGGACGGACGGCAGTTCAGGGATTTTCTGGAGGCACAGGCATGAACGGCTATACGCTGGAACTCAGCCTCAAGGATTCGGTGTCCGCAGGGCTGAAGGAGATGACCCGCGCGCTTTCGAACGTGCGCAAGCTGGTGGACGCGCTCCGGGCCGATGTGTCCGCGCTGAACGGCGAGACGGGCGAGGCCGTAGCCGGTACGAAATTCGGCGCGCTGGCGGGGGGCGTCGGGGAACAGCTCGAAGGGCTGGCGAAGGGCGCGCTCGCCGATCTGGACGCGGCGTTTCGGAACAGCGGCGAGACGCTGGCCGCCTACCATGCGGAACGGCGTCGGCAGGCCAAGGAAACCTCGAAGGCGGAACGGGAGGGGACCGAGGAACAGGCCGGGCGTATGGACAGGGAGCTTGAGAATCAGAAGGAGCTGTACGCCCTCCAGCTTGAAATGCTGGCGGCCTACAACAAGCAGCATGAGGAGCTGACGAAGGCGCGGACGGAACGGGAAACCGAGATACGGAAGAAGCAGGACGAAGAGGACCAGAAGCGCGAAAAGGAAAAGACCAAGAAGGAGCAGGAAGAGGACCAGAAACGCCTCAAGAGTACCCAGACGTTTGCCGACGACATGGCGCAGGCCATGAAGGGATTCTACGAATCGGGCATGGCGCAGAGCCAAACGGTATACCGCATGTATCAGGCGTTTGCCGTGGCCGAGGCCACCATCAGCACCTACAAGGCGGCGCAGGAGGCGTACGCCAACGGCATGGGATGGGGCGGGCCGGTGGTCGGGGCGGTCATGGCCGCGGCCGCCGTCGCGGCGGGGATGGCCCGTGTGGCGACGATCAAGAGCACGAAGCCCAAGGGGTACGCCTTCGGCGGCCTGATCGACGGTTCGGACCGGGGAGACCGGGCGGACAACGTGCTGATCCGGGCCACACCCGGCGAATACATGCTGGATCGGCCCGCGGTGCGCCGGTACGGGGTGCCCGCGCTGGAAGCCCTGCGCCGGGGGGCGGTGCCGCGCGAGGCGCTGGAACCGTTCGCCGCGCCGCGCCTTCCCGTCTCCGTGCGGAGACGGACGGCCTATGCGTCCGGCGGGGAGATCGGGACGGATTCCCTGACGGATCGCGGCGGGCGGGAGGACGGCCTGACCGTCATCAACGTCATGGACTTTCAGCGCGAATTCGACCGGGCGCTGGCCTCGACGCGGGGACGGCGGGTGCTCATCAACATTCTGGGCGAGGAAGGGATCGCATCCTGACCCGCACGGGCGTCGCGCCCGAGGAGGGACAATGGCTTTCAGCGGCAAGCTGGTGGCCGCGAATCACGCGGACCTGCTGGCGAAGATCATCGATTTCATCACCGGGGACCCGAACACGCCGGGCCGAGACTGGACGCGCCTGCGTGAGGAGTCCCTCGAATGGGGACCTGCGGGGGTGTTCCGCAACACCGGCCTTTCCGGTGCGGAAGAGGTCAACATCGGGCTGTACGCCGCGACCTACACGGACGGCGTCAAGGGCGGTCTGGTGTGCAAGGTCTACAAGGCGTTCGACTGTTCGGAGGGCGGCACGGACTTTCTGGATACGACCTACGGCAACGGGACCGGGGAAGGCGGAACCCACGCCCTGCTCCCCTGCTGGAACACGGCGATGAACGTGTGGATATGGAGCAACAAGGCCCGCGTCATGCTTGTGGTGGAAAGCAACGGCCTGTACGGAAACGCCTATCTCGGACAGTTCCGACGTTTTTCGCTGCCGGGGGAAAACCCGTGGCCGTTGGCCTGCCTGACGGACGGCTACACCAACCTGTGGTCATATACGACATGGCACGACACCGCCACCGCCGAACCAGAATTCTACAAGTATGATGCTGATATGCACAGGCGGAGCCTGCCCTTCGTGCGCCGGGGGTGTTTCCCGCAGAACAAAACGAACTACCCGTGGAAGCACGGCTGCCACCAGATATGTCGCCCCGACGGGGTCTGGACGACGCATTTCGTCGTGTGCCCCACGGGAAGCCTGATCAAGCGGAGTGAAGGGTACGAAAGCTCCATGCTTCAGGACACGCAGGGCCATGACGTCGTGTTCGACGAGGGCGTCCCGCGTCTGCTGCTGCCCCTGTACCTCCTCGTGCTCGACGCGGTGACGAGCCTGGCCGGGTCCTCCGTCGCGGGCGAGCTGTACGGGGTACGCTGGGCGCCCGACAAGCTGGCGGGCACGGAAAGCACGGTGGACGGCTATACGCTGTTCCCGGACGTCAACCGGGTGGAATGGCACAGCTTCATGGCGATGGGAGACGAATGATGGCACAGCCCTGCAAGGTCTACAGCTATACGAACGTGGAAACGGAAAAGGACGTGCTCGCCAACATCGCCTCCGCCGCGCAGGCGGGCGGCTGGACCATCGACAGAAACGCCGCGCAGGCCGACGGCGAACTGTATCTGCACAGTGCGGGCAACGGCGGGCAGCGGCTCTTTTTTTCGCTGAAGCTGGAAAGCGCCTACGACGATGAAAGCCGCCATCTGCTTTCCGTGCATGGAAATACCGGATTCGACGCCTCCGCCGCGTGGGACGCGCAGCCGGGCCGGTTCACCTCGAAACTCGCCTGCGGCTATACCTCGTACAAGTCGGGAAAGCCCGTCTGGCTCAAGAACAAGGGGACAAGCACCCTGACCAACACGGGCTGGTGGGTCGTGCCGCCCGTTGCGGAACAGATCGTGCTGGTCTGCCCCACGTTCGTCCTGACGGCGATCCGGGTGGTCGCCACGCTTTCCAACGGAGAGGACACGCCTTATTCCGGCTGGGTTCCGCTGCTGTTCGGAGCGGCCGACGGCGCGGAGGGCGAAACGGAGCTGAACATGGTCCTGTGGTCGGCGTGGAGCGCCAATTGCGCCTTCGGGCTTATGCTCTCGGCGCTGTACGTGCTGCACGATGGATATTACTCCACGGACTTCACGTATTCGGCCAGCAATTACGGCAACATCGGCGTGCTCTGGAAGGGAAGGAACGTGGAGGGTCTGCCGAAAGAAGGAACCTACGGCTATAAGAACGGCGAATACGCGCCCGTCGTGGTCCGAACCGGGATCGTGCGGCGTCCCGTGGTCGGGAGGATGCCCACATACTATTCGGTGGGGGGCACGGTCGTCGGGCGCGGAACCAAGATAGAATACACGCATAAAGGCTCCGTCTGCCCGTCCGTTCCGGGCTACGACGCCGCGCTCCAGCTCAATCCGGGAACCCTGCGCCACATGCTGATCAAGCCGCTGCTCTACGTCTGCGAGAACAAGGAAACGCGCATCGCGGGCGAACTGCCGTACTGGGCCGTCAACCTGTCCGGCCTGAAGCCCAAGGACCGCATCCGCATCGGAAACCGGGTGTTCATGGTTTTGCCGGACATCTCGGACACCGACGAAATCGGCCTTGCCGTGGAGGTGGAGGCGTGAGCGCCTCGCTGCTGTGGCCGCGCCGGGACGGGGTTCCGAGCTGCCTGTACACGCTTCCCGGCAGGGATGCGGCATGGGCGGGGTCCGCTCTCGCGCGCGGGCGGACCGTCCCCCACGAGGCTGTGCCCCTGCCCCTGCCGTCCGGTCGCCGTATGGCCCCGAGCATGGCGGACCTCATTTACGGCCAGCTCCACCTGATCCCCTCTTCTCTGGAGTTCGGTCTGCTCGCGGGCGTGCAGACGCGGGAGGTGACGCTCTGGAACGCGACGTTTGCGCCGGTGGAACTGCTCCGCATTACGGGGACGTCCCCGCAGGGAACGGCGCTTTCCGGGATAGAGGCGGGCACGCTGTCGCCCACGGGCGTCGCCAAGGGGCTGTTGACCATACTGGAATCCGGCCCGGCACAGCAGAATACCACGTACACGTTCGTCACCGACATCGGCGAACAGCACATGACGATCACGGCGTCCCGCGTGCTCCTGTTTCCGTTCTGGCCGGACTGGTCCGGCGGGATCGAGCAGGACTACACGTTCGATACGGTCATCGCCCGGAGCGAAAGCGGCTCCGAGCAGCGGCGTCCGCTGGTGAAGCGTCCCCTGCGGACGCTTCGGGCTTCGGTCTGGGGCGACGGCGTGAACGGCCAGCGCCTGCACAACCTCGTCCGGCAGGGCAAGGATCGGGTGTTCGGCGTGCCCCTGTGGCAGGAGGCGCTGGAGGTCGGGGACATCGACGCGACCCGGCGGGTGCTCATGGTCGAAAGGCCGTTCGGCGACTGCTGGAACCTGACCCGGCTGTGCCGTCTGGTCATGCTGCACGAGCGCCGGAGCGGACTGTTCATGTCGGCGACCCTGAGTTCCCGGAATGCGGAGGCCGGGACGCTGGAGCTCACGGTTTCCGTGCCCGATGCCTTTGCGGCGGGGAGCACGCGGGTCGTCCCTCTGTTTACGGGCATCCTGACCCGCGCCGAGCCGTCGTCCCGGAGTGCGGAAATGGAAACGTGGTCTTTGGAGTTCCGCGAGCTGGCGGGTTCGCAGCCGGAACTCGGCGCGCTGCCGCACGCGCCCGGCGGCGGGCCGTGGGTCTGGACGCACCGGGCCGACTGGTCGGACGCCGGAAGCCTCGGCGGCACGTCGGCGCTGGTGCGTACCCTGCGCACCGTGCGGGGCGGGGTCATGGAACTCGGGAGCAGCCGGGCCGTCGCTCCGATCACGCACCGGCAGAGCTATCTGCTCCGGGGGGCGGAGCTGGCGTCCCTGCTGGACCGGGTAACCGCGCTGCGGGGCCGCTGGCGTCCGGTTTACGTGCGCGATCCCCGGCGGGCGTTCCTGCTGACGCGGGAAGCGTTCCGCAACGAGTCGGTGCTGTATGCGCGGGACAACGGCGCGCGGAACGCCTTCGCCCCCGGACAGCGCCTGTGGATCGCCCCGCCGTCCGGGGAGCCGTTTTCCCGTGCGCTGACGGCGGTTGAGGCCGGAGCGCCGGGCGAACTGGCCCTGCGTCTGGGGAGCGTTCTCGACGTCGGCGTACCGGCGGCCTCGTTCGTGGGGCGGGAGTACCTTGCCCGGCTGGATACGGACAACGTGACCATCCGGTATCAGACCGCCGGAGTGTCTCGATGCTCCCTGACGTTCTGTACCGTACCGGAGGAGGAAACCTGATGCGTTCCGAATGGCCTCAGCTTGTGGAATTGTATGAAATCATCGCGGACGCCGTGCATACGCTGACCACGGCGCGCGAACCCGTGCAGTGGCGCGGTTCGGAGTGGACGCCCGCCGCCGTCGAGCGCGGGGAGCTGCGCGGGAGCGTGGACGGCAAGGCGGCCACGGTTACGCTGACGGCGTGCATGGACGCCTTGCTGACGCGGTATCTGGCCTCGCTGCCCATCCTGCCTACGCGGATAAACATTTACGAGCACGAACCGGAGAGCGGGGACACGGTGCAGGTGTTCGGGGGCGTGGTGCTGGAGGTGGTGCCGGGCGCGGACGCCACGCAGGTGTCGGTCAACTGCGCGTCCTCAAGCTGCATTCTCGATGCGATGTTGCCCCGGATGATCTACTCGGGGCAGTGCCAGTTCGTGCCGTTCGATTCCGGCTGCGGACTGCTGGCGCAGGACTGGGGCGTCGCGGTCCCCGTGTCCGTGGACGGCTACCGGCTGTCGTCCCCGGCGTTCGCGGCTCATCCGGACGGGTATTTTACGCGCGGGTATGTGGCGGCGGAGGGGGATTTCCGGTTCGTCGTCGCGCACGCCGGGGCGGTGCTGACGCTCCAGTTGCCCTTTGACGGGCGGGTTTCCAACGGCGTTTCCGTCATGGCCTATCCCGGTTGCGACGGTTCGCCCGTCACCTGTCGCGAGCGTTTCGGCAACGGGGCCCGCTTCGGCGGATGCGCCTCCATCCCCAGCCGCAACCCGGCGGTGTGGGGATTCAAATAGAAGCGTGGGGAGGGGGAACCCTTCCGGAGAAGGGCCGCCCTGCCGTCGCCCCCCGTAAGGCTCGAAGTCCTCGACGCCGCGCGGCGGCGTCCCCTTGAGGCTGCCGTCGATGCCCGTAAGGCTAGGCTCGCCTGACGGTCACGGCCTTTGTAAGGCCGTCCTTCGGGACGTTCTCTCCCCCTTCACCCCCTCCCTTTTCGTTCAGCATCATCGAGTCCCCGTTCTTGGTTTTCCTGTGGATAAAAGTGGCCTGAGCGGCATTGAGCCGTGAAATGATGCCGTATTCCCTTTTATTGAGTACGGTTATGTGGCCTTCATATGAGGATGGCATGAGCGATTGTTTTACTCATGATTGTGCATTGTGAGATGCTATTGCGTTGAAAAGCGGGGCTTGAAACGGGCGGGACGGCAGGGACGGAAGACGCTGTGCGGCCCGCGTCGGCTCATGAAGCGGTTCCGGCACCCGCAGGCGAAGGTTTGGGGAAAGGAGGGGCCGGAGGAGGGACATCCCCTTTCCGAACGTTTTCCCCCGGTTTTCTTACAAAGGAACGTGTATGAACTATTTTGACGATCCCCATGCGTGGGAGGCGTTTCGGGCCGAGGCCGAGTCGTGGATCGGCACCCCGTACCGCCATTTGCAGCGCTGCAAGGGGCGCGGCGCCGACTGTACGCTGTTCATCGGACAGACCCTGCTCGACGTTGGGGTGCTGACGCGCCTCGAATACGGCTACTATCCCCGCGACTGGCACGAGCATACGGACGAGGAATACGTGCTGGAGGCCAGCCGCCTCCACATCCGCGACCACCTGCGGGACGGCCTGCGGATCATCAGCCTGCCGCCGGAGACGCCGCTGCTGCGCGGGGACTGGCTGGCCTTCTCCACGACGGAGCGCCGCGTCACCAATCACTGCGGGCTGGTGTGGCCCGAGGCGGAGCGGGAAGGGTACCGCATGCTTCACGCCATCAACGGACGGGGCGTGTCCTTCGCTCCATTGGGCGGCTGGTGGCTGCGGCGTCTGACCCGGCATTTCCGCATCGTCACGGACGGGGAGGCCGCATGGGCGTAAGTCTGGTTCTCACCGCCCTCACCATCGGCGCGGCCGTGGCGACCACGTTGTTCGCCAGAGGGCCGCGCGGTTCGCAGGGCTCGGACATGGCCCCCGCCAACCTCGACGCCTTCAAGCTGACCACCGCCGAAGAGGGGACGGTCATCCCCCGCGTCTTCGGAACCGTGCGCCTGCCGGGAAACCTGCTGTACTACGGCGGCCTCACCAGCGTTCCGGAGTACGAGGAGACGCGCACGGGCGGCAAGGGCGGCAAGAAAAAGCAGAAGGTCCTGCAAGGCTATCATTATTACATGGACGTCTGGCAGGGCATCGGCATGGGGCCGCTGGAGCTTGTCGGCGCGTATCAGGACGACCGGCTGCTGACGGAGGAGGACGGGGCCATATCCTGCGCGGAACAGCGCTGGAACAACGGTACGGAGACGTTCTATCCCCAGCAGGCGGGCATCTACGCCAGCCGCCTGCCCGGCGTCGCACACCTCTGGCTCCGGCAGTTCTCTCTGGGCTTCAACGTGTCGATGCTGCCGACCCTGCATTATGTGGTGCGTTTCTGCGGGAACATCCCGCTGGAACACGCCCTGTTGCCCAACGGCGTGAACCCGGCGGCGATCATTCTGCAACTGCTGCTCGACGCGGGCGCGTCGTGGGCGGGCATCGACAAGCCGAGCTTTTCCGCCGCCGCCCTGTTCTGGAAGAACAAGGGATACGGCCTGAACATCGTGTTTTCGAGCCAGAAACCGGTACGCGAGCACATCATGCAGGTACTCGGCACGGTGGGCGGCTGGCTGATCGAGCGCGCCGACGGCACCTTGTCCCTGCGCGCCCCCGATCCCGATGTGGAACCCGCCGCCGTACTCACGGAAGGCGACTTCCTCGAAGGTTCCTTTTCCTTCAAGCGGGCGTCGTGGGATACCACATGGAACGATCTGACCGGCAAGTTTACCGATGCGTCACAGGATTTTTCCGAACGCGCCGTCACCGCCTGCAACGCGGCCTCCATCCGGCTTCTCGGATTGCGGCGCAAGAAAAGCGTGGACCTGACCGCGTTTACCGACCGGGGCGCGGCGCAGCGGCGCATTGAGGAACTGCGGGACGTGGAATCCTACCCGGCGGCTTCGTTTTCGTTCGAGGTTTCGCGGGATCACGCCGCCATCGAGCAGGGGCAGATTCTGGAGATCACCCACGCCCGGTTCGGGATTTCCGGGGCGCGGGTGCGCGTGCTGGAGGTCGTGCGCGGCGGGCTGGGGGAGAACCGTATTTCCGTTCAGGCGAAGCAGGTGGTGGAGCGGCTTTCCGGGACCTTCGTGCCGCCCGGCGAAACGTTGCCCGATCCGCTGGTTCCGCCGGAGACCGTCTATCCGCCGGTGAACGGCATCCCGGCGTGGACGCCCCCGGACTTCACGCCGGTGCCGCTGCGTCATGTGCGGCTGTTCGAACTGCCCCGGAACCCCGTCAGCGGCACGGAACCCACGGTGCTGGTGCTGGCGGCGCGGGAACGGCTCACTGAAGACGGCCTGCTGGTGGAGCGTTCCGCGTCGAATGCCGATTACGTTCCGGCGGCGTCGCTGACGGCCCCGTGGGCGCAGTACGGGACGCTGGCGGAGGCGTACCCGGAGAACACGCTGGCGCTCGACGACACGCGCGGCATCGCGTACCGGCCCTACAAGGAGGACCCGGCGTTCGGCCCGATCAGCCGGGCGGCTCTGTTCGAGGCCCGGCGCATGGCGCTCATCGACGACGAACTGGTGCTGTTCCAGACGGTGGTGCTCGAAGGCGATTCGCTGGTGCGGCTGTCCGGCATCGTACGCGGGTATATGAACACGCCCGTGCGGGCGCATGCGTCCGGCGCGGACATCTGGCTGTTCCGGCTTCCCGGCGAGGACAACACGATGCAGGGGCTTTCCGTGGGCGCGCACAGGGTGAAGCTGCGGCCCTCTTCGGGCAATGAGGTGCTCGGTGCGGATCGCGTCAGCTCGATGGCTCTTTCCGTGACCGGCAGGGCGGCGGTCCCGTGGCCCGTGGCGGGCTTGCGGGCCGTCCGGGCCGGGGAGGCGGTGACGGTGAGCTGGAGCCCCGTGGACAGCGCCCTCGGCGGTGCGGGCGTGCGCCCCGAAACCGAAAACGAACCGGTGCCCGCGGCTTTTTCCGGCGACTTTGTTCTGAGCGTGGGCAGCAGCGAACATGTCGTGGACGGCACGTCCTGTACGCTGACGCTGTCCGGCTCGTTTACGGCGTACGTGGCGGCGCGTCAGCTCGGTTACCGCTCGTCCGCGACAAGCGTGCGGGTAGGTTCCGACGACGGAGAATATGTGGCCTGACGGTCCGTTTCCCGCACCAAGCGGACTTCAACGAATAAGGAGAGAATATGGCGAGATTGACCCCGACGGGGCTTGAGACGATCACCTATGGACAGCAGGGCTGGAACGCCGTCATTACGGCGAACATGCAGCGCCTGAACACATGGCTGGGGAAGCTGCTCCCGCTGATGGACACCCGTACGCGGGTGGCCGGGGACGTGCCGGTCTGGAACGCCTCATCCGGCGTTTGGGAGGCTTCCGCCGCCGTGCGCGACCTTCAGGACGAGCTGGAGGCCCTCAAGGCCCGCGTCGCCGTGCTGGAGGCGGCCGGGACGCAGGGAGAGGCATCGTAACGGGCGTAACGATTGGAGGGGAAGAAACTTTCTGAAGAAGGGCGGCCCCGTGTTTCCTCTTCCCCTCCCCACACCTGCCGGTGCGGCTCGCGTTCCCCCGTCCTCTTCAACGGCTTTTGAGTCTATCGAATTCCTGTTCGGAGGGAGGGGGGCGGATGAAGGAGGCGGCATTGTTCCCGCCGTTGAGAGAGGAAAAACGGGGAAGGAGCGTTGTGCAGAAGCATGCGTCCGGGATGCCGGAGGCTTGTACCTCAGAAGGCGGGAGGAACGTGTTTCGGCAAGGCCCGCAGGAGAGGAAGGGCGAGAGCCGGGTGAGGAAAGGTGAAGCCGGACAAGAAAGGCGCTTGAAGAGAGGCGGAAACCAAAAACGGCCTTCCCCGCGTGAGCATTCGGGGAAGGCCGTATTCTCCGTCCGTGGGACGGGGAAAGCGGGCGGCGTTATCGGGCGAGGCAGCCCTTCACGGCGCCGAGGGCGGCTTCGAAATCGACGGAGTCGGTGACTTCCTTGACGATCTGTTCGTAGGCGATGACGCCGTTGGCGCAGACGACGAACACGGCGCGGCTGAGGAGACGGAGTTCCTTGATCGCGACGCCGTAGGCGGTGCCGAAGGACAGGTCGCGGTGGTCGGAGAGGGTTTCCACGGCATCCACGCCCGCGGCCCCGCACCAGCGGGTCTGGGCGAAGGGCAGGTCGCAGCTGATGGTCAGGATGCGCACGTCGTCGGAGAGCTTGGCGGCTTCGGTGTTGAAGCGTCGTGTCTGCATGTCGCAAACCGGGGTATCGAGGGAGGGCACCACGCTGAGGACCAGCACCTTGCCCTTGTAGTCGGCCATCGTGCGTTCGGCGAGGTCGTTGGCGAGCACACGGAAATTCGGAGCCGGATCGCCCACGGAAACGCCTTTGCCGAGCAGGGTCAGCGGGTTGCCCTGAAAGGTGATGACCCCGGTACGTTCTTCAAGCATAAGAGCCTCCATTCCCTGAACGGGATTGTTGTTCGATGGTGTGGAAGAACGTTACCGCAAATCTGATATGAAGTAAATAGAAATGATTCCTGATTAGAAGAAAATCATGCAACAAATCACTCCTCTACAGGTCCGACATGTGAAGAGGTTCGCCATACTTCCCGAACCTCGCAACAGGGATTCGATAAGGAGAGAAGTTTTAGGGGGATGGGGGTGGGG